>Ga0209208_10004885_pt1 | contig 18838 bp, 21 predicted proteins | sample S1TSphfallax_3_FD_187694 | JGI IMG/M metagenome (GOLD analysis project Ga0209208, IMG submission 187694) | Host-associated microbial communities from peat moss isolated from Minnesota, USA - S1T2_Fd - Sphagnum fallax MG (SPAdes) (version 2) | ecosystem: Host-associated > Plants > Peat moss >... | reverse complement strand
AGATCTAACACCATTACTAAGCAAGTTGTTATGAAAAAAAATTTAATGGGGGATTTGATGCCAGTACCAGTTGGTATAGCTCAAAAGTTGATACCTACCCAACAACACTGGTTCAAAGTTCAAACCCAAACAAAACAACAACAACAACACTTTGGAATAAAATAGGAACACCTAATTTATATATGTTTCCATGTTCTCAGAAAACATAGTTAAGTAGTTCAGCACAGCACAGAGTTTATACCAACTCTGGTGAACATTCCTCAAAATGTGGGACCAAATGAAAACTACCCATTATGATGAATGATGATGAAGATGAAGATTGATGATTCCATTTAGTCTCTTCCCCTAAAATTACAAACAGCCTAGCCAACAAATAAAAGAAATATCAGAATACTTAATTACAGTCATAGTAGTAGTAGTAGTAGTAGTGTTGTGTGCACTGCAATAGCAGCAGCCAAGCAGCTTGCCCTAGAAATTCCCCCATTTTCCAATCACACCAAAGCTCATTTTGCATCATCATCATCATCATTTGTGTAACAATTTCTGCAACAACTGCAACAATTCTCCACCAAGAAGAAGAAGAAGGAGAAGGAAAAGAAGAAGGGAGGGGCAAGGAGGAGAAGTGGTAGAAGAACTAGTAGTAGCAGAAGGAGAAGAACTTGGAGAAGAAATGATTCTTTGACTTTGGGTCCCCTGTGTGAGTGAGCATGATTCTGTGGAAAGAGTGAGGAGAGTGTTTCCTGGGAGGAGGAATATGAGGAGTAGTAGTTAGTGTCTGTCCATGGATGGTCGAGAAAGAGAGTGAGAGAGAGAGTGTGTGTGTGTGTGAGAGTGAGATTGAGTGTGGGTCAATTGAGTATCTAGTGAGCTTGAACAGAAATGCAACCTGTGATGCAACTACTACCACCACCACTATCTCGATCAAGGATTTGTTGCCTGGATTTAAGACTTGGGTTGATGCTTCAAATAATACAATATTGACAAAGTGATTCTGTCAAGTATGGCTCGGCGCAACGTGAATGTAAAGTGCCCGCCCACACCTGTGTGCTTGTTTGTTGTGGTTTTGTTTTTCCTTTTTCTTTTTGGTTTGTTTTGGGGCTTTGGGTATTTGGGTGGGGTCTGGAACCAACAATCTCGTGCATTCAACTAATTTATTACCATGCATGCTGATTTTTAGTCATGGTTTCTGGGAGCTTGAGCTTTTCATGTGGACAATTTCCCTCCATGTCGGGGTTGTTTGAATTTGGAGTGTTCATTTGTGTCGTGTTGTACTTTTTAGGTTGTAGAAAATTCACGCATTGAAACACTCCTTATTAACTCATGTGTGTTGTTTGCATGATGCAAATACAGTAGTTGTAATTTTGTAGTTTTTAGAGCTTCAAGAAACATTGAGCTGTTATAAACTTTTTATGGCTCTTGTGTCCATAGATTTTGTTGGGTATGTATTGATTTAGGGTTTGGTGCATAAGTTCTCTGTATTCATAATGCTTGAGCTAAATGTTCTTATTTATTTATTTATTTTCTTTCCAGATGTGCTAATTTAAGTATTGGATTATGTGGTTTTTTTCTGTAAGTGTAGGTGGTGGACGAGTTTGTAGCAGTGGAGGAGCTTCATGGATTGAGTGCACATGATATTAACAAGCTTTTGCAAGATGCTGACAGCTTTGTCCTCAACTTGACCTCTGCTAAAGGTGTCTCCTTGCAGGTAAGTTCCTTTCCTCACATCTTCTGCTATTTTTGAGAATTTTGTGTCTTGTCTGTTGTTGCAGTTTTTCAACTGAGAATACAAGAGAATTGGTGAGGAGATGATGATGCCCCTCTTTGTGGGATGTCTGTAGGTGGATATGGAGCAACTGGCAAATTGCCTACCTCTGCATGTGATAGCCTGTGTTGCATCAAGTGGTGCAGAGCCACGGTTGCGCTATTGGTTGCGTGCGGTGCGACTTTTACACTCCCTCAGTACTGTCGCGTCACGCTACCCTAAACTGGAGCAGGTTTGTAATGTCCCCCTTTTGATACATGAACAACAATTGTCAAAGTCAACCCTCAGATACAGGCTTCAAAAATCAGATACTTTAACCCTAAATTGTGGTCAGCTGCTTAGGTACTGATACCTCATTTTAGGGTTATCTTGCTCTCATGTTTTGTTCACCACTCACAGCGCCTTGAAGATTTTGCCTTCAAATTGTATGATCTGTTTTTTTAGTTTTCCAAGGGTATTGATGGTATTGGAGACACGTTCTTGCACCTCTTATAGATGTCAATATTGCTTTCTTGTATACATTGCTACTTGTTATCAAGGGTTGTAACATGTAACAACTGCCAATGGCTGAAACAAATTGTCAGGAACTGCTGAAGGTCATGTGAGGCTACTACATCAATTGTTGTATGCTGTACCATTCCAATCATGAAAAATCAATTGTGGGGGGAGATTGTGTATCTGCAGGTGTTCTTTCAAGAAGTGAAGATTAGGATGCAGATTCTTGATTTGATCACGTACATGCTTGTCGTTTTAGCGAACATGGAGCAGGTATCTGAAGGGTTTCAGCACATTTTTGTGGGGGCTTCTTCTTGTAGTCTACTTCTTCTAAAGACTGTTATCTCAGTCATGGGACTTGTTTTGTTTTGTCAAAGATGGGGGGGATTGTTGTCTATTGTGGTATTCTCACCTCTCCAAGGGCGATCGACCTGAAGCAGGAGGGTCGAGGTGGAAGCTTCATGGCAGTGCTACATGCTGCATTGGTAGCATGTAGCTTGTACCTTCTCATTTCCTTCATCAGTCATGACTGGGCTGATGTTGCCCCAGTTCTTTTGGCTCATCCAAAGGTAGATCCTTTTTCAATTCAGCAATTGAGTGGTGTTGTTGAGATTCTTGGACAATGGGTGGTGGACTTCCGAGCTCCCTTGCATGTACTACACAGATCATACTCTGGCAGAGAAAAATGTAGGCTAATGAAGGGCTGTGTATTGACACCAACAGGTGAATGTCTTCATGGACGCAGCTTTCGATGCAGTCAAGCGAGACATAATTTTGCTCCAAGTCAAGTTGCGCTCCTTGCAAAACAAGATTGGAGCCAAAAAAACAACTGTGCTGGCTGCTGAACATGTTGGCCTGGTCACTGCCCAGCAGTGTGAAGCTTCACTGCAAGTTCTACAGTTTCTTTGCATACCCCAGGCTTTCAGGGATAAAGTTCTGGCACACAAGGTGTTGGGTAGTTTTCCTCTTGTTGATTTTGAGCAGCATCTTGCATTCTGAGGTTCATAGTACAACGTTAGGGTACTAAATCCAGCTTTGATCAGAGTAATGACAAAGCTCCACAATATGTGCAAAGGTTTTACCAATTAACTGTCATTACTGGTTTCAATTCACCAGGAACTGTGCAGAGAGGGCGGTATCTTACGATTGGTGCTTGCGGTTCTGAGGTTGCAATTACCAGCTGCTTTCCTGTTATCAAGGCCATTACAGGCAACGGTGTCTAGATCTAGAGCAAAAGTCTTGATAATGGTGAGCATATACAGTCAGTCATCAGGGGCAACAAATGGTGATTGAGTTGCTGCTATTTGCATCAGCAAGTTTTAAGTGTTTTTCTTCCCTGGAATTGTCAAGCTTGTTGCACAAATTATAGTATTGTAAGCTGGTGGCTTTATAATTGTGATTGCAGATGTTGAAGTTTTGTGAATCGGTCCAGTTTTCCTTTTTAGACGAAGTTGCAGCCGATGCACGAAGCATGCAACTTGCTGAGCAAGTTGCAGCTGAGGTCAGTTGTGGTCAACATTGAGGTTATTATTGTTTGTAAAGGTGCTTTTAAAGACAGGGAATTTTTGGGGTGCAGCATCATAGGTGATCTTTACTATGCACTTGACAATCCTTGCATCAAACAGACCTTCAAGTGAATCTCTGGCACGCAGGCTTGTCATCTTGTTTGTTTGTAGTAGCACCCATATAGAACCCTGCTGTCAACAGAGTGTCAAATCAAGCACATAAAAAGGTTCATGCAATTGTGTATATTGTCTTTTTGTACAAGTGTGCCCTTCTTACGTTCTGTTCTGCCCTCTTGGCACTTAAGGTAGTAGAGGGTGCTTCCACATTACATTATGGGTGGAATGTGTTTTTTTGTTTGTTGATAAGCAGGTGCTTGCTCTAGTAAGAGGTGCTTTACTTGATGATCCAAGACCCATTGATGATGAGGATGAGGAAAGAAGAAACCCAATGGGACTGTTGCATGTTACAGCCATGCGCCTGGCCGATATTTTCTCTGATGACTCCAACTTCCGCAACCTTGTCATGGACCAAATTGTATGTCTCTCTTCCCCTCATGGTCTCTGTTCTGGATATTTGACTTTGAAGCCTCTCATGTGGACTACAGATGGACAAAGGCCAAAACCCTCCTTGTTCTGAAACTTGCTTCTAGTTGTCAAAGAGTGCAAAGAGTGCATTCTGAGTTTCTGTTTTTTTATCATGACAGTATTTTTAACTCATTCAGGTGGGTGGCATGGGTCACTGGATCAGGCTCCTGATTTGGCAACAGTATTGGCTGTGCTGCCCACAAAGTTCCATGAACGGTGGTGCGGAGGACCTATAGCAAGGGAGCTGGCATCAGGGGAAATGGATGCAATACTGGTGTATAATCCATTTGAGGCTGCAGGGGAAGCAATGGCAGCATCTGCAAAAGCTGCTATTGTGGGAACGTCTGGACAGGAGGAAGTCAGCTCTGTACCAGAGTTCAATGTTGTACCTCCAGTGGCCTCTGCATCTCAGATCCGTGCAGCATTGTTGGTGAAGCTGTTTGCAAACCTTTTCTGCTACAATCCTGAAGTCTGTGCAGGTGCATGCCTTGTTTTCAGGATTGGATGACCACCTTGTCAATTATGATCTCTGTGGAGTCAGGCTACAAAAATGCAGTTTGGTGAAATGCCTTTTATCTGTTATGTATTCTTGCATTTTATGGGGATGCTTGTACATTTGTATTTGTGCCGTTGAGATCACTCAAGCTGTACCAGAAGCTAATATTTGGCATTGTTGCAGCTGAAGAGAAGGACAGATTTCTGCGTACTTTCCTGAATTGTTTACATAAGGGCCCTCTACAACCCAATCATGCTTTATTTTTCCATAGTGTAGAGCGAACTGCTGTGCGCATTTGTGAAAATCTCCGTAAGATCCTGTCCAGCTCCTGTTGTCCTTAAACTTGGTTGAAACTAAGTAACTGCATCCTGTTTCTATTGGCAGGTTCCTGTTGTTAGAACCTGCAGGTTCCTGTTTGTGTTTTGTACATGTATTGATACTCTTTCTATAGTCATCATTGCTTTAGAATTAGTATTATCTGCACACCAGTTGTCAATGGTGGGTGGGAATTTCACAGAATATATGGCTGATCATTGATGTCATTGGCAGGTACACTACATGACTACGTACTGACCATCACGTCGGAGATCATAAATGATGATGATCTGGCGCTTGTAAGGTGATGAACCAGGTTCATCTGCTTCATAATTCATTACATCTCAACCGTGATTGCTGTTGCTGTTTTATAGAGTTTTGGCTACAGATCTTGTGGTTGGAGATTTATATTAGCTTGATATTGTTGATCATTGTTGTCCAATTGGCCATCAGTTCAATGGGTTGTGATCAACTTCTGAGCCTGTCAATGGATAATAAATGTGTGCACGTTAGATGCAGTAAAAATAAATCAGATTGTGCCTGTTTGTTTGTTGTCCGAGATGTGCAGTGCCTTTGCAGAGGAACTGCATCGGAATATCTGCCCAACCTTAACCTCTGTTATGGTGCGTGTCAATACTTCATAGCACAAATTGAGAAGGTGCTTTGCCCTAGCATGCATGGCTTCCTGCATACAGTACATTGGATTGCTTTGTGTGTGGGTTTGTAACTTAAACCAGTTAGTGGGGAGGTGTGTAAGCTTATTTGCTCTTGTGTTTATACAACTGGGAATGGATAAGTGAGTAGTAGAAGCTGGACTAATTATGGTTAGCTTGAGGTTTGGGGAGAGTAGGAAGCACCGCTGGTGAGCTTTGTGCGTGATGGGCACGAGCAGAAACTGGAGCTCTGGAAGCAGGATCGGCAAAAGTTGCAACGATGGCAGCGAATACAGCAGATTGGCCTGGCAGCAAGCCCACTTACATTACCTGCTGTCAAAGTAGAGGAAAGTGCCGGGATTGAGGAGCTCCCTAAACTAGAGGTAAAAAAACAATGGCTTTCCAATTTGACAGGGCTGTGGTATTTAGAGCTTTCTGCCACTCAGATCCTGCCTACCACAAGAAGTCCCAGGTTTTGTCTCTTGCAGGGAAGACCCTCACAAACTCTTCATAGGTATGAGGTTACTCCATTTCTGTTGTTGGCTACAGGTATTTTGTATAATGGGTTGCCCAAAATTTGGGTGTGATATTACATAGTTATCTCCATCTACTGCCAGGAGGTGATGAAGTTAATGGGTAGTCATGACAGCTCATCACTACTGTTCATGATGAAGGTGATGGTCTGACACTTTGTGAGCAGCTCTCACAAGGTTATGTCTGACTTTATGTTGTGATGCTCAATATTCAGCTTCATGATATTCATGGGCTGCTAAAGATTGGGTGCTCACTATTTGTCAGTAGGTGGATTCTATCTGACAGCAACTGAATTGTTCTTTGTTGGGTTTGTGGGTGCAGCAGAATGTTCCAAGAGCAGAAGTAGCAGCTTTCGGAGGTCTTGGAACCACAGAGATAGCTGGAGGTGTGATGAAGGCAGAGGCAGGGACAGGGGCAGTGGTGGATGCAAAGTTACAGCTGGAGCTGAGGACCAGGCCAGAGGTAGAGAGGGAGATGGAGGTAGTGAGTGATGGAAATGGAGACAGAGATTTACAGGAGGATCCAAACCAGGAAGTTTTTGCCCAACAAGTTGATGCAGGAAAGTGGGAGATGAGAAACACGGAATTGACAGAAGAGAGGGGTAGTGAGAGTGTTAATGCTACTACAGAGAGGGAGGAAGGAGGGAAAGGGGAGCAAGAGAGTTGGGGAATGACAGTTAGTGGGACCCCAACACCAACACCAAGGAGGGGCAGCAGAGAGAGGGAGCGGCACAGCAGTGAACATGAGTCACAACCAAAGAAACGTAAGCGCAACATCATGAATGATGCACAAGTTAGAATTATGGAGAATGCTCTGCTGAGTGAGCCAGAGATGCAGCGTTCCCCTAGGTCAATCCAACACTGGACCGATCATTTGAACCGTATGGTGAGGGTTTTCAACCCTAAACCCTAAACCTCATTCCTGTTCCCCTTCTTCTTCACAGTAGGCTAATTCATGATGGCATTAAATGGCTAAAAGGATGTGGTTTTTAAATATGAATTGCAGCATTATGTCCAGAGCCATAGGTGCTCATTGCAGTGTTGCCTTGCCTGTTCCAGGGTCCGGAAGTATTATATCAGCAGCTAAAGAACTGGTATGATCATCCTTCCGTAACTTGCATGTGTGGGTTTTTGATACCTTCAGTTGGATTTTCAAGTGCATCCAACTCATTTCTTTTGGTTTCCAATCCATGAGAGGCCAAAAGTGAGAATTTGAAAGCATGCATGCAATGGTCACAATATGATCCCATGTGTAATGTGGCCACATAGTTTTGTGAAGTGAGATTGATTGTGTTGGCTGTGTGGCACAGGCTGAATAACAGAAAATCTCGCATAGCACGTGAGGAACGGGACAAGCAGCGAGCAGCAGAGGGTGAATTTTTGAATGCAAGGACTGACAACAAGTCACGACACACACGGTCAGCACCCACAGATTCTCCAGTAGGCAGCAGTCCTTTTGAGGCACCTGGAGGTGCCAAGGGGGATCATGGGGACCTGCAAGAATTTGCTGCTATGAAGCGAGCCTTGCAAGGGCATTCATCACCTGCACTACTGCAAACAGGAAACAAGGTTTTTGGAAGGCAGGGTACAACTCAAGGTGAGCCAGAAAACCATGGAAGCATGTTTGGAAAGTGGAAATTGGGAGATAATGTGCGTTTGTGTGACATGGATGGGAAGGAGATGGCAGTGGGCACAGTGCATCAAGTCGAAGGGCATTGGCAAGGCAGTAACTTGGAGGAGCACAATTCATGCCTGGTACAAGTGTCTGATCTGAAAGTTGACAAAACCACAAAACTCCCATTCCCTTTCACTTTGGCAGGAACTTCATTCGAGGAGGCTGAAACGTTAATGGGGAAACCTCGGGTGCCTTGGGATGTGGATCATATGTATTTGATTCCTTCTGAGATCTCCAAATAGATTGGCAATTCTTATTTCTCCAGCATAGAATTTTGTTAGCATTCTGTAAAACAAAAACTTTAGCCAGCAAATCTGCATTGAAGAGGTCCTGAGTGTTACATTTTTTTTTCAAGGGAGTTTGCATCCACGATTTTTCTGCATCTTAGGAAATGACGTTACATTTTACTTGCTTTTTCTGATGCTGTCTTTGTTTCCCTGGTAGGATGGGATTATGGTTTTACTACTTGTCCAAACATTGGACATGCTGCATCTGCCCAAAGGCTTATCTTCGTGTAGGTTGCATTACTGGTGTCAATAGCCTAAACCCTAAACCCTTAATCTTAATTAGGACATGGGTACTAATCAGCAATATTGAGCTGCTGTTTTTCTTTCTGATTGATGTTCACATTAGTGTCTTTGATGCAAAACCCAACTGATTGATATTTGGGTCATGAGGAAAGATTGTCAGATTGAAATATCTGACTACTTTTTCATAGCCTCTTTCCATTCAACCTGAACGACATCAAAAATAAGTATGCAATACATTCAATCAAACTTAGTCTTCATCTCCAAAAGAAATGACATTTAGAATGATGCAAGTGACTATCCAATGGAAGAGTAAGTGTATTGGCTTCCTCTGCTTTTTCCAAGCTTGAAACATACCATTACCTATTGCCATGGTCTCGTGATTTTTTCAATTTTTTAAAGTACAACATCAGACCTGACCTGACAAGTTCATTGGCAGAGGGCGGATAGAAGTTTCACCTGCACACCACCAGGTTTGCACCCAGAACCTTTTGTGATCCTACGACCCCAGAAGGGGCTATATGAGTGAGCCATCATCCCTGGAGTCCTGGTCTAGTGTTTCATAATTCGGTAAGTCGTCTTCTATTCTATACATTTGTACCAATGTTGTGCATGTTGCTAGTGTTTTTGTTCCAACAATTTCTTTAGTTCTTTTGACAAAAAAATTATGGGAATTTTTTTTATTTGTATTTTACATTATTATTATTTTTTATCAATTAAGGAATATTCAACATTATGGTGAAAGAAATAGAGGGTCAACGAACTCACGGTCGTGGGGTGTCATATAGCAACACCTCAAGGCTCATAGGTGATTTATTAACTAATGAGAGTTCGATGTTGAAGTGGTGCCAACCAACTACATGTTTTGTGATTCAATAAATCAATACAATGTGAGTAAAGTGTTGTACTAGGTACAACCATGAAAAAAGCTCAAAAATATTGTTTATTAATGGGAATTTCATTGAATGGCGTTTTTGTGTGAAACTACAAAATGAAGGGGCCCAAACATTACCTCATTGAATTATCCATGATTTTATACCAAAGCAATTTTGTAAGAATCCACATCTAAATTTATAAATCCTTCCATAAAATATTTAAGCAACATTTTTCATCAAACTAAATTATTAAATATAATAAAAATAATAAATTCCAAAGCTGAACAAAAATCAAAATCATGATTTTTCAAGTAAAAACATGTCAAACATGCTTCTTTTCATGGACAACATACATGCCTTGCATAGGCACCTACTCGTGCATTCTTCTCATTAAATAAACTAATATCAAATAATGGATGAACTTTTATTGGTCACATATGTATTTTCTAGAAAATCAAACTAGTTAGGACCCCACTTCAAGTTCTTTAATTCAAAGTTGAAATTTGCAATCTAATGTACATTTCTTACAATGGAGCATGAACACATTACAAGAGAATCAACATGTTTGAAGAGTTGAGGCTTTAGACAAAAGTTTATGCCTCCAATCAATCTAATTAAACTAGCATCAAATAGCGGATGGACTTTTATCATGTATGTATAAATTATTTTTTAGAAAATCAGATTTAAAAACTCAATTCAAGTTAGTTGAATTGCTTATTCTAGAGCTAAATTTTGTAAATTGACACAATGTTATTATACTTGCAATGATGGGTCGCATGTTTCAAGAGTTAAGTCTGGATTCACAAAATCTCGTGCCTAAAATTAGTTTAAATAAGTTAGCAAACTAACAATTTTGAGCTTGAAAGTTCAAGTCCATGAAATGGATACTTGCATAAAGAGTGAAGGCTTGTTATTTTTTTACATGTTGTAAGAGTTATTACTAGTGATGGTTGTCAATGTTGTTGATGTTTATTAGCTTACTAATTTGCTAGTGGTGGTAATGTTGATGATTGTTAACGGTTGTTAATGATATGAATGGTTGCTTGTGGTCCTAATGTTGTAGATGTTGGTGTTGCAATAGCTACACATGCTAATGACATTGCTCTTATTATATATATAGTTTGGATCTTTAAGACAAAACCACCAAACACATTATATTGGAGAGTAGTTTTTAATCACCCAAACTCTAAAGAATGCAATGTTCATGCACTCACATGCAATTCCTTTTTATGGACAATAAAGTAGATTTTAAGTGCATGCCCATACTAGTAGAAAAAAATTTACCCATATTAATAGAAGGGGGAAAATTTTGGAAAAATAATCAGAAAACTTCAAACAACATCAACATAAATTTGGCAAAAGATTAATCAATGCACATGTTAAAACCTTGCTTTGTAAGGTTAAGCCATGAAGAAGCCCAAATAAATAGAAACTTTGAAATTTGAAATTTTCCTTTCACCATATGCCCAAAATAATAAGGTTCAACAATTAACTTAACACAAAAAACACATGAAACCACTCTCAATAACAATAACGTCTAAAAAATAACAACATTCTAGTAAACAATAACAATGTAACAACATCAACAACACACAAGCATTAGCACTAGAACACATGTTAAAACTCTAATTTGTAAGGTTATGCCATAAACAAGCTCAAATTTGAAAGGAAAATTTTTATTTTGAAAATTTTCTTCCATCATGTATGCCCAAAGCAATAGAATTCAAAAATTAATAACACAACAAACAATAAATCACTTTGAACAATAATAACATTTCAAAAATAACAACATTTTAATCACAATAGCAATGTAGTAACATTGACATCGCAAGAGCACCAATAACACACAAGAAGAAGTTGCAACAATGTCATTTCCTATTATGCTCCAAACCTTCTATGAACAACTTCTATGGACTAAGGTGTTGGTGACAACATTTTTAAAAATAAATTTTGGGGGATTTCTCATTTTTTAAATAAAAATTTGACAATTTTTCCCCAATAAATTAGCAAATTTATTCACATTTACATTAGGAAAAAAAATCCAAATTTCCTCAACTCTACTTTGTTAGAAAAACGCAAAAAATAATAAATAAATATAGTATAATATAATAATAAAATCCCAATGAAAAAAACACTGCTCATGACCATCTTTTCATACCTCCATTAGACTTTCCAATCTTTTTTCACAAATTATTGCCTTCCTATATTTCCATAAGATACTAGCAACATGGGCATGAGATGAAAAAAACAGCCTCTCTCTCCTTGGTAGGTCCCAAGTACCTATTGCACCATGTGAAAGAGTGGCTTTACAATTATATTCCTCCAATTGGTGCCTTTTTTTTATTAAAAAAATTCAGCTTTTAGTGCTGCACATCACTCCACAAAACCCCACTAACTTGTCGCTTTGCATGGAGAACAAGTTAGAGTTGAGTAAACTTGATGACCACAATCATGTGTGCCCTTTTGCATTTTGAGAGAGTGAATCTTATGGTGCGTTCACACTTGATGTTAAGTCAGCACTGAAATGAAAAATCTAGGTGGCATCCTAGGTGGCACCCAATGTTAAATGGGCCATAACTTACTTAATGTTAAGTGAATGTTAGGTTAACATAAAATTTTCATGATAACTAGGTTTAAGTTCTTAAATGGCTAGCATGGTGTTAGGGGACTCAACCTTAGAGTCCCTAACACCAAGTGTGAAATGAAAATTTATGAAATAATGAAGTTGACATTGTTGAAAATCATCGTAACACACGCTCAATAATTTCACTACTCATGTCAATGTGGAAACTGACCCTTGGCTATGGTACAAAGGGTAAAGGCTTGGGGAGCAGAGCATTCTGGCCCGAACCTGAGCTCTGTCCCACCAAAGACAAAACCTAACAAAGTCCCCTATAGGACACCAAAACCAGTTCTGTAACTGGAATCATGAAAAACCCAACTAGGATTGGAATGTACTACTTGGAAGTCCTGGAATGAGGGAGTGTTGTACCACACTGGCTGGGTGCACTACAACAGAACATGGTTTTTCTCATATTACGATGCCACGAAACTATGGTAGATATCACATAAATTTTACATTCAAATGGATGAAACCGCATAATTTACCTCACACACATACACACACAAGTCATCGGCCACAACTTAGCACTTTAGGGAAAAGCATATGCTATTGAAATGACAAGGTTCCAACCAAACAAGGAAAGAAGAGAAAAGAAAAAAAGAAATACTACAAAGGAAAAGAAATACTAAGAATGATGTTGTATATGCACTTTCTGAAGCAAGCAAGTGCACATGATGATGCGTGTTAAAGTGTATATTCACAAGTGTTATCTGACCCGGCGGCTAATAGGGTTTAAAAGTTTTGGATTCATCATGGCCTTTGATAATAATGCAAAAAATAAGGCGTGGGCATTGAAAAGAACGAGGGCCCTAAAATCCGGAACTACTTAAGTACTACAACATACTTGGAAAAAAGGGAAGGAAAGGAATAATTGGCACATCAACTTTTCCATCTCACTTCCCTTGACAACATTTAGGTTTTGGTCACAACACAAAGGTTCAATAGAAAGACCATTTTTCCATTGACCATTCAGAAACGCATGCATACGGTAAAAGAGAGCTTTACCATCTAATTTTTCAATGATTCTATCTAAATTTTTCAATGTAAAATCATTTACAAACGAAAGGATTATTGCAGGGGTAAAGAGCGCTTTATCATCTCACTTTCAAACTCAATTTTATCTACCAACCAAATGATTGTTGCGAGTATTTGTTGTTAGCATCTAGTTAATTTCTGTGCATGTTTTTATGTGTGTGACTTTGTTAGTTTCAATAATGTTAGTGCGTCATTGATCTAGTAATGCACAACTTGGATATCAAGTTAGAGTAGTAGAGTGTACAAATTGACTAGAGTTTGTACTTCGCTTTCACAACACTTTTCATGAGAGGATGCTTGAATACTACACGCCATGTATGTAACTAGAGTTTAGGATGTACAAAGTTTATCCATCATCAAGATATTGGAGCTGCAATCAGATTCAAGTTGTTTCACATTTAGTAGCATAATAAGTACATTGAGTGAGTTCATCATTTTGTAATGGAGTAAGAAACATAATTTGAAGTTGCAATTGCTGCTCTTCTACTCGTCTTGCATACTCCAGGTATTACAATTCTCAATGTCATTGTCAAGTCCAAATGGGTTATAATTTACACACTTTCTTCTTTGAGGGAAGGAAGATAGGTATTGTTGTTCTTGAGAACAAAGGCATAAGTTCATCATTCGTACTGGCCAAAATCTTGTAGACAATTCGTTGTTGCACTCTCAGTTGGTTGTTGCTGTGGAAATTTGCCCTCCTGTGATGGGTAAACAATGTTGCATGGGAGCACCGGGACACTCTTTCTAGACGTAGTTGTTTCCGTTGACTTCACTATTGTACTTGCCTTCCAGCTTCTCCTCATGTTGGTCTTTCATTGGTTTACCTGCTGTCCCTAGTGGATATTGACCATTGGGATGCACCACATTTCTCTCTTTTGACTGATTCATGAGATGGTTGAACCGGTCAAGGAAGAGGTAAGCAAATGCTAGAATCGCCACATTGAGAGAAAACAGCACATACAAATCCTGCTCACAACCCAACACACAGAAAATCACACAAACTCAGCCAAGCAGCAAACATCCAAGACAGATAGATACAACCACAGGTACATCCATATATACATACATACATACATACATACTGAGCAACAATGATCCTCCAAACAAACTTCCTCTGAGGATGCACAGAGCAATCTTGTTTGTGAGTTTCTGCAATAGTTAGTGAGTTCTCATAAGTTGCACATCTGATCATGACAGAATGACACTTTTAAACTAATTTGCAGCAATATATTGTTACCTTGAGCAAAAACAGATCATGCATGTCGTGATTGATCAAGTGCTTAACCATAAAAGCTTGATGAAAGTTTTGTGATGCAAGAGGGTACACAAGGGAGAGAATTTTCTCTAGGCAATTCATTCATTTGCAAGCTTTTTTTCTTTAACTACTATTTTAGATGGGTATCATTGAAGAAGTCCCATACCTTTTGAGTGCCAACAGTCCAGCTGGTTACGTAAAGATCCAATCCCTTGAAGATGTTGAACCATGCAAGGAGAACCGAAGCAGTTCCAAACAACCAATGCACAAAGTACCAAGGTACTCTGCTGACTTGACCCCTGAAACAACATGAAACAACCGCAACCAGGCACAAATCTTTTAGTCTGAGACTGAGCAAGCTTCACACCATTATAACAATCATTGACAACTAGAGCATACACAGTTGGTTTGGTTGCAGATTTCACAGTTAGTGCCACAAAAGCATGGAGGGTCATCAGCTGAATCAGCTAACCTTTTAGGCCTGATGACAGAAAGAAGCACTTGAATCCATACAAGCACCATGATTGCAACCCCAAGCTTGGTGTGTGTCATTTCATCATTCAGTGCATCGAATTTCTTGAAAGCTATAGCAACTCCAATAGTAGAGGTGATCACTCCAAGAACCTGGCCATGCAAGAAAATAAAGAAAAGAACCAACAACAATGTGAGGAAATCAATCAATCAAACAAACACATGTTTTCAAAACTGCACAAACAACCAACAAACCCCATCAAAACCACCAATGCCAGAAGAGGGACAAAAGAATCTCCATCAGTAGTGCTTTGGAGAGGGACATCTGATAGAAACCCCAGGTTTTGAGAGTGTTGTTTTGATTGGCTTGAGATTTTCCTACCTGGAATGCAATGTGCATTTCAAACCACCATTTGAGTCTGTACTGGCCATAGCGCGATAACAAGATTCCAACTGGGAAGAAAACGCCAAATGCCATCCATAAGAGCCAGCCATGAGCTTTGTACCAGCCAATGGATGTCGCATTGCCTTCATTGGGATCAACAGAGGGAGCAGGTGCAGGTGCTGTAGTTTGAGCTTCTACCACAGCAGCCGCGCAGCAAGCCAACAGAAGAATGGCCATCATCAAAGAGTTTGACATCATCACCGCCATCTTGGATGCCTCAGTTAGATGTGCACCCGTTATGAAGGAGAAGAAGAATTGTATAAGTACTCAAGCTGCAGTTGTAGCTGATAGCTGATTCCACCTCGACCAGTCAAGAGTAACGGTCTTCAAACCCTTGGATCTGTTCTTGCTATCAACAGAAAGCCATGTCTCTGTGTCTCTATGTCTGTCTTTCTTTTGATTTGTCTTCTGATCAGTTGTCTCCTCCTCAAAGGTTGAATTGATGAGCAGGGAAAGTTGGAACTGCAATTCCTTCACTCACACAGTTAGCAAGCTCCTCATACAGACCCGAAAAAAAAAAAAAAAAAGGTGAAAGAGAAGATAGCAACACAAGCAACAAGAACCACGCGGAGACTCCAAACTCAAAACTGTCCAACAGCTAACCTCTCCCCACCCAAAAGAGAGAGAAAAACACACAACCCCCTAAACACACACAAAACACATGCAGTAATAGCCCCTCAGACAGAAAGGAAGATGACCAACAATAGCAGCAGCATCAACACCCACTCCTCAATCAACCACAAATTCAGAAAACAAAACAAACACACAAATCACCAACAACTCTCTTCTACTCTCTACTCTCTACCATGCAGCTGCTTCAGAAACTCAGGAAAAGTCTAAAGAAAAGAGTTTTGACACAGAATCTGTCTGTCACCACCACCACCACCACCACCAAATCGCATCACAAATAATAATAATAAAATTTCAAAAACAAAACACTTGCAAAACAGAAGAGAACCACTGGTTGTTCCACCAGCAGCAGCAGCAGCAGCAGAGAGAGGCAACCAAACAACCAGATAGATACATCACAACAACAACAACAACCTCACGCTATTGAATAATAATGATATATAGGTCAACAAAAAGCAAAAAAGAAGAAAGAGTTGCCAGCCACTACTTTTACTTACTGATTTGATCTCTGCAACCCGGTTTTGATTTTGTTTGATTTTGTTGTGGTTGCAAAACCCACCCAACCGAGTCTCTTTGAAAATCCTCAGAGTATGATGAGATCCACTTACACTCTCTCTGTCTGTTTCTGTCTCTGTGTCTCTCACTCAGCTGGGGAGCTGGAGTCAGCTGAAGAAGAAGAGTCCACACTTGTTGTTGCACTTTTGTTTGATGCAGTAAAATGTATTGGACCGTGTTTGTGTGTGTATCTTTTTTGTGTTTGTGGTGAAGTATTTGTAATGGATCTATAAAAGGAAAGGGGGAAGACCCAAAAAAAAAAAAGGAAAGAGTGGAAGTTTACACAGAGCTACAAAAAAGAAAACAAAAAGCACACAATGCTACTGCAATGGCACAGAAGAGAGAGAGAGAGAGAGAGAGAGAGTCACAAACAAACACCAGAGGCCAGACTCCAGAGCCAGAGCCAGAGAGAAAGAGAGGACTGAAAAGAGTGAGAGCCAGAGATGGGGAAGGAATGAAGGAAGTGAGTTAGTACTGGTACTAGTAGTAGTAGTAGTGCAAATGAGTGTGTGTGTGTGTGTGTGTGTATTGTGTCAGATGTGATTATTGTACATACGAATTGTATTGAGATGTGTCTTCTTTTTTATACACACCCAAAAAGGTTGGCAACTACCCCAAAAAAAATTAAAAAATTTGGGGGGCATATTTTTAAAAAATTATAGCTAACTTACTTACTAGGTGGTACCTTTTATTTATTTATTTATATTATTTATTTATTATTTTATTATTTTATTTTAGCTACTCCAGTAGCCAATATATGGGGGAGGAGCAAGTAAGGTCAAGTAAGGTAACGCCAGGTTCCAGGTCTGGTCAGGTCTGGTTAGGTCTGGTCAGGTCAGGTCAGGAGTGGTGGGAAAAAAAAAATTTAGGGAATGGAATTAATAATTTTTTAACATACATGGATCATGTGCACACACGTCAGGGCCTTGTTGCCACGCTCCCAGCACGTACAAACCCTCCCTTTTTCCTTTTCCTTTTTCAAGGGTAGGGTAGGGTAGGGTAGGGGGAATGGTTGGGGAGGGAGGTGGGGTGTCTCATCATGCATCAGCATTTCTTTTTTTGGGATGCTAAAATAAGGAAAATGAAAATAAAAAAGAGAATAATATTATGTCACAATATTCTCCTTTGATTTTTTTATTTTATTTTTTTAAATCGCCAATTTTCACCCAAATTTTTGAAAAAAAAAAATTCATCACATTTTTTCTCCAATTGTGTTTTTTTTACTAGTTTTTTTTTAACCATTTAGACAAGTGCTAAAAACCTGTCACCTTTTAATGCTAAATCCCTCTTGGGATGCTAGTCAATGACATAACATCAAAATTTTGAAAATTAATTAATTAATTTTATATATATATATATATATGCATAGTTTGGGCTTTCACATATTTTGTGTGTACACTTCAATCTATATAGGATATGAAAGAAATGGAAAATGTTATGTGTATAGTACATGTATACATGCCTTGATATACTCATTCATGATGAAGAATTATTTCATTACCTTTTAGGAGAGGAGAGGACTAAATAGCCCTTCCGAAGAACACCCTACCTATTTGGTCATTCAACCTAAGATGTGTATGATGAGAAATTTAAGAAGTAGAAGTGTATAAGTGTAATTGTAATGTTTTTAGGGGCTTTGGTTGCAACTTGCTATGTGTTAGAAAACTCAGCTTGTGATGGCAAAACTAAAAAAGAATTTAAATATGATTTTATATTTCATTTTTGGTGGGAGGGGGAGGTTGTTGTGAGTGATGGGAAAATTGAAAGAAAGAAAATAGAAATGAAATTCTCCTTGTTCTCTCTCCCTTTTTTTTTTCCTTTTTTTTATTGGTTTTGGGTGGCGCCATTTTGGCTTGGTATCGATGTAGCTATCATTTCTTGGAGATTATTAATTACCCTAGTACCTTGGCCAATTCAACACTAATTATATTATTTTCATAATTGTTGAAATTTTCAAAAATAATAATTTCTTCCAAATCAAAAAATATTGTGAGGCATATTAGTGAATATTTAGGAATATTTCTGTTTGTTGAAATGAATTTTTCAAAATTAATTAATTATTCAACGGACATGTGTTGAAATGGCCAAGGTACTAGGGTATGTGGGGCTGTTGGGGCCACACACTTCCCCCCCCCCCTTGCCAACCCCAACCCCTCCACAGCAAAAACACCATTGCATGCAAGTAGTTCTTTATAGCAACTTGGAGAAATTAAGGTGATTTTATTCAGCATAGTGGAGATTTTGGGTGCCAACTTGCAGCCGCTTTTTACTTTGCAAAGTAACGTAGCCTACTTAACAAAAGTTTCCACATTAACAAAATGTTTGTTTTTTTGAAGATTGGAATTTTTGAATTTTTCATGATCTATTATGATATTGTCACATGAGTATGGAATGAAATTTGGG
>Ga0209208_10004884_pt1 | contig 18839 bp, 18 predicted proteins | sample S1TSphfallax_3_FD_187694 | JGI IMG/M metagenome (GOLD analysis project Ga0209208, IMG submission 187694) | Host-associated microbial communities from peat moss isolated from Minnesota, USA - S1T2_Fd - Sphagnum fallax MG (SPAdes) (version 2) | ecosystem: Host-associated > Plants > Peat moss >... | reverse complement strand
CTCTGGGTTAATTTGGAATATGATTACAAATATCCAAAGTGGAGAAAAACCACCATAGTAGGTACCTTGGTGGCTTTGGCATAATTTATACTATTTTTCGAATGTTCACATTGACATTAAAATAATTGTTTAAAAGAAGAAAAAAAAATTAGGAAGGAAAATGAATAATCATTTGGAATATTTTAATTTTCAAAATGGATTCTTCAATTCAATTAATTATTTGACAAACATGTGGTAAATCAATGTTGAAATGTTTGTTTGACAATGGCTTGGGCAGCAAGGGGTTCAGGGTCAATATAATTTATTGGAACTTTGCTGATTTACAATGCTCAAGTTTTGATTGTGGGTTCTAGTGTTCAGCTCAATTCTAGTATGTTTGGCAATCACAAGGTGCATGGAGCCAAACACTCATGTTGGATTCTTTTACTAGTCCATGGTAGGTTGCAACAATGACAAAGATATTTAATGTTTTAAATCAACTCTGAAATGTTTGGTAATGACTTGGCCCACACATGGCCCCTCTTCTAACTGAAGTATTGGATCTTATCATCCCCAAACCATTGAAGCTCAATTTTTTGTCACAATGCATTCATATTCTTCAAAGTGGTGGTAATGTTAAAAAGTCTCCAAGGGCTCCAATTGTGGGATTCTTGTATTACTAAAGAAAGGCTTGAAAAACTCTAGAGAGTAATGAAAATTCAGAATCAATGTTAAGAGCTTATGAGGGTTTACATAAGTTTAGGTTATAGGTCAAGGCTTTCAAGTTTTGATAGAACCATCATTGGAACCTAATCGACTAATTGGCCTCTTTTCAAAATTGATAGAACTTGCATTGAAAGCATTACCTCATTTTAAACAAGTTAAGTTCTCTAAGTAGATATGTGTAACTTTAGAAATAAAAAGTACAAGTTAGGCAAAATATTTCATTTAATTGGTTGTGCATAATCAATGTTACATAATTTCCATCCTGAATAATGTGCACTAGTGAAACAAACTAATACTATAAATAAAATAAAATATAGTTTTGCGTAATGGAGATGGAATAGATCTTGGGGTCTTAAATAAAATCAGCTCTAACTTCTTTGTGAAATTTATCAAAACCAAAGGTTTAAAAAAACCAAAGATCTAGTCTCAAAACCAAACCTAATTTCCATATTAAAAAAAGAAAAAAGAGTTACAACCGACACCGGAGTTCCTTTTGAAATTTGAACAACATTGTTCAAAACCTGAAGGTTTAAATTCTTACTTTTTCTTTTCCACCTATGATTGGGATCTTGCATCTTGCCCTCAATCCAACTATACCAAGAATCCAACTATACCATGGAGTGCAAAATTTTCAAGCCTTTTAAATTTTCTTCATAGTACACTGAGGTGTCATTGCTGAATTACTATCAAATAAGATAATCACCTAGTTATTAGTTATTATGGGTGTTGGGTGGGTATGTCCATTTGAACATGTATCATTGGGGAAAGCCGAGGAAGCTATGAGAGTGCATACCATGAGTCATATCTGGCCTAACCCCATATATCATACCAACACAAGCTACTACCCAATGATATGCCTTATTAGTCTTCTTTTTATGGGCGAAATTTTGCCAATTGTTAAAAAAAATTTAATATTGAAAGCAATAAATGGAATTTCTGTCACCTGATTTTTGAAAAAACACACACGTTTTCATAATGTTATATCATTTTGCAGTATGTAGCCAACACTAGAAGAAGGATGCCTAGATTTTCATACTTTCATAATTCATTCATAGCCAAATTCGGCTAAACCTTTTTTAAGAATGATTGCCACCCCCAGCTCCAGTGGTATTTCTGTTGTCACACGCTATTGACCAGACACCTTTTTTATTTACAAAAGCTGCCAGGCACACTGCCACAAAGGTTTTACTGTATTGCAAACTTGCTACTTCTTGGATTTTTCTCCTTCAAAAGGGAAAAAATTCAACCAAAACAGGGAATAAATTACAAGATATTCTATTTTGATTTTTTGGTGTGGCCACGTTGCAAAAATTTGACCCAAAAAAAAACAGCTTAACCCAGTCAGTCCAAAATTACGTAGAAAAAAAGCTAGCCACTGTAAGGCCACCTTACCCAATCCCATGTCTCCAACTATTTTACACCTTCAAAAGTTGACAAATAAATGACAAGGAAGCCTTTACGATCCAATAGAAGATTAGATGTATCCTGATAAATGATTTCTCAAAAAGTAGTCTCAATACATGACTTTATTGTCGAACACCATAAATGGCTTAAACCATGGAATACCAGTACATACTCCGTACCACTCAAATTCCAAAAGTGAAAAAAATGATGAAAACCTGCCAAACTTATTTACCAAAAAAAATGGCATCAGCTTACTTCAGTTACCGAAGTGAAGAAGCATCAAAACTAACTTGGTCAGCCTCGACGACCAAATATCAGGTGTGGATTTATGCATGATGGAAAACTCAACCCTTTAAGGTTGAAGTTTGACAAAAGAGGTACACTACACTGGCCAAGCACTGGCATACACAGGATTGAGTATGACTTTTTTTTGCAATTGTTTCCAAAATAAGAAGTTGACCCAGTTTTCCACAAGAACATAGCTAAAATGATTGCTGATTAGAAAATTTGGAAGAGAGAGAGGGGCACGCCTTGACTTAGTGGATACCTTTAGTGTTGTGCATTTATTTGAATATATATATGAAGAACAGTCCATTTTTGGTTTTGTTAATATTTCAGAATAATCAATGGATCTGATACCTGGTTCTTTGAAAAAGAATCAGACTCAGGGAACCACCAGTTAAGAGTCCACAGTTTTAATAGGAAAAAATCAGTAGAAAAACAGGCGGTTATATGGGCAATTTTTTTCAGATTTTTTGAGATCCATGGTTATATATAAACCAGGTGTTTTATTCTTTAGAGAGCTGGAGTTATGAATCCCAAGAACTGCCCTGATAACTGCAGGTTCTCTGTTCCTGTTTCTAATAACCACCACCCAACCCTGGAAAATTCCAACGTTTGGTGGGTATTTGATTTGGTTAATAACCGCCCAGTGTTCCTGGATGGCAATGGATGTAAATTTGCATTCTTTTTTTTTATTTCCCTTAAAAGTGATTTTGGAGGTATCCAGTGGCCAGAAGTGAGAGGAAAAAAAGTAGAAATCACTAGATTTGTATACATACTTGGTTTTCATTGTGTAGCAAAAAACATAGATGGATGATTAAAGATTTGTACTTTGTTTCTGGTTTATATAGCCAAATTTGGCTAAATCTTCTTATGGGTGATTACCACTTTTTTTTTACATCTTCCTATGGATAATCGCCACTTTGGCTACACGCACAAATTTCTTTTGAAAAAAACACGTTCATGTAAGGCTCTTCTGGAAGGAGTAGAATTCTGCAGGACGCTAAGCCCCCTGCGAACGTTGCTGGTGTCGGTGCGGAGGTCCCGCGCAGCGCTCGCATGGTCCTCCCGCAGGACCACGGGACCACAAGATCTTTGCTTCTGTCTTTTCCACAAACGTCAGACAGAGAAGATTTTGTTGGGTAGCCAGCGAGCGACAGCAAGCCGCAGCGCTGTCGTCAACATTGGAAGTGAAAATTCTGAACACTGATGTCAGGGACCATGGTAGCCTAGTCTCAGACTCACACACATTGGCAATGTTTTTGCTTTGGGTCAGTTTTGTGATGTAACTAAAGTGGCGATCACCAGTGGAATATGTAGCCAAATTTAACTACAAGCTAATATAAAAGTTCATAATATTAAACGTCCTTTAATATTTTCGGCTACCCTACTTGAACCATGTAAATATTTCTGACTATTTTTCTTTAAATTTTATATATTTAAGGCTATTTTAAAAAAATTAACACTTGATTTTAACAATTTTTATTTTGTAATTTTTATTTTTGGCTATATGAATTAACCAGCAAAGAAAAGGCTGCATATTGGATATACAGTTGGGGCCCTTGGGGATGTGGTGAAGAGAGCATTGATGAGGAGAGTGAATGAACTACTGAGCTGCTTGCTAATAATGTGTGAAGCCTTTATTGACATTGACAGAATGAGACAGACATGGGAGGAGAGCATTCATGAGGAGCATCAAAGACGCTACAGTAAGGCGGCGAAATAGTATGTTAAACTATCAATAATGCCGAGAAAAAAAAACAGCTATACATAGACATTTCATTTTATTATCCAGAGTGACATACCGAGCACAGGTGGAGATACTCTAAGAAAGCAAACATCGACATCACAGACTGGAAAGAGAAGCTACTTCTTGCCGGCTGTTCAATGGGGATCAGGGGTCTTTTTTTTCCGATTTCTGTGATGTTGCTGAATTGACGATCATCTAGAAGACAGTGTTAGCCAAATTTGGCTAAAAAAACAGGATATGAAATTAAAAAAGTTCAAGCATCCTAAATATTTTGGCTCACACAAGAAGCCATAGCCAAATTTAGTTACATGTCAGAGAGGAGTGAAGAAAAAAATTAGGATTCCTGACTTAGTTTGGCGGCCTGCTGGAACGTATACTCTAAATATGGCGAATTCAGATTGTTTATCCTCCAAGTATAGCAACTTCAGGCCAGTTTTTCCACTAAATAACCTTTGTATAAGTTGCAGGCACCCTTCTTTTGTTGTCATGGTGCAAAAATTCGCCACAAAAAGAAATGCTGGTTAGAACCCAATGAGAGAAATATGGCGATTTTTTCGAAAAAAATGTCGAAATTTTTGCAACTTGAAAACCAGAAAACACGTACTTTAACTAACTGGCTAAATTTCGCCAGGGGGAAAAAAACAAAGAAAAACGCTGTGGGATCAGTACTGGTCGGTGACTAGTTTCAAGTGCAACTGGTAGCCCAGCCGGGCCATCACAAAGCAACCGGTTTGCAGCTGCAGTGCGAGAGGCCCTGTACTGCTGCAGCAGCAACAGGGAGACGCCACCGCAAATAATAATCGATTGTCAGTCGTGACGCACGCTATGTGAAATCGGGCTGCAACTTCCTGTTTGCATTATTGCGTTCGTAAAGTACGCATTTAGGGGTGCTTTTTTGACCTTGATCTGATTATTTACTCTGCAAATGACAAGTTTGTCCAAGGCATGCCCCCACGGTCACCCTCTTCACACAATTTCTTGGCATTGCCTACCAAGGCAAGGATATAGTGTTTAGATGCATTATAGAGTATAGTAGCTTAAGGGATTTCAGCCCCTAGGTAAACATGAATCTTGGCAATTTTTAAAGGTTCATCATATCCTAGGGTTAGGATTTAGAAACATCAATCTTCATTGCCCCATTGTTCCATTGCACAAAGATTTGCAACAAAAAAAAACAAGAATTTTAACATCACAACTTAAACTAAACATAGTCCATTAAATTTTTTTAGAAAATTGATAAAATGCAAGAAATTGAAATTTGTACTTTAAACTGTTTCCTCCAATTCAAGGAGCCCAATTGTCAATAATTCCTCATTTTTTGCCATCAAGTCATTTTTTCCATGAATTTTTTCATGGTTTCATGGGCACCAACATGGCATCATCTAGCCAATTCTTCTAGATTATTTTAAGCATTTCAAATTTTTCAATGCCTAGTTGGAAGCATTGAAGGTTCATGTATATACCTTCAATATTGAAAACCTTGTTGACCTTAATATGAGAGCCCACAATCCCCATACTTTGTTGAATTACAAACCAACATAAGAAAATTATTGTTCATGCAATTTCCACGATGCCAATGGATATTTGCACTTTTTTTTTATCATTTAAATTATTTTTAAATGACTAAGTTGCTTTTTCACCATTGATGATGCCATTTCTTTTTTAATCTCCAAAATGTCATATGAAAATGTGGTTTTAGAACTTTGCGGAATAAAGTTAGGAGCTTGGGCACATGCATCATTTAGATTTAAGAAAATGTATGCACAAACAACGAGTGGAAAGAACAACTAATGGTCATACTCACTTCCAATTTGCTAGGCTTTCTCTTTGTCAATATATTGAATGACAAATCCCAATTCTTGGTGGTAAGGGTCTAATATTATGCCAACATGTTATGAGCTTTGGCCTTTTAGACAAAAACCATAAATGAAAGGAAAGGGTTAAATTTTTTTTTGCATGTTTTACTAAAGGATTTGAAGTTCTCCATCAAAAACTTGGGTCTCACTAGAATCAAATGCTAAACAATTTGCCCATAACTCATATATAAGTGATATGTTAATAGTAGGGGCATATGAAAGCAACCAATATCCTTGATGTTGGTTCAAGACACATTGCTAAACCACATGCCATAAGGTATGAACAACAATTTGGGCTATGGCCCAAACTTGAAAACTTTGCACGTGGTCTTACAAGGTCAATGGTTATTGCCTTCGATAACAAAAAATAATTACATGTTTGAAATCAATAATCATTTGGAATAAGATGATTTTTGGATCAAAGTAAATTTTTGCATGAATCTTGAATTTGCATGGGGGCAACACCTCAAGTTCATATGCATAGTGTCATTATTGCCATCCCTTACCACTTTTCCAAGTGATGGTTTTTTGCAAAACTAACCATGCTTCTTTGATTAAAATCAAGATCAAGCTAGCACATACTTTGGAGCCATATATGGCATACTAACAACACTTGGACATTGCATGACCCCAACGAGCTCCTACAAAAGGTGTTGACAATCTCAAAACTTCACAAGACACAATGGAGGTTAATGCAGAAGTCATGGTGTAAAAATTACTTTATTCATCTTTGACATATGCAAGAACATGAACATTAAGCCCATGTTTTGTAAGTAGATTAGTCACTTGTAAAGCCATAACACTTTTAGATGTGTTTTAAGTTTCAAAAAGTCCAATAGTTACATAACAAGGCTTTCATTTGTCATTTAATAAATGCATGATAAGAACAAAAATATCAACACCTCCTTTTGACATCCAAAGATCAAAAGATATAGTGCAAATATTACATGACACAAGAGATGGAGATACAAACCTTTCCTTGGTCATCTCAATAATCCTAGGTAAAAGATCATGTCTAAATTTTTGCCTTGATGGAAAATTTGGTTAAAAATTCTGCCTTAGAATCAATAGATAGGTGCTTCAACAAATGATAGAAACACAAGCTCCTTTTTTAAAGAATTTTTTGTAAAAGTTATTGTTGTAAGTGTTGTCATCACAACAACATTCTTAATAGAAGTAAAACCACAAAAATCCATCTCCAATGGAGAATTTGAGAGATTATGTCTTTGTTTTTGCATAATTTGATAAATTTTTCATGGCCTTGTTTTATATTATTATGTTTTGTGGTTGGATTTAGATTTAAACTTGATAATTTTGTTATCTTTTGTCCTTGTTCTTGTGCATTTGGAAACTCCTTGATCATAATAGTTTTTGTGCCCTTAACAATGTCATTATGAAGCAAATATTGCACAAGGCTAGTACTACCTTAGGTCATATGAGTTTGGTTGACTCTTTGGCGCAAGGACCATTATTAATGTATATAATAGGGTTCCAACCTTGTAACCCCCAAAGACTAAAAACCACCCAAAAACTTGTTTTATTGATCCATAATGATAAATAATATCCACATCAATTTTTGAAAGACCATTCATTCATACTTGTGAAGGTCCTTACACATTATTTTCAAATATTCAAAAGAAATATTGATATAGATTTTCATTTATAATTCTAACATCTATTCATTTACAATTGATTTCACATACATTTACATGCACAATGAAGTCTTCAAAAAATGAATAAAATATCTTGAATATTGGACCTTAATTGTGAAAAACATTTATAGAAATTTCAATGTTGTGTCTCCCATAGCTTTTTTACATCCCTCCAACGATTGACATGTTGTAACTATATAAGTAATATTGTCCATCATCTTTTGTTTATCAACATTAGAGCATTTTGACTAATGTTCAGTATGTGACCCTACATTGAAATTTTTTGGATGAGGTTCATTAATTAAATTTAATGAATACATTGGAAGATATTGGGACCTTAAAAAAATGCACAAACCTTCTAGAGCCTTAAAGGAGCCTTGGGAAAGTCTAGTAAATATAGTTGAACCATATTTATTGATTATTCCATGTTTCTAATTGGTTACATAGTTTAATTGGTCCAATTGGTTGCTATCAATAGTCTTCCACTTATTAATAGTCCCAATTTTAGTTTTATGGGTGGGGTTGGAAAAGATTTATTAACTAAAACTTGGATGTGACAAATATTTTTGTAGAGTCACATACTTAGTGTTAGTGGAGATGTTCTTAATTTAAAATACAACCATGTACCCATGCACAACTTCATGTCCATATTTCATATGTATTCTATAATGAAAAAATCTTGCGTAAATATGAACACATTTTGCACTATTGTACCAATGACTCATGTTTGGCACAAAGTAATTCACCAAAGGTCTAACAAAAGAAAAGGAAAATTTTATTGATATTTGTTAAAATTGTTGAAAATTGAATTCCACTGGGTTATTATTACAAATACACAACACAAAATGTATTTTTCATACTTATTCATCAACTATTGAAATTCTAAATAATTAAATTTGAAATTGTCGAACCTTTTTTTCTTTAACTAAATAAATATTTGGCAAAGAACTGTTGAATGTCATTCATAAGTATAGTATTCATGTCCATGTTTTAATTCTAATTCACTTGCTTACCAACTTTTAACTCATGGTTGTCATTTAACATGTGACACCCCCAAACAACTATGTTTGTATGATAATCTCAAATTCAAATATCGATAAACTACCCAAATCCATAGCTACTATGTAATTCATTTCAATTGAATCATTACTTTCAATTTAACCCACATGTTTAATTTGAACTAACACCTAATCCTATGCCTCTTAGTGACCCACATTTATTACCATCATTAATCAAACAATAGATTTCATAATCACCATGTTGGCATGATGTTGTAGCACATCTCATTCTACTTTTGGTTTTTAATATCATATTTGTACTTTTGTACTTGCAAATATTGATTTACTTCATTATTATTCATAATAAATCATCTAAGAAAAAATCATAAATTAAAGCAAGAACACAAGTTGTGTGCACCTATGATGTTTCCATTTAATTGTGTTTAATGACACACAACCTTTTACTAAAGTGTCTTTTAAGTTTGCATTTGAGCTTTACTGGGAAAACATGTGACATGTACATGCCGCATTTGAAGTTTGAACTACAATATTAAACATATTTTCATTTGTAAGTGAAAAAATAATGTGTGACAATATTTTCATATTGTATTTAACTATTTTTTAAAGATTTAAAAAATTAAAAAACTTGTTAAAATCAGTAATTTAATACAAACAACACATGTTTTCACTGCTTCAAAATTAATTGTACAATGTTCATTATGAACACATTGATGTTAACCCTAGCAAACACCATCAAACAAATCACCCAACAAAGGGGGGGAAAAAAACAAAGAGGAAGGACCCAAGTCTGAGCTATAAGGACAAAATCCAAAGTGGGTCACTAAGAGGCATAGGAAAAAATCATGTTCCAAAGCCCCCGCCAGTTGCAAAAGCATATTAGAAATAAAAAGGGATGAAAAAAACAATAAGCCTATAAGAGATTTCACTTGCAATAATGGTGCAGTTCAAGATAGAGGTAGCTTGAGCTCTCTACAAAGCTATTGACCCTTTGCCTATAGAAAACGTGTAAAACAACTGGAGGAGAGCCATCGGTGTCCTTTGTTTACCACATCATGTTAGCACCTTGATGGAAAACATCATTTCCATGTTGGTGCAAGCAACTAAAAACCATTATTGCAAGGGGAAGAAATGCATTTCTTGAATGCCAATCATGATAAATCATTCCTTTGCCTAAGTTGCCATTGTCATGACCACCTTGCAAGATGAAACATCATGCAAAACCAAATTTGCTTGTGTAGAATGGCAATGACATCATCAACCAAAGTGTACATGCCACCACACATTTCTGAACATTGAAAACTATTAGAAAATAATACCCCAAAAAAATAAAAATGGGGGAATACAAAACATATCACATTCAACAAACTCACAAGGATCATAAGTCTTAGAGAACTCTACCTTCAACTGTTCTCTCTTTAGCAACCCCTTTCCATTTGAAAAAGGCTAAATCCCATTGCTACATCAAGATTAATAGGCAATATCAAAACTAAACAATCCAAGGTCTCCAAACTTAGAGAGCAACTCTTCATGTTTATGATGAAGATTTGTTGATTAAGTCCCTGCTCACATGACACTGTACCTGTAGGCATGCACAGTACAGCTTACCATAACTGCATGAGACAGATACAACTTCTGTCAATTGTAGGCCCCAAGGAATCCACATAAAAAACTAGTGTGCATATGAAACTTTTATGCTATGAGATAGCATTTAGGTCTGGGGTGGTAGATTACGTCATTTTTTTTCATCACATTCTATGACATAATCTTCCAGTGATGATCATATGTCCATGGTAGTAACCAAAATCTGTGTTGAACATGATTCTTTTTAAAAATTATGAATCTGCCATGGAATAGTTATGGAAGGTTCCGAGACCTTAATGCCATGGAATGGTCTCACCCTTGCCCATTATGTTGGGTATGCCACCAAGCTTGCCCCAATGGGCTCACATGGTGCTCTCCCTGGAAAATGTATCCTGGGAAGATTGTTGCTGTAACTTGGCAGGTCTGCTTTTCTATCAATCAAGCAAGATTGTGGACTTCATGCTTTGGGTTTAAGTAGTCATCTTTGAGGAAGAGATCAATTGCATCTTTCTATCACAAATTGGCACTCCTTTCTTCAAACACATTTCCACAAACAGTGAATGACCAGGTCAGAGAAAAGCCTGACAGTTTGTTTAAGGCTCATGAATGCAAGAAGGCCACATTGTGAACTTTCTGGATTGAGAATAGTTTCAAAAATTGAACTAGACATCAACAAAGTATGCAATACAATGATATGGAATATATCCAATATCTACCCAAAAGTGATTACTGAAGGACATGAAGAATTTGCATCAAAATGACCCTCACTTTCTACAGCATCACAAACTAATATGGCTTGCGAATCATTTGCTTAAAACACTGAAGATTGTGAGATTAGAACTCATAAATCTGAGCTTCCATGTGGAATCAAGACATTGGTTTTTCATATATTCCAATTGTGTTTCTAAAGGTGAATATGTGTAGACTAATAGAGTTTGGTATTTGTTGAAGGCAAGAGGTGCACTACACAATTCACTTGAGGAGGTCAAAAACTACACAATAGAACAAACTTAACCTGTTGCTCATACAGAAACAGCAAATAATCTGGAGCAGTATCTGAAGGCAGTCTGAATATTCCCACTATGAGAAACACCTGTGAATTAGCTTAAAACCCACTGCAATGTTGAAGGTCTGAAATACCAGCTAAAACAAGAGATCAAAAGTTTCTGCAAAGCAACTCTGATCAAGTCCCGAAACTCTCCAAATAGCAAAAGAACTAATTTACAAGTGATGAAGCAGATGGACTTACTTAGACAGTGGGAGTTTTCAATGCAGCTCTTTCATGAGAACACTACTAAACACATTGATACTGATAATTACCTTGACTTCTGCAACTTTGCAAAGCAGTTCTGTTGCATACATGTGATGGCAAATTGAGAGAATCCACGACATTCAGCTACGATTTGACTCAGCCCTGTACACATGGTATCAAGGTCAAGCTCACTATTAACTCATTGATAGAAGGAGTCAGTGGCTCAAGTTTCAGCAGTTTGATCACAGAAATGTCTTGAAGTGATTTGATCCCTCAGAGGAGCTCAATCCTGATCCTACAGAATCCAAAATAATAGATTTCTTGCTCCATATCACTACCCAAATTCCTGCAATGAATCAGTCATTGGTTAGTGCCCCACAGAACTATATTTTTGTATTACTGTACTGCTTAAGAGGAAAAATTTGTAGAACCTGCAGCCTCCTCTTTGCCTTTTTTCTGCTTCTGCCACGTGCCTTATTTCCATTCTAGCAAACTTGAGTTAGAACATTGAGAGTCTCAATCGTGTTCCTGCCTTTGTACAAATGCTTTGAATCTATCATTATCAACTCTCATGTAGCCATCAGTGTGACTCAATGGATGCCCAACATTCAGATCCTTAGTTTCATTGTACCTCTCACTGTCCTGTTGTGCCCAAAGATTATTGAACTCATCTAATATAACAAAATGTCATACAGCACTTAATCTTCTTCACAAAGTCAAGGGACACAAAAAATGATTTTAGCATCATTCAGCAACTGTGCAAGCTTTACGTTATGGTCTCAGACATATTCAAGCTATATAAAGATGTTGCCTGGGTGCTTGCTTTGGATCCCAATCGTCCCTCTCCGTACTCTCAAAGTTTTGTCAGATGTGACCTCCTGTAGATGCTCCTAATCAAAGTAGAAGCAGGAGTCCTTACCTAGATGTGCATCCCTCTCACGACTTGCAGGATTATTCCAAGCTTGCACCAAGACATATAAATCTATAGCAACCAAGGATCTGGGCAATTCGCACAAACTACTTATATTTCAGCTCCCTTGCTTGATAGTCTTCTACTCAGCTATGGCACTCCAAGCAAAGACAGATATCAACATCTCAGGGGCTCTGAAGTAGACACCAATGTAGCAAAAGTACAAACACCAATTTCATTACAATCCTCTATCAGTACTTCATCACATAGCAGGTACCTATCATGACTTTGCCATTGAAGCTGCAAAGATAGGCCTTTTGACGGTTGATAACTATGTGCTTGGACATAGAGCAAAGCTTATTGTCAATGAATGCACATGGGAACAACACCACAATTTGCAGCCCAGCCTGTTATACACAAATACACAAAACAGAAAATCTGCAATGGAGTATGTGCACAAGTAGATTAGATTTGTGACCATATGAAACAGCATGTTGCTATGGGCGCAAGTTCACATGTAGCAGACATTGGCAATACAAGTTCCACCAAACTTCAAATATGGTTCATTCACATGCAGCACATGTGCCCCTGCTTGCCCCACTGAGTCCAAAGCTATTGGGTTTGCACTTTGCACATGCATTTAGGATGATGATTTATGTGATGTTGTCTGCCACCAACCCTTCTCATTGCATGCCCTTGAACACTTTGATCTAGCCTCCTGATCACTAGCACAGTTGAACATCAAAGTAACTTCAAATTTCTTGTGTTGGCATGGATATTCACCATTCCACCAAAAAATCTTTAGCAGGCATTCTTTGTAAACTCCAAGCTTTTTAGATAAACAAAGAAGAACAATCATTGAAAGGACACCATAGCTATTCGGTCAAAATGCTTCAAGTGGGTTTTAGATTAACAAATGATCAGACTACTAACATGAGTTGTGTTCTATTTATGAGACAACCAAGTTGGAGCCAATGAGGCTGACATAAAAAAAAATCTAGAATGTTTCCTGCTATTTAGATTGGGTATTAAAACAATATGTTTGTCTTCTACATGTCAATTTCAAGTTGGTAGGTTTTTTCACTATTTTTCTGTTTTGTACTTTTTCTACTGATAGATCACATGTTTTTCTCTTTTGCACATGCAACTGAGGTCCAAGAAGTAAGCAAAGTGCATTTTCTACTATCTTATGATCAATAACAAAGTCTTGAAGGGATAGATTCAAAACTAGTTCAAATTTCTTAGCTAAAAACCTTGTGACAATTTTTTTTGAGATGGACATAAATTTGTTAGGTGAACATGAAACTCACACAAAACAAATGTAAGATTCACTTTCATTTAAAGTTATGTTGGTCACAATGTAACAAATTAGTACAAATTCAAACTTCATTTACTTATAATCGTTTTGAAAAGTTCGTATGTTTTCAATTAGTTGGTTTTAAAGAAATAAATAATCAAGGATTTTCAAAATTTTATTAGGTTTATCTCAGTAGTAATAAACAAATACCTATTTTGAACTAATTTCCATTTTGTAAAAAATTTGTCTCGCGATATAGATATATTTAGATCATGACTTATGAATATTTCCCACAAGTAAGTTGCTCCAAAAATTATTGTGATGATTGCATCGGCATCAATCCATCACAACAAAAAAAAAATAGAAACCTTCAAGGCCCGGCAACCCAACTATAAATGTTGTATAGTTAACTAATGATGAGATGTGAATACAAATTCCTCTTCATTAACCGTTGCTAGTTTTGAAAAAGATCACCTAGCCTAATGAAATCCCATCCAGGAAATATGGGGAACTTCCAACCTACCTATTGCCCTTCCTCCCACCAAGCCATTTACCTCCCTCCTTTTGCCCTTCCTCCCACCTTCCCATCTACCTCCCTCTTGTTTCTTTGTGTGTCATTCCCTCCTTTTTCACTTGCCTCCATCCCCAGTGCTTCAGAACAAGGACAACTCAAGCATTTGGGTTTAGGGTTTACTTGTGACCTTGCATTAAAGTTTAGTTTTGAAGACTTTGATTTTCCACAGCTTCAAGATCTTGAAGAAGGGAGGGCTTTCAGGAGTGTGGAGAGGGGAGGAGTGGGCCAAGAGCTTGTAGAGGCAAGGACCTCGAAGGTAAGTTTCCTCTCCATTTCTTTTATTTTTGAGTCATCTTTTCGTCATTGTCTTTTTTTTTTTTTGGTAGTGCCAATCATAGTGCAAAGAGGAGGAGGCTAACAATGATGACACACATTGTTGTTTTTTGTTTTGTTGCACGTAACTTCACAATGAAGAAAAGGACGACGATGCAAGATCTTTTGTCATCATTGTTTTTTCAGCGCAACTTTGTGGTGAAGAGGACAATGATGTAAGATCTCTTGCATTGTTGTTGTTTTTTTGTTGCAATGCAACTCATAGTGCGATTCATAGTTGTTAACTCCACTAAATGCTAGTATTGTGTTTTTGCCCTAGTCCTCTTCTTGGTTTCTATTGTTGCACAATTGTGATCGTCCTTTTTTTTTTCTAGTATTAGTGGTCCTTGTTTTTTATTTGTGCTCTTTTTGTTTTTGGTAGATGGAAATTTGGAAGAAAAGAAGGAATGTTGCCTCCGATTAGCAAATGCAAGTTGGTGTCAAAAAAGTGGTTGCATTGGCTTCGAGTAGGAATATGGAAAAGCAAATGCAAGTTGGGGTCGATGTTGGGGAAACATTTACGACAAATGTTAGTAGAATTGATGTTGAGTTGCAAAAAATGATTAACATGATAAAAAAATAGGGAATTGTAACTCCTAGTGCAATGTTGGAGCAAGAGAATGTTCAACCTCATATTGAATTTTATGGAGGTGACATATTGAACTTTATTTCTTATAATTATTTGCCCCACCCATCCTCTCAAGTAGAGAAGATGGGTGGGGTTTTTTTGGTCAAAAATTTTGTTGCATTATTTTCATTAATTGTGGTCTTGGAACTTTTGCTTCACCTTGTCCATGTGAGAGGGTGGGTGGGGCATTTTTTTTTTGTCTAATTCTCTAGGTTCTCAAGGCTTTGTAGGTGATATTGTTTTTTTGAAAGTTAGCTTCATTTTTTACAAATTTGAACACTAGGTTCTAATAATACCTTGATATGTCTCTATTTGTTTATCCTTCTATGCAATACCTTCATCGTCCAAGGGATAACCTTCATGCAAAATGTTAATTCTCACATTAGGTTTTTTATTTTTGTCATTTTGGTTTCAAATGTGGTTACCCTTCCCCCAATTGCCCTAGAGGTTATGCATTGGGCAAAATATGGGCCTAATTTGCTTGTAGGATTAATGGGTGTGATGCATCTTATCAGCCAAATACAACTTGGTATGGCATTTGCGAGCATGCAATAATTTGGTTATGGAGTCGAACAAGCCCAAAGACCCATCTACTCAAAAGGAAGGTCCAAGGCATCGAGATCATGTGGCCATGTATGCACAAGTCTTGAGTAACCCTTTGGCATGATATCGTGAGCATAAGGCAATTGCTAGGACTAGGAGGCATACAAACCCAAAGTGGGATAGGCTCCAAGTTGTTTTGTGAGACACACTTGAAGTTTTTAATCCCACATTTATTAAGTTAGCCTTTAGCCCAGGCCTCATAAAATTAGGCGAATGTCTAATTTAAACAAAATAAGCTAAATTAAGCGTTTCCTGTGCCGGCAAATTAGGCATTTACTAAAAAAGGCCCTTTTGTGGTCATTTTGTTGAATTACTCGATCGGATTGAGTAAGCCAAGCATTTCGCCAATGGTGCCCATCTATTTCGTCTGGAACACACCCTCCAGCGATAGTGCCATCAGGCACGTACGGTAGGCGTCCTTCTCGCACTTTAAGATTGAAAAGTCGCTCTCCACGCACGTCGTGTTGGCAAAGGTGTAAACCAGGCCATCGCAGAACAATCGGAGATGGTTTAGGGTGGGCTGGGCTGGCAGGGCGTCCCAGGTGTCGTTGAACATTGTTTGGAAGCTATGACTGTCAACAATACGCTGTAGAGGAGCAGAGCCATGAACCACCTCGACGAGCGCACGATGCTCCTGCTCAATAAGATCGACCAGCTCCTCGCCCCAAGCCTTGATCATCATCTCGCGGCGAGGACCCAAGACGTGTTCAATGAAATAACTCGTTCGCATTTTGTAGAGATGTTGAGGGAAGACGGGCAGCGCGAGCTGTGCTGCCGCGTTGTTGCGGCAGTCGCGCTCTCCCTGCACGAATGACAGGCCCTTGACAAGGCGCAACGCATACCCGGCGATCTCGCGCAACACGCTGATTTGGTCTTCATCGATCAGTAACAAGAACAGGTCCTTGACCTAGGTCACCTGATCCTTGACATGCACGAGGACATCCTTGAACGTGACCCACCACATGCCGAGTTCAAGGTAACTTTTCTCCTCACGATCACCCCACTACATCGCCTCGTTGTCGTCTTCATGCTGGATGTCGACCATTAGGAGAATGTTCTGGACCAGCTGCTCAATGTACTCGATTTGTTGCGACAGGCAAAAGTTGCGTTGTTGCAAATTGACGAGCGTGACATTGCACGCCTTGGCGAGAGGGTTGATGGCGTAGGCGATGATCCAGTACTCGGCAGTCGGCGACGAGGCATGCTGTCGCTGCTCTATCCACTCCAGCAACTTAATGCGGTGTGTCAGCAGCCATTGCAATTGGCCTTGGAATTGTGCCCAGCGATTTGTGTCCTTTGGGCACTTGCTGCCCATCACAAGCTGTAATTGGCCTGTTGGCGGAGATGCACTGTGAAGCTATGTGTCATTTTGGTGAATGCGCTGTCGCTGATCATGACCGTCGCATCATGAATGACGAGGTCCATTTGGTGCGCACGACACCATACGCGCAGGACCTCGTTGGTGTACTCCTTGTCCATGAGCATCACAAATCCGCCTTTCCATCCGGTCATGGTGTTCTCACCGTCCGTGCTGACCAACAACAGCTTGTGTCGCCAAGAACTGCAAAGTTGGTCGAGCAGCTTGTAAATCATCTTGTAGATGTTTACGGCCGAGTGGTGATCATAGAATGGGACGACGACCAAATGGATGTTGAACAGGTGGCCACCGACACAGATGCGGATGCGCACGTCAAAGAATGACACGCCTTGATGAGTACTCCCGTCGCCGGTGAACGAGAACGCCCAGACATTGTGGTGGTTTAGGACATCTGACAGGACCTACAGGTTGGCGTTGACGTTGACGCGGACCATCTTGCCGACCTCGTGATCGTTGAAGCCCACCAATTTCCCGTTGCTAAACACATCCCCGATCACAGCCGATGTCTGCCTGAACGACAAGCCGACTGACGTGTGCTGTAATGTCAGATTGTACAAGATTGCGTTGCTGACCTTGGCCACGTGCGAACCATCATCCTGCTGGTGGAACAACTTCAGGGCGTTGGTCTTAGTGATCAGCTCCATCTCCTCGTCGTTCTTGTCTAGCTCCGGCTTGAAGAACATGTCGCCAATGATGACCTTGACAATACCCTTCGATATGGGGATGGTTAGCACCATCTGCATTGAGTTAAGATATCGGTGCATTGATTCCTGGACGCGCTTCCTGGCATTGAAGAATTTCTTCTTTTCTTGGTTATTGAGAGCCTTCTACTCGACGAAATCATTAGGGTGCTACGACGTGAGATGATTGGCAAAGTTCTCCTTGCAAAACGGCGGATTCCAATATTTGGTGTTGTTGGTCCGATTGCGCTCGCGACCATCGTCTTCCGTGGCACTAGAGCACCCGAGCTGCTTGCAGAACAGGCAGACGACGCATGTCAAAACGCTATTGTGCTCCAATTGTGTGATCTCTAGTCCAAATTCAAGCAAATGTTTTTGCCGAAACGGCATTGTGCGAGACGGTGTACCGTTTGTCTTCCTCTTCTTCATGGTTTGTGCCATGTCAATTTGCCTGTGAACGCATCGAGGCAGTCGAAGGCGTCGACTTGCCGAAAACTGTGCTAGGCGGCCCAGGCTAGACCAGGTGGACTCCAGGCGGCGCCACTGCACCATCAATATCACTCCTTGGCCCCAATGCATGTCAATTATGATTTTTCCTTATTTTAGACGTTTGGCTCATTTTAAATTAGGCTAATTAGGCGTCTATTTTTAGAACACCTAATTTTATGAGGCCTACTTTAGCCACACTTTTTAGCTTCTTAGCATGGCTACATGGGATGTGGGGTCCATCCCTTTCAATGTGTAGGCTAAGGTGGAGCACAACGAATACCTTGAAGTTGTGATTTGAATGACTCAAGTTGGGTATGCAAAAGCGTTTAAAAGCCTTTGGATGGAGCAAGACTGGAAGTTTGCATCTAATAAGACGATGCAACATAGGGAGATTAGCCTTTTTATGCAATACCATGATGATTCATGGTTGGTAAGTTCTAGCAATGTCATACTCAATTTCATTTGAA
>Ga0209208_10004883_pt1 | contig 18839 bp, 16 predicted proteins | sample S1TSphfallax_3_FD_187694 | JGI IMG/M metagenome (GOLD analysis project Ga0209208, IMG submission 187694) | Host-associated microbial communities from peat moss isolated from Minnesota, USA - S1T2_Fd - Sphagnum fallax MG (SPAdes) (version 2) | ecosystem: Host-associated > Plants > Peat moss >... | reverse complement strand
CGATCTGGGTGCGGATGTGATCAAAGTCGAATCGCCGGCCGGCGACTCGATGCGCTGGGTCGGCCCCTGGCGGCATCCCGGAATGGGTCCCTTGTTTCTGCAGGCCAATCGCAACAAGCGCAGTGTCGTCCTCGATCTGAAATCAGCCGAGGGCAAGGCGCGCGCCTTTGCGCTGGCCGAGCGCGCCGACGTTCTGGTATCCAACGTGCGGCCCCAGGGAATGCAGCGATTGGGGCTCGATTACGCGAATATTCGGGCCGTCAATCCGCGGATCATCTACTGTGCGGCGGTCGGTTACGGTGCCGGCGGGCCTGACTCCGGCAAAGCGGTGTACGATGATCTGATGCAGGCCGCATCCGGGATCGCAGGGCTGTTCAGGGCGGTCGACGGTGCGCCGCGTTACGCGCCGGTCAACCTGTGTGATCGGGTCGTCGGTCTGTACGTGTCCAATGCGGTGACGGCTGCACTGTATCACCGTGAAAAAACCCTCGAGGGTCAGCTGATCGAAGTGCCGATGTTTGAAACCATGACCCAATTCGTGCTCGCGGATCACATGGGGGGAGGATCTTTCGTACCGCCGGCGGGCGACATGGGATATCGGCGGTTGTTGTCGCGAACCCGGGGACCCTATGCGACGCGCGACGGGCATCTCTCGTTGGTCGTCTATACCGATCGCCATTGGCGCTCGTTCACACAATTGGTGGGTTGCCCCGAGTTGCTCGACGTCGATCCCCGCTTCGCCTCGCAGGAAAGCCGAACGTTGAACGCCGAAGACGTCGGTCGCTTCCTCGCCGGGCACCTGCCCGCCCGCACCAATCGAGAGTGGCTCGATGTGCTCCACGGCATCGATATTCCGGCGTGCCCGGTCAATGCCATCGAGGACCTGTTCGAAGATCCACATTTGCAGGCGGTGGATTTTTTCGAGGAGTGGGACCACCCGACGGAGGGCAGGCTGAAGGTGTGCCGTTTCCCGATCCGCTACAGCGCCTCGCCCGCCTCGATACAACGGCTCGCGCCCAATCTGGGCGAGCACAACGACGACATATTCGGACCGTCCACGGGTCCGGGAGACGGCGCTTGAACTCGTCGGCTGCCGCAGAAGTACGTTTGGAGCACCGGGACGACGTGCTGTGGCTGTGGATCGACCGCGAGGCGCGGCGCAACTCCCTGAACGCCGCGGTGCTCGCGGGCATCGAGACGGCCGTGAAAACCGCCGAGCTCGACGCCGGCATTCGCGCCATCGTGTTGACCGGGGTTGGTGACAAGGCCTTTTGCGCCGGCGCCGACCTCCGCGAGGGAACGGACACCTTTCAAGCACGTGCGGATGAACCCACGACGGATTTCGGGCGCCTGGCCCGCAGCGTGCGATCGGCCGGCGTGCCGCTGATCGGTCGCGTCAACGGTGCCTGCGTGGCCGGCGGTATGGCCGTCCTCGGATTGTGCGATTTGGTGATTGCCGCGGAGCATGCGCGCTTCGGTCTGCCGGAGGTCAAGGTGGGCGTCTTTCCGATGCAAGTGCTGGTGTTTCTGCGATCTACCATGCATGCGCGGCACATCAACGAACTCTGCCTCACCGGCGAATTGATCTCCGCGCAACGCGCCGCCGAGATGGGCATCGTCAACGAGATCGCGCCACCAGGAGAACTGGACTCCCGCATCGAGGCGCTGCTCGCCAAGATTCGTCTCGGCTCGCCCGCGGCATTGCGCCGTGGCAAGCAGGCGATTTTTGCGATGGAAATGATGGCATTCAACGAGGCTCTGCCCTTTGCGGAGGCGCAGATCGCGCTGTGTGCCGCAAGTACCGAGGCGCGCGAGGGATTGCAGGCATTCAACGACAAGCGCAAGCCGCGCTGGGCCGAGCCTGGGGGCTGAGGCATGGTCCCCATCATGATCGGCGGTGCCTCAGGCGCCTGGGGCGATAGTCCCCGCGCCATTCCCCAGCTGCTCGGCGCCCCCGTCGATTACTTGATGATGGATTATCTGGCGGAAGTCAGCATGTCGCTCCTCGCCCGTGCGCGCTTGAAGTCGGCGGATGCGGGGTTCCCGCCCGATTTCGTCCAGTATCTGAAACCGAATCTCGGCGTCATTGCACGGCGTGGTATCAAAGTGGTGTCGAATGCCGGCGGCGTGAATCCGCAGGCGTGCAAGGCGGCGCTGACCGCCGCCTGTGCGGAGCTGGGCGTTTCTCTACGGATCGCCACCATCGTCGGCGATGACGTGTTGCCGCTGATCGATCAGCTGCGGACGGCGGGAATTCGTGAGGCCGTTTCAGGCGCGCCCTTACCCACCGGCTTGCTGAGCGCCAACGCCTATCTCGGCGCAATCCCCATCAAAGCGGCGCTGGATGCCGGCGCTGACATCGTCATCACCGGACGCTGCGCGGATAGCGCACTTGCCCTCGGCATTTTGATGCACGAATTCGGCTGGCGGCCCGATGATTACGATCGATTGGCGGCCGGCAGCCTGGTGGGACATCTGCTGGAGTGCGGCGCGCAGGGTGTGGGCGGTCTGCATACCGACTGGGAACGCGTGCCCAATTGGGAAAACATCGGCTATCCCATCGCCGAATGCCACGCCGATGGCTCGTTCGTGCTGACCAAGCCGGCGAACACCGGCGGACTCGTCATCCCAGGATCGGTGGCCGAACAGGCGCTGTATGAAATCGGCGACCCCGCGGCCTACGTGCTGCCGGACGTGGTCGCTGATTTTTCCAACGTGACCCTCACGCAGGTCGGACCGGATCGTATCCGCGTCACCGGCGCGCGCGGCAAGCCACCGACAACCCAGTACAAGGTCTCGGCGACTTACCAAGAGGGCTATCGCGCGATGGCCACGGTGTCGATCGTCGGCCCCGGGGCAGCGGCGAAGGCCGAGCGCACGGGTCATGCCCTGATCGCGCGCGCGCGGCTGGCGTTCGAGGAGCGGGGGCTGCCCGATTTTACCGCAACCCATGTGGAGGCGCTCGGCGCCGAGGCGTCATACGGGCCGCTGTCGCGCGCGCGCGCGTCGCGGGAAGTGTTGTTGCGGCTGGTGGTTTTGCATGAGGACCCGAAATGCCTTGATCTCTTTGCCCGCGAATTGGGCTCGGTCGGCATCTCGTTTGCGCCGGGAACGACCGGAATCTATACGGGCCGCCCCAAACCCAGCCCGCAGATCCGGCTGTTTACATTTTTTATCGACAAGACGCTGCTGCCACCGCCGTCGGTAACGCTCGATGGCGAATCGTTCACCGCCGCCATTCCGCCGGGTGTCATGCCGCCGGCGCCCTTGGGTGCCGCTGCCGGATCGATCGCCCAGTCTGCGGCCGAACCGGCGGTGAGCGGCCCCACCGTGCAAGTGCCCCTGCTGCGTTTGGCCTTCGCGCGTTCGGGCGACAAAGGCGATTCGGCCAACATCGCGATCATCGCGCGCCACCCGGCCTACGTCGACGTGATTCGTCGCGAAGTCACGGCCCCGCGCATCGCCGAGCATTTCTCCTACCTGGTTGACGGGCCCATTCAGCGCTTCGAGGCCCCCGGGATGAATGCATTCAACTTCCTCCTGCAAAACGCCCTGGGTGGGGGCGGCATGGCGTCCTTGAGAATCGACCCGCAAGGCAAGGCGTATGGACAAATGGCGCTCGAGATGATGGTGAGTGTTCCGGAGGCGCTGCTGCGCTCCATGGAAGGTCATGCCGAAGATGCCGGCAACACAGAGCGGGCTTCGCCGGACGCCCATAGTTAGTTAGGCGTACTTGTTCACTCGGCAGGCTCCTCGGGCGGCGGCACGGCCCCGGCACGCTCGACGATCAACTGGTAGTGTTCGGGACGGCGGTGCGCGGCGAAGTTGAAAATGTCGGCGCGATACGGCGCCGCAAAGTCGAGATCGCATTTGCGCACGACCAATTCGTCGCCGAGCGTCGCGCATTGCGCGACGATCTCGCCGGACGGCGCGATGATGCAAGTTTGGCCGATCATATTGAAGCCTTCTTCTGATCCGGCCTTGGCGACCCCGACGACCCAGGTGGCATTCTGGTAGGCGCCCGATTGCATGACGAGATGATTGTGAAACGGCTCCAGCGCATCGAGTTCGTAGGGATCACCCAGGCCCACCGGGGAGTTGTAGCCCAACAGAATGACCTCGACGCCCTTGAGTCCCATGACACGGTAGGTCTCCGGCCAGCGGCGGTCGTTACAAATACACATCCCGAAAATGCCGCCGAATGCCCGCCACACCGGAAAGCCGAGATCACCCACTTCGAAAAAGCGTTTTTCCAAATGCTGACCCGGCCGGTCCAGCACGTCGCTGTGGCCCGGGAGGTGCACCTTACGATACTTGCCGAGAATCTTGCCGCGCTTGTCGACCAGTACCGAGCTGTTGAAGCGCCGCTTCCGACCCTGGTCGAGAATGAGCTCGGCGTAACCCAGCGAGAATCCGATGCCCAGGCGGGCGGCTTCGTCGAACAATGGCCGGGTCTCCGGGCCGGGCATCTCGATCTCGTAAAAACTGTCGATTTCGGCTTCGTCCTCGAGCGGCCAGCGCGGAAAGAACGTCGTGAGCGCAAGCTCGGGGAACGCCACGACGTCACAGCGCAGGTAATGCGCTTCGCGCATGAGATCGAGCAGCCGGTTCACCACGCTCGTCCGGCTGTCGTGCCGCGCGACGGGTCCGAGTTGAGCGGCGCCCAGGATGACGGTGCGGGACATACGATTAATTTGATCCTGGATGGGTTTTGAACTGATAATTTTGACATCTTGACAGCACCAAGCGCCAGCGCGCTCGAGAGCGACGCCACCGATCGGCCCGGCGCAATGCACGGTATCACGCGGCGCGGCGTCCTTGCCGGTGCCGTGGCCCTGGGCCTTGGCGGAGCGTTCGGCTGCACCGGGCGAGGCGGAGCGGCAGCGGGTGTGCCGGGCAGCGGGAGGCCCACACACGGCGGCAACCTGCGAGTCGCCATTTTGGGGGGCGGCTCCGCGGATACGCTCGATGCCAACTCGAATGTGACGCAACCGGACGCCGCCCGGGTCTTGAGCCTCTATGAACCATTGCGCCGGGTGCGCCACGGGGGACACGTCGAGAACTTGCTCGCGGAGTCGATGGAATCCAATGCCCAAGGCACTCTGTGGACGATCCGCCTGCGCAGGGGCGTCACTTTTCACAACGGCAAGCCGCTGCGCGCCGAGGATGTTGCGTACACCTTTCGACGGGTCACGAATCCGCAAGCGCCGCTGCTCGGCGCGCCGGAATTGGGTCCGCTCGACCGTGACAGTTTCAAAATTCTCGACGACCTGACTTTGCAGGTCGCCATGCATGCGCCGTTTGCCATCTTCGATGAGGCGGTGGCGGACAACATCAACCTGGGGATAGTCCCCTTGGGCTACGATCCGCGAATGCCCATCGGCACCGGACCCTTCAAGTATGAAAGTTTCACGCCGGGCGAGCAAAGCGTTTTCGCACGTCATGACGGCTACTGGGGTAAGGTGGCGCATCTCGACAAGGTGACGATCATTGATTCTTTCGCCAGCGACACGGCAGCCTACAACGCGCTGCAGGGCGGCCAGATCGATGTGTTCAGCGCGGCGCCGCTCACCATCGCGCGCGTCATGCGTGCCGGCGGACCGATCAAGGTGCATGTCTCCGAAGCGACGCAGTGGACACCTTTCACGATGCGCGTCGACCAGCCGCCGTTCGACCATCCCGACGTACGCAAGGCCTTTCGACTCCTCGTCGACCGCGAGCAGATCATCAAAATTGCACTCAACGGCTTCGGCGTGCCGGGCAATGATGTCTTCTCGCGCTTCGACGGCGCGCCCCAGGAGTTCGTCCGCACCCGCGATATCGAGCAAGCCCGGTGGCTCCTCAAACGGGCCGGACATGAGAACCTGACGGTCGAGCTGACGACGGCCGACATCGCCAATGGCGTGATTCAATCGGCGCAGATCTTCGCCCGGCAGGCGCGCGACGCCGGCGTAACCGTCAGGGTCAGGCAGGTGACGCCCGATGTATTCTTCGGTGAACAGTTCCTGAGCTGGCCGTTCGCGCAGGACTTCTGGACGCTGAATCCGTACCTCACGCAAGTCGCGCTGTCCTTGTTGCCGAACTCGCCGTACAACGAGACGCATTGGCGCGACCCTGCCTATGCCGCACTCGTCAACGAGGCGCTCGCGACGCTCGATCCGACGAAACGGGCAATGAGGGTGCGCGAGCTTCAGACTCTCGACTTCGAGCGGGGCGGCTACATCATTCCATCGCACAATCAGATCGTGGATCTCTTGGCGCAGAACGTGCACGGCGTGTCACCGGGTACGTTCCTTGCTCTCGGCGACTACGACTTTGCTAACATCTGGCTGAGCTGAACCTCTGGAGCCCGATGCGAGCAAGCGCCCTCCTTCACTCGCCGCTGGCCGCGCTCATTGGGCGCCGGCTGGCGCTCGGCCTGCTCACCATCTTTTTGGTCACGGTCCTGGTGTTCGTCGCCACCGAGGTGCTGCCAGGCGATGCGGCTCGCGCCGTCTTGGGCCGCGGTGCCAATGCGACGCGCCTCGCCGCACTCCGGGAGGAACTGCATCTGAATGCCCCCGTGACGGTCCGCTACGCCCGGTGGCTCGAGGACCTCGCGACGGCACGTCTCGGCCACTCGCTGGTCAACGGCCGGCCGGTCTCGGTGCTCATCGGACCGCGGGTGGTCAATTCCTCGATCCTGCTCGCGGTCACCGGCCTCATTGGCATACCGTTGGCGATCCTTGCCGGCATCGCCGCGGCGCTCTGGCACGGCCGTCGGGCTGATCGTTATCTGTCGATCGTCACGCTCGCACTCGCGGGCTTGCCGGAATTTGTGGTCGGCATCGGTCTCATTGCAGTGTTCGCGACACTCGTCTTCCACTGGCTGCCGCCGGTCTCGATGGTCGCCCCGGGTGCTTCGGTGCTCACGAAGCCGGAGATCTTGGTGCTGCCGGTCACCACCCTGGTGCTGGTGATCTTTCCCTACCTCTTTCGCATGACGCGTGCGACCATGATCGGCGTGCTGCAGAGCGAATACATGGAAATGGCCGTGCTCAAGGGCCTGCCGCGCTGGCGACTCGTCTTCGTGCATGCGCTGCCGAACGCCATCCCGCCGACCATTCAGGTCGTGGCGCTCACGTTCGCCTACCTCGCGGGCGGTACGGTCATGATCGAGTATTTGTTCGGCTATGCGGGACTCGGACAGGGGCTGATGGAGGCCATCAAGGCGCGCGACATCCCCATCATTCAAGTCATCGTGCTGCTGCTGGCCACTGTCTATGTGCTGTTGAACGTGGCCGCCGACGTGGTCACGATTCTGACGACGCCGCGCCTGCGGGGAGGCCGGACGTGGCAGGCAATGTGAGCGCCGCCCTGCGCGGCGCCATGCGGCAGCCGGTGACGGGAGCCGTCGGCCGAGGCGGATGGCGCACGGCACTCGCTTTCTTCGCGCAACCGAGCGCGCTCGTGGGGGGCATGCTCACGGCCACCGTGCTCATCATCGTGATGGCCGGCCCCCTCGTCGCGTGGAACTCGCCCGTCGACTTCATCGGCGCGCCGTTCGAGTTGCCCTCCGCCGCGACGCCGCTCGGTACGGACATCATGGGTCGCGATGTGCTTGCGCGCGTGCTCTCGGGCGGCACGGTGATCCTCTCGCTGTCGGCGATCGCCACGCTGCTCGGGGTGGTGACGGGAGGCGCCCTCGGCCTCACTGCGGGTTATTTCAAAGGCACGATCGATGATCTCATCATGCGCTTGCTCGATGTGCTGCTGGCGTTTCCGCAGACCATACTGGCCCTCTTGTTCGTGAGCGTTTTGGGCTCGAGTTTTACCATCATTGCACTCCTGGTGGCGGCGATCCACGCGCCTCAAGTCGCGCGCGTCATCCGCGCGGCAACGCTCAAGGTCAGGGGCGAGGATTTCGTCGAGTACGCACGCGGCATCGGCACGCCGTCCTTTTGGATCATCACCCGCGAGATCGCCCCGAACGTTGTTGGCCCGCTTCTCGTCGAGGCCGGGCTGCGCTTCACGTATTCGATTGCGTTGATTGCCGGCTTGAGCTTCTTGGGTCTTGCGGAAAACCCACCGGCGCCGAACTGGGGGTTGATGCTCAATGAAAACCTCATCGGTCTGCCGCAAAATCCCTGGCCGGTCATCGCACCCGTGAGTCTCATCGCCATCCTGACGGTCGGCGTCAATTTGCTCACCGACGCGTACGCCGTTTGGAGCACACCCCGCGGCGGCGGCGGCTCATGAGCCTCTCCGCCGTCCGCGTCGACGGGTTGCGCATCGTCACCGCCAACCTAAGTCACCGCCTCCTCGATGACATCAGCTTCAACATCGCGTCCGGCGAGGTCCTCGGGGTCGTCGGCGAGTCGGGATCGGGCAAGACGACCTTGGGACTCGCGCTGTTGCATCACTGCCGCCACGGACTGGCCTTCGGTGCCGGTGTGATTCGAGTCGACGGCAAAAATCTATGCGCCGAGAGCACGGCGGGTCTGCGCCGCGCGCGCGGCCGGCTCGTCTGCTACGTCCCGCAAGATCCGGCGAGCGCGCTCAATCCGGCGCTGCGTGTCGGCACTCAACTGGCTGAATGCTTCGAGTCCCGTGTTCGCGGCGGGAACGCCGACCTGCTCGAACTGCTTGCCGCGGTCAAACTGCCACCGCACCCGGAGTTCCTCGACAATTTTCCGCACCAGCTCTCGGGCGGACAACTGCAGCGCATCGCCATCGGCATGGCCTTCGCCAATCGACCGCGGCTCATCGTGATGGATGAGCCGACGACCGGTCTCGACGTCACCACGCAAGCGCATGTGCTCGACACCGTGCGTCGGCTGTGCCGTGTGCACGGCGTGGCGGCGCTCTATGTGACCCACGACATGGGGGTGGTCGCCGCGATCGCGCAGCGGGTGGCAGTGGTGTATGCGGGCCGCATCGTCGAGATCGGCCCCACCGCGCGGGTGCTCGAGGACCCCGCACACCCGTACACCCGCGCACTCGTTCGCGCCGTCCCGGACTTGAGCACCGGCAACCCCGTCTCAGGAATTCCCGGCCAGGCACCGGAATTCGGTGCTGACGAGCGTTGCTGCGCCTTCGCCGCCCGCTGCGCGCTCGCGCGGCGGGCCTGCGGCGAGAGCGTGCCCGCCATGGTGGCGGTCGCTCCCGCCCATGAGGTCAGGTGCCTACGGTGCGAGGACCGCGAGACCGTGCCGGCGCAGGCGCCCGCGCCGGTCGCATGGTCGGAGCGACCGCCGCCGCTGCTGGTGGCGCAGGGCGTGCGCGCCTTCTATGGTCGGCACGAGGTATTGCATGGAGTGTCCTTCAGCATCGGTGCAGGCGAGTGCGTCGCGCTGGTCGGCGAATCCGGCTCGGGCAAAACCACGCTCGCACGCTGCCTCGCCGGTCTGCACGGCGAAGTCGCCGGCGCCATCGAGTTCGGCGGTGAGCCGTTGCCGCTCGCCGCGGGTGCACGCAGTGCGGCCGCCCGCCGTCGCATTCAGTATATCTTCCAAAATCCTTATCAATCGTTCAACCCAAGACGCTCGATCGGCGCGTCACTCGCCACCACCCTGGCGCAGTTCGAGCGGTCAGAACGCGTCGAGGAACGCCGCAGAGTGCTCGCGGCGCTCGACCGGGTCGCCCTGCCGGCGTCGATTGCCGGGCGCTATCCGCGCGATCTATCGGGCGGCCAACGCCAGCGCGCCGCGATCGCCCGGGCCCTCATTACGGATCCAGATCTGCTCATCTGCGATGAGATCACCTCGGCGCTCGACGTTTCGGTGCAGGCAGTGATCACGGAGCTGCTCGGTGAATTGCAGCGCGAGCGGGGCCTTGCCATGCTGTTCGTCACACATAACCTCGCCCTCGTGCGCGGCATCACGCAACGCCTCTGCGTCATGCAGGCGGGGCGTCTGGTCGAGGAAGGACCGACCGAGGACGTCATGCAGCGGCCGCAAGCCGCGGAAACCCGCCGGCTGCTGCGCGATTCGCCGCGTTTCGCCGCCGCGCGATCCACACCCGCGGTGTGTTGATGAGCGGCGCGCTGCATTTCGATCTCGCCATCCGCAACGGTACGATCGTCACCGCATCCGACCGGTTCCAGGCGGACCTCGGTATTCGCGACGGTTGCGTGCTCGCCATCGGCCGCGATCTGCCTCCGGCCGACCGCGATGTCGATGCCAGCGGACTTCTGGTGCTGCCGGGCGGCGTCGACGCGCATTGTCACATCGAGGAGCCCGCCTTTCTGGGCGCCGAGCTGGCCGATGACTTCGATTCGGCCACCCTTGCCGCCGCCTGTGGCGGCACGACCACCATCATGCCGTTCGTGAATCGCCTCGAGGGTGCCTCGCTGCGGGAATCGGCGGAAGATTACGCCGCACGGGCGCAGGCGCGCGCCCGTATCGACTATGCCTTCCATGTGATTGTCGGACAGTCGTCGATTGCGAGCATCGCGGAGGAATTGCCGGCGCTGCTGCAGGCTGGCTATCTCTCGGTCAAGGTTTACATGAGCTATGCGGGCTACATGCTCGACGATGAGCGCATCCTCGAGGTGATGGAAACCACGCGTCGCTTTGGCGGCTTGACCATGGTCCACGCCGAGAACGGCCATTGCGTGCATTTCCTGTCGGATCGCCTGCAGCGCGCACAGGGTGGCAGCCTTGCGCTATGGGGCGGGACGGCCCCGCCGGCGGTTGAGCGGGAGGCCACACATCGGGCGATCACACTCGCGGAGGTGAGCGGCGCGCGCACGTTGTTGGTCCACGTGTCGGCGTCGCAGGCGCTCGAGCAGATTCGCTGGGCGCATGCCCAAGGCATCAAGATTCTCGCCGAAACCTGCCCGCAATACCTGGTGCGTACGGCGGAAGATCTGGCACGCCCCGGTTGGGAAGCGGCCAAATTTGTCTGCTCACCGCCGCTGCGCGCAGCGACGGACGTGGCGCAATTGTGGCAGGGTGTCGGCGACGGGACATTCGATCTCGTGTCCTCCGACCATTGCCCCTATCGCTTCGAGGGACCCACGGGCAAGAAGGTCGCGGGATCGGACGCGCATTTTCGACACGTGCCGCCTGGTTTACCGGGAATCGAGACACGTCTCATGCTGCTGTTCAGCGAAGGCGTGCGCCGCCGCCGGATCACGCTCGAGCAGTTCGTGGCGCTGACCGCGACCAACCCCGCCAAGATCTACGGATTGTATCCGACCAAAGGCAGTCTCATGCCGGGCGCAGATGCCGACATGGTGCTCTGGGATCCCGAGGCGCAGGGCGTCATCCGGCACGCCGATTTGCACGATGCGTGCGATTACACGCCCTTCGAAGGCCAGGCGATCGAAGGTCGCCCCGTCATGACGTTTTCACGCGGCGAGTGCCTCTTCGATCGGGGCCGGATCCTCGGCGGCCCCGGCCGTGGACGCATCATCGCCCGGTCGAGGTCCCCGTGAGCGTGCAACCGAGCCGGCGCTTTAGCCTGTTGGCCCCTGGTCTAGAACGTTCCCGGGTAGCTCCCGCCGTCGAGAAAGACGTTCTGACGGGTGATATAGCCGGCATTGGCGCCACACAAGAATGCGCACATCATACCGAGTTCGTCGGGCGTGCCGAAGCGGTCCGAAGTCTCGCCGGCGCGCCATTCCTCGAGAACCGCCTCCGCGGATTGACCACTCTTCGCACTGGCCAGGGCCAGTCGCCGCAAATGAGCGGTATCGAAGGAGCCCGGCAGCAGATTGTTGATGGTCACGTTGTGGCGCGCCACCTCGCGCGCAACGCCGGCAATGAAGCCCGTCAAACCGCTGCGCGCGCCGTTCGACAAGCCGAGCGAGGCGAACGGTGCCTTGACCGAGATCGATGTAATGTTGACCACACGGCCGAATCGGCGGGCAATCATGCCATCGATGGTGGCCTTGATCATCTCGATCGGTGCGAGCATGTTGGTGTCGAGCGCCTTCAGCCAGTGTTCGCGCGTGAACGTGCGGAAATCGCCGCCGGGCGGACCGCCCGCATTATTCACAAGGATGTCCGGCTCGGGACACGCCGCGAGCAGCCGCGCGCGGCCTTCGGGTGTCGCAACGTCGGCAACCACGGTTGTCACCGATACGCCGGTCGCCGCGCGAATTTGTTTCGCGGTGTCCTCGAGGGACGCAGCAGTGCGGCCGTTGACGACGAGATTGACGCCTTCCCTGGCCAGTGCCATGGCACAACCCAAACCGAGACCTGCACTCGAAGCGCAGACGATCGCCGACTTCCCTGCGATGCCGAGTTCCATGGTGATGCTCCTTAGGCGAATGGACAAATTAATGACTCATTTTAGCAACCCGCGAGCCTCCCACCAACCTGTGCCGACAGTCTCGCACGAACCTGCGCGATACTTCGTTACGCCGCGGAGCACCGTCCCATGATGCAGAATGGTCACCGGGATCTCGTCGGCTACGGTCGGGCACCACCGAATCCGCGCTGGCCCGGCGATGCACGCCTGGCGATCAACTTCGTGCTCAACATCGAGGAAGGATCTGAGTATTCCATCGACAACGGGGATGGCTTCGCCGAGGCATCGGTCACGGAGTTCGACGAGTCGTATGTACCGCGCGGCGAGCGCGACCTCGCGGCGGAGTCCATGTTCGAGTACGGCAGCCGGGTCGGCGTGTGGCGGGTGCTGCGGCTGTTCGAGCATTACGGTCTGCCCCTCACCTTGAACGCCTGCGCCCTGGCGGTGGAACGGCACGCCGAACTCGCCGCGGCAATCCGGGAGAAGAACTACGACATCTGCTGTCACGGTTTCCGCTGGGTGGATCATTTCTTGCTGTCCGTCGAGGAAGAGCGCCGGCACATTGCAATGGCCATCGACAGTTTGCAGCGGAGCATCGGCAGGCGGCCTCTCGGCTGGTGCTGCCGTACCGGTCCCAGCATTCACACCCGTCAGCTCCTGGTCGAAAGCGGCGGCTTTCTCTACGACAGCGATGTTTACAACGACGAGTTGCCTTATTGGATCGACGTCGGCGGCACCGCTCATCTCGCCGTGCCGTATACACACACCAACAATGATACGAAATACGCACCGGGTCCGTTTGCGACGGGCAACGACTACGAGACGTGGCATCGCGACGCCTTCGACTGGCTCTACCGGGAAGGTGCCCAAGAGCCCAAGATGATGTCGATCGGCCTGCATGCGCGCATGATCGGTCACCCTGCCCGCATCGCCGGCCTCGAGCGCCTGCTCGTTCACATCATGCGGCACTCGCAAATTTGGGTGTGCGAACGGGTCGACATCGCGCGGCATTGGCACACGCATCATCCGCCGCGCGATCGATCTGTTCGAGCCCCGGCCCCTGGGTAACCCAGACTCCGCCATCCGCACCGCGGAAGCCTGCGGCGACGGCACCTCGATAGCGTATCATCACGTTCCCGCCGGCGTTTCGAGGAGCCCCCAATGTGCGAACATGACGATCTCGATGAATTTGCGCGTCGCTCGAGCGAGCTTACGCGAAGGCGTTTTGGCGTCATGGCGTTGGGCGCCGGTCTGGTCGCCGCACTGCCAAAGCTTGCCGATGCGGCAGAAACCACGGGTGCCGATGTCAATATAAAAACGCCGGACGGAATTGCAGATGCTTATCTCGTCCACCCGGTGAAGGGTAAGTCACCTGCCGTACTCATCTGGCCGGACATCTTCGGATTGCGTCCGGCCTTCAAACAAATGGCCACCCGGCTCGCGGAATCCGGTTACGCCGTACTGGTCATCAATCCTTTCTACCGCACTCAGAAAGCGCCGACAGCGCCCGAGCATCCGGATTTCAACGATCCCAAGACGCGTGATGCGCTGATGACGCTCGCCAATTCGTTGACTCCGGAGACGGCGGTCACCGACGCCAAGGCATTTGTCTCGTATCTCGACAGCCAACCTTCGGTCGACAGGAAACGAAAAATGGGAACCACCGGCTACTGCATGGGCGGACCTTTCGTGTTCCGTACGGCCTCAGCCTTGCCGGAGCGGATCGGCGCGGCAGCGACCTTCCACGGTGGAGGACTCGTGACGGACAACGCGGACAGCCCGCACTTGCTGATTCCGCAGATGAAGGCCCACTTCTTGATCGCCATCGCCGCCAATGACGACGCGAAGCAACCGGAAGCGAAGGACGTGCTGCGCAACGCCTTCGCCAAGGCGCACCTGCCTGCCGAAATCGAAGTCTATGCGGGCACGATGCACGGTTGGTGCCCGCCCGATTCGCAGGTCTACAACCCGGCCCAAGCCGAAAAGGCCTGGAGCCGATTGCTGGCGATCTTCGGCAACTCACTCGCCTAGCCAACGGCGGCTGTACGCGCCAGGCTCGCGGCATTGCTCAAAGCACATTGAGGTGATCCATGTCCATCCTCTTTTCCTCGGCGTCTCTCGGCCCTCTTTCTTTGCAAAATCACCTCGTCATGTGTCCGCTGACGCGCAGCCGTGCGATCAACAATGTGCCCAACGAACTGATGGCCGAATACTATGCGCAGCGCGCGTCGGTGGGCCTTGTCATTACCGAGGGGACATCGACCTCGCCCAACGGCTTGGGCTATCCGCGCATTCCCGGGATTTTCTCCCAGGAACAGGTCAATGGTTGGAAAGCGGTGGTCGATGCCGTGCATGCCGGAGGCGCCAAAATCTTCGTCCAGTTCATGCACTGCGGTCGCATCGTGCATGAATTGAACATGCCCAAGGGCGCCCGCGCCCTGGCGCCGTCCGCAATCGCCGCCGCAGGTGAGATGTACACGGATGCCGAGGGCATGAAGCCTTTTCCAACGCCGCAGGCGATGACCGAGGCCGATATCGAGACCACCATCGAGGAGTTCGCGCGAGGAGCGAAGAACGCCATGCAGGCAGGATTTGACGGCGTTGAGCTGCATGGCGCGAACGGCTACCTGCTCGAACAATTCCTTCGCCCGACCAGTAATCGCCGTACCGACGGCTATGGTGGCCCCATCGAGAAGCGGGCGCGCTTTCTGCTAAAAACAGTGGAGGCCGTCGTTCGCACCATCGGCAGGGAGAAGGTCGGCATTCGACTTTCGCCCTTCGGCGTGTTCAACGACATGCCGGATTATCCGGAGCAAGAGGCAGACTATGAGTATCTTGCGCAGCAGTTGAGTCAAAGACAGTTGCTGTACGTCCACCTGGTCGATCACACGGCCATGGGCGCCCCGCAGGTTCCACCGCTCATCAAACAGAAATTTCGTGAGCTGTTCAAAGGTGCGCTGATCCTCTCAGGCGGCTATGACGCGGCGCGTGCCGAAAAGGATCTCGCCGACGGCAAGTGCGATTTGATCGCGGTCGGCCGGCCGATACTGGCAAATCCGGATCTCGTGGCGCGCTGGAAGGCGGGTGCGGAACTGAACGCACCCGACATCAATACTTTCTACACGCCCGGTCCGCAGGGTTACACCGATTATCCGTATCTAAGTTGAACGCACCCCAAGCCCCTGCGGCCGAGCCCCCGCCGGCACTCAGGCTCGGCGCTTGGCCGGAGCCGCTGCTATGGCTATCCCTGGTGGCGCTGTCGGCACTCATCTCCGCAGCTTGGAGCGCGCTTGGCCTGCCGGCCGCGTTGCTGCTCGGACCGATGATCGGCGGGATTGTGTTCGGGGTGAACGGTGCCGCCTTGAAGATCTCTCGTGCACCCGACGTTGGTGCGCAAGCGGTGATCGGCGCGATGGTCTCGGCCAGTATCACGCCTTCCATCCTCGCGACTTTCAGCCATCAGTACCTGCTGTTCTGCGGCATCATGATCGGCACGCTGCTCGGTGCCGCGGGCATCGGCTGGATCATCAGTCGCACGGGTCTCATCCCGGGTGCAACGGCAGTATACGGAACCTCACCGGGTGCGGCGAGCGCGATGGTGTTGCTGAGTGAGGCAGAAGGAGCCGATCCACGGTTGGTCGCCTTCATGCAGTACTCACGCGTACTGCTCGTGGCCATGGCGGCGGCGCTGGTCGCTCGCTTCTGGGCGCGCGCCGGCAGTGCCCATACACCGGGCGCTCCCTGGCTGAGTCCCGTTCACTGGGGCAATCTCATCCTGGTGTTCGCGCTGGCGCTGCTCGGGCAGCAACTCGGTCGCGTACTCCGGCTGCAGGCATGGGCGCTCCTTGGTCCCATGCTGCTGCTGTCGGCGTTGCACGCTGCCGGCCGACTCGACATCGATCTGCCGCGCTGGGTGCTCGCCGCGGCGTACGCGCTGCTGGGCTGGCGCATCGGCCTGAGCTTCCGGCGCGACGCGCTGATTCATGCGGGCAGGGCTCTCCCCGTGGTGTTCGGCGCAACGCTCTGCTTGATGGGCCTGTGCGCGGCGCTGGCCTGGTGCCTGACCTGGTGGGCGCATACCGACGCACTGACCGCCTATCTCGCCACCAGTCCCGGTGGACTCGACTCGGTGGCCATCATCGCCGCCTCGACGCCGCACGTCGACATACCGTTCGTCATGGCCCTGCAGTCGGTGCGGCTGTTATTCGTCATCGGCCTGGCGCCGCTGCTGACGCGCCTGGTGGTGAGACACTCACCGCATCTGCAAGCGTCGGGGTCGACAATCCCCTGAACCTGGTCCGCCCCATCGAGCGCCGGCGCCATAACTCGGCCGAACAGAGAATTTCCGCGGCAACGCCGATTCAAGTGAATTCGTATACTGCACTATAAGCCATTTAAATATTTGAAATAACTGGCGGGAGGGCTGGGGGCTCGAACGAGACTACGCGGCTTCGTGGACCAACGAGGACACGGACGCACTCCGGCGTGCTGCTCGACGATTTCGAAGATAAATACCTTCGCCGATGACGGCGGTCACGAGGATAGCGATGTTGGAGCTGACGTAGATCCAGTTGTGCAACAACCAACTATAGAGGATGTAACCCATGGAGGCAGTAATCTGTCCCACGAAGAGCCATTTCGACACCCCGGCCACCGCGCCGCTCCGCCACTGTGTTCGCACCTGCCGAATCAGCGTCAGCAACAGAATAAATGAACTCGCCCAACCCAACAAATCGACGTATTTCACGGGGTAATACGGTCGAAGATCAACAGGGTGTGCGGCGAATAACGCACTCCAGCCTGGAGTATCGGCCTCAGCATCCGCGGAAGATACCATCGCATCCAAGGCCAGTACGCGGAGACTGTGATCAACTCGTTCATATCCACCTTTTACGAAAGCTGACGCCGCCCAGGTGTTCTGGTGACCTGGCACGCGCTGCCGATCGCGGCAGGAAATCTCGCAACGCTTACGGACGCATTACGACCTTGATGCAGCCGTCCTTCTTGTCGCGAAATGTCTTATAAGCATCGGGACCATCTTTCAGCGCTATTCTGTGAGTTATCAGGAACGAGGGATCAATTTCCCCCTTTTCGATGCGTGCCATGAGGGGCTTCAGATAGCGCTGCACATGAGTTTGCCCGGTCTTGAGCGTCAGTGCTTTCCCAACGAATACGCCCATTGGAACCTGCACCGCGTTGATGAATACGCCGGGTAAGGAGACAGTCCCCGCAGGGCGGCACGCGAGGATGGCCTGCTCCAACGCGAAAGGCCGTTCCTTGTGCGTGAGATGAGTTTCGACAGATTCCATCACTCCGCCCTGCCCGTGACTTTCCATGCCAACAGCTTCGATGACGGCATCAGGGCCTTGGCCCTGCGTCAGATCGCGAATCTGGTCCTGAAGGGTTTCGTCCTTGTAGTCGAGAGTGTCGGCGCCGGACTGACGCGCCATGGCCATCCGCTCAGGTACGGTATCGACGGCAATCACTCGGGACGCTCCCAAGAGGAAAGCCGACTTGATGGCGAACTGGCCAACTGGGCCACAGCCGAATACCAGTACCGTCTCGCCGCCTTTAAGATCGCAGTTTTCCGCAGCCATGTAACCGGTGGGAAAAATATCCGATAGAAACAGCACTTGTTCATCGGTCAATCCTTCCGGCACTTTGATGGGCCCCACATCGGCATACGGCACCCGCAAATACTCGGCTTGTCCACCCGGGAAGCCACCGTAGGTGTGTGAATAGCCGAACAGTCCCGCCGTCGGATAACCGGTCTGCTTTGCTTGTTCCTGACCGGCGGGGTTTGATCGCTCGCAAACCGAGAAATTACCTTTCCGGCATTGTGAGCACTCGCCGCAGGAGATCGTAAATGGCACTACGACACGGTCACCGATTTTAAGTTTTTGATTGTCCTTGCCGACTTCCACGACTTCGCCCATGGTCTCGTGACCCATCACGTCCCCGGATTTCATGTTGGGGACGAAACCGCCGGTTAAATGAAGGTCGGACCCGCAGATCGCGCAGGCCGTGACTTTGATGATCGCATCTCGCCCGTCTTGGATGATTGGATCAGGGACAGTGTCATAACGGACGTCTTGTTTGCCATGCCAGCACAGTGCGCGCATCGTCGATGTCTCCGGAAGGAATTAGGTCCTGCACTGTGCGCGGCCGGCTCTCCACTGGCGAGCGCCTTTACTCCCATAGCGCAATACAGACCTTTCCTACGCAGCGTGAACGGACGGTACCGCGGCCATTGCGAACACCCGCGAGAGGCCTTTAGGCGAGAAATCCGACCGAGCAATTCGCTATTTGGGGACAACGCACAGGTAGACTTATCCGACATGCGGCGATGGCCGGGCGGTGGATACTTGTCGCTCATACCGGAGTTAAAACCCGCAATTGGAGGTCTCATGAAACCAGCCATCGTCTTCCCGCAATACGCGCTTGCCGTTTGGACTTTGTGCACACCGTTGGTGGTGGGCATCGTTGAATGGTTTTTCTCACGACATCAGCGCAGCGAGCTGACCCGCCCCGCAGGCCGCCCGGGCTACGCAGATTAGCTCGCCCGAAATATGATGCCACCGTGCGTGGTTGGCGCGGCAGAC
>Ga0209208_10004882_pt1 | contig 18843 bp, 14 predicted proteins | sample S1TSphfallax_3_FD_187694 | JGI IMG/M metagenome (GOLD analysis project Ga0209208, IMG submission 187694) | Host-associated microbial communities from peat moss isolated from Minnesota, USA - S1T2_Fd - Sphagnum fallax MG (SPAdes) (version 2) | ecosystem: Host-associated > Plants > Peat moss >... | reverse complement strand
AACGTCGGCGCGAAGAGTGGCGCGCTGGTGGCGACCGTGTCGGTGCGCCCCGCGACGGCTTACGTGACCTCGCTGGTCGCGGGTAGCTTCAGCGGTAGCGCCCAAGTGCCGGTGACCCGGAACATGTATCCGCAGTACCGCAGCCTCGAGGCCAGTGTCTCGACGCTGCCACTCGCGCTCGCCCACGGACTCGTGAGCTACCTGGGTCGCTATCCCTACAGTTGCACGGAACAGCTCGTCAGCGAGGCGATGCCCGCGATCGTGCTCGCCCATCGGCCGGAATTCGGCGTGCTCAAGTATCGCGATGGCGCGAGTGTTGCGTCCATGATCGACGAGTTGCGCTCGCGCCAGGTCGGCGACGGCTCGTTCCGGTACTGGGCAGGCGGCGTCGAAAGCGTCGACTTCGTGTCGGTTTACGCCTTGCACGTGCTGCTCGAGGCGAGCGAGCGCGGCGAGCCCGTTCCCGCGGATCTACTCGCCGCGGGCAAGCCTTACCTCTTCAAGCTCGCGCGCCGCGACGGGGACAATCTCGCCGATGAGCGGACCTCGGCCTACGCGATCTATCTGCTGGCGCGACAAGGTGTCGTCGTAGCCAACGAGGCGGCCGCCCTGCAGCAGCGTCTGATCAGCCGGTATGCCAAAGAATGGCCACAAGACATCGTGGCGGCGTATCTCGCTTCGGCGTTTCAGCTCATGAAACAAGAGGGCGCGGCCAACCAAGCGATCGGCAAGGTGGTCTTCGGCGCGAGCACGGATGTCGATCGCTGGCATGGTCCGATGACCAGCGATGCGATGCTGCTCTATTTAATGGCACGACATTTCCCGAACCGGCTCGCCCGGATTCCCGACACGATGCTCGATTCGCTCGTCACACGCGTCAAGAACGGTGAGTACGACTCCTTGTCGGCAGCCACAACCATACTCGCGCTCGACGCCTATGCGACGGCGGTGGCCGCCAACGGGCCACCGAAGCTCGCGATCGAGGCAGTTCTTGCCGACAAAGCCACCCGACCCTTGGGCTTGCCGGAAGGTCTATTCCCGAAGGTGAACTTCCCGCCCGATACTCGCTCCTTGAATTTCTCGAGCGATGCGCCGGTGCGTAGTTATTATTTGGTCAACCAATCCGGTTTCGACCGGGTCCCGCCGACCCAAGCGTCGAGCCAGGGACTCGAGGTCATCCGCGAGTTCCTGAGCGCTGATGGCAAGCCCGCGGACAAGATCAAGGTAGGCGATGAAATCACGGTGCACCTCAAGTTTCGTGCGATCGGTCGACCCCTCATCGAAGATGCCGTGCTCGTGGACCTGTTGCCTGGAGGCTTCGACCTCGTGATTCCGAATGGCCCGGCGCCCGAGCAGCCGCTGCTCTCGGCCTCGCCCGGCAACGAGACGAGCGACGACGACAGTGGAACGGGCGGCATGCGCGGGTGCCTTTGTTCCTGGCTGGTCACGCGACCGCCGAATTTTCCGGACTATGCCGATCTGCGCGAAGACCGCGTGATCCTCTACGGCCGGGCGACCGATCAGGTCCAAGAGTTCAGCTATCGCATCAAGGCGACCAACGCGGGCAGCTATGTCGTGCCCGCGTCCTACGGGGAATCGATGTACAACCCCTCGATTCGGGCTCGCTCGACGGCCGGCCATTTGGTGGTCGACTCGCCGTGAGGTCGCGCCTCGGAGTCTGGGCAGGCGCGGTGGCAGCCGGTGGCTTGCTCGGCCTGGTCGCGCTCCGAATCCTGCCGCATGCGCCGCTGTCGAATTTTGCGCCGCAGTCCACGGCGGTTTATGCCGAGGATGGTGAGCTGCTGCGCCTGACCCTCGCAAGCGACGGTCAGTACCGCCTGTGGACGCCGCTGTCCGAGGTGAGCCCCGAGTTCGTTGACGCACTGCTGCTGCACGAGGACCGGCATTTTCGCTGGCACTTCGGCGTCGATCCCGTTGCGCTGGTCCGCGCCGTCGCGAGCATGGCGCGGGGCGGTGCGCATCAAGGCGGCTCGACCATCACGATGCAGCTCGCACGGCTGATCTATCACCTCAATACGCGCTCGGTCTTCGGAAAGCTGCGGCAAATGGCGGCCGCGACCTGGCTCGAGCTGCGTTATTCGAAGGGCGAAATCTTGGAGGCTCATATCAACCTGACCCCGTATGGACACAACGTCCAGGGGATCGGTGCCGCGAGCCGGATTTATCTGGGCAAGTCGGCTGCCAAGCTCACATTCGCCGAGGCACTCGCGCTTGCGCTGATACCGCAATCGCCGAACTTGCGCGATCCGGACGGCGAGGAGTCCGCGTCCATGAGGACGGCTCGCATGCGCCTCGCGCAGCTTTGGGCCACGCGCCATCCTCTCTCGGACGCGTCGCTTGCGTCCGCGGGGAAGACTTTGCATTTCCGCGGACTGCACGAGTTGCCGTTCCAGGCTCCCCACCTCGTCTCCGAGTTGCTCGCGGCGAACGGCACGACCCGGGATATCCATACGACGATCAATCTCGCGCAGCAACACCTGCTCGAACGCACACTGCAACAATACGTCGCCACGCAGCGCACGCTCGGTGTCACGAATGCCGCGGCGATGCTCGTGGACTACCGCTCCATGCAGGTCAAGGCCGTGGTCGGTTCCGCCAACTTCTTCGATGCGTCGATCGGCGGGCAGGTGAACGGCACGACCGCGAAGCGTTCGCCGGGCTCCGCGCTCAAGCCGTTCATCTATGCGCTTGCGATGGACCAGGGATTGATTCACACGCAGAGCATGCTTAAGGACGCGCCGACTGCGTTTGGTGCCTATGCGCCTGAGAACTTCGATGGCGCTTTCGTGGGGCCGGTCTCGGCCCATGACGCATTGATCGCGTCGCGTAATGTCCCCGCAGTCAGTCTCGCGGCCAAGCTGGCGCAACCGGACCTCTATCAGTTCTTGCGCAATGCCGGGATCTCCCACCTCGCGAGCGAACGACACTATGGACTCGCGCTCGCGCTCGGCGGCGGAGAAGTGACGATGGAGGAGCTCGTGACGCTATATGCGATGCTCGGCAATCACGGCATGCTCGCGCCGCTGCAGTACACCCTGCCCGAAACGCACAGCGCCCAGAACCCAGTTCTGTCGCCCGCGGCGGCATTCATGGTGCTCAGCATCCTCAAGGACAATCCGCGGCCGGACGGCCTTGCGAACTTGCATCCACAGGTCGCCTGGAAAACCGGCACCTCTTGGGGCTTTCGCGACGCCTGGTCCGTCGGCATCGTGGGTCCCTACGTGCTCGCCGTATGGGTCGGCAATTTCGATGGCAGCAGCAATCCCGCGTTCGTGGGTGTCCAGACGGCAGCGCCCTTGTTCTTTCACCTCGTCGATGGCCTGCGCGCAGCCGGCGCTCGACTTCCCGAGACGCCGGATTCCCCGCCCGCCGGAGTTACGGCCGTCGAGGTCTGCGCCGCCTCAGGCGATCTCCCCAATGCGGAGTGCCCGCATCGCAGCCGAGCCTGGTTCATTCCCGGCAAATCGCCAATTCGAGTCAGTAGCGTCCACCGCAGCATCCTGATCGATACGCGCACGGGCCTGCGCGCCTGCGCCGACACGCCGCCGCAGTACGCACGCGCAGAAGTATTCGAAGCCTGGCCATCGGATATTCTGCGTCTCTACGCGCTGGCCGGCATGCCGCGCAGACCGATTCCCGCTGATCGCTGTGGCCATGATGCGCCGTCCTCGGAGCGCGTCGCACCCGCGATCACTTTCCCTCGCGCCGGCGCGACCTATCAGCTGCACGCCGCTGAACTCGGCCGTGAAACCCTGCAGCTCGCGGCAACGGCCGGACCCGATAGCGGCTCGCTCTATTGGTTTGCCGATGGCGCCTACGTCGGCTCGAGCGCGCCAAGTACCGGTCTTGCGTGGGCGCCGACGCATAGCGGCGACGTCGATCTCAGCGTCGTCGACGAGCATGGAGAGTCGGCGGATCGGACCATTCGGGTGGCCGTGATGTCCGAGTGAGACGCGGACCGGTGGTCGCCAGCCCGCGCCTCGTCGGCTTGGTGTTTAGTGAGTCGCGTTAGTAGTCGCGTGGAAGGTCACGGGCCGCGCGGCGAGTTTTTCTGCCGTCGAGTCCCCATACACGGTCACGTCCTTGGTCGACAGGCCGTTCCCGGTCGATAGCATGTACGCCTCGCCGCCGCCGTCGAACTCAAAACCGCCGTCGGGACCGATGGTCACGAATCCAGGGATCACACTGCCGCCGCCGAAGGTCACGCTGATGTAACCATAGGCGTCCGTCGTGATCGACGTGACGGTCGGTGCATTTGAGAAGCCCCCGATCGACTGGAGCTTGTAGGATCCCTTGGTCACGATGACCGCTGAGGTGGATTGGTCCGTGCCGACGGCGACGAAGCCGGAATTAGCGGCCATCGAACAGCGTACTCCGCTGCCGCCGACCAGCGGCAAAGTCACTTGGTGAGTCAGTTGGGTCGTCACCGTATCGAAACTGCCCCCGGTGATCACGTCGGTCTTCAAGTACCGATAGAGAATGACGTCCTTGCCGCTGCTGCCCCCCGCGACATCGACGATGTAGACCGCTCGCTGCACGCTGTCACCATTGGTCGTTGCAAAGCCCTCGACCATGGCGCCAACGTGGCCAAATGGTCCGAAAGAACCGGAGCCATAACAGCCGTCGCTGCCAGGCAGATAGCCGCAGACGACCCAGAACACGGTCGATAGGTCGCCAGAAAACTCGTACGTCGTCTCCAAGCCGGCGTCCGGCGCAGCCGCGAGGCTAGGGGAGGCGAGTGATGCAGTGGCAAGCAGTGCGGGGAGAAATTTCAGCGAAACTGGTAGGCGCATATGCGTGACATCCCTGTCTGGTTATGGTCAGAGGAGAGTATCTATGATCGGGTAGACGCGTCAATATGGCGGGGCCCGTGGCTATGCGCAGTTCGTGCGGCGTGATTGGTCGTTGGCCTTGTGGCTAGAACAGACCTACTTGGAATGGTGGCCAGGGAGGGAATTGAACCCCCGACACGCGGATTTTCAGTCCGCTGCTCTACCAACTGAGCTACCTGGCCGTCGGGAACGGCGTATTAGACAGGCGCGAGGCCTGATCGTCAACCCAACTTTATAAATCAATGGCTTGCGCCAAATCGCTGTGCTTGACCACCCGCAGCGGACCGAAATGGCGGGCCGTGGGACCGTACCTGCCCCGGGGTGTCATACAATCCCGGGCAAGGAGAACGGTCATGCTCAAACACTGCTACGGATTTTCGCTCTGTGTTTTTCTTGCCGCCCCGGTGCTGGCAAACGACGCACCGCCCAGCGACGAGTCCATCCAGACCTTGCTTGACCTCACCGATGCAAAGCAGCTCGTTGCCGGCTTACAAACGCAACTTCATGCGACGATGGACAGCACGATGCAGCAGTCCATTCAACAGGCAATCAAGGGCAAGGCGCTGACCGCGCGGCAACAAGCCATCATCGATGCCACGAAGGTCAAGATGGTTGCGATCCTCGACGACATGTTGAGCTGGGACAAACTGCAACCCATGTACTTCCGTCTCTATCGGCAATCCTTTACACAAGACGACGTCGACGGCATTACCGCCTTCTATCGCACCCCGGCGGGTCAGGCGATGCTCGTGAAAATGCCCTTGTTGATGCGCAATATGATGGGCGAAATGCAAAGCATGTACGAACCCGTGCAGCGGCGCATTATGGAAGTCGCGCGGGATGCCGCACAGCAACTCCAAGAGCCGGACCCTACTCCCGCGACGAATACTGGTTGACCGTCACGGCTTCCATTGATTGAGAAATGTCGTCAGCGCCGAAGCGTCGAGGTGGCGCATGTCGGAAAACTCCTTGTTCTGCGCGTACAGCGATTTGCCTTTGCCGTCCAGCACTGCCAGAGCCGGCACGCCCTTCAACGGGACGCCATAGTTCGCCGCGATATCCTGGTTCGCGTCCAGTCGTCCGACATTGACGTTGACGCGAATGAAATATTTCGCCATGAGTTCCGCATTCGGGCTCTGGTGAAAATAGATATTGAGCACCTGGCAGTCCGGGCACCAGTCACCGCCAAAATCCAGAATCACGCGTTTGTGCGTGCGATGCGCCTCGGCCACCGCGGCCTTGATGTCCGCCGCCGCAGAATCAATGGGGGGATAAATCTGCGCCTTCTGAATGCCGACGGATGCATCCTGTGCCGCAGCCGGTGCGGTCATCGCGACGCTGCCAAGCGTCATGAACACGAGCGCGGTGGCTGCAAGAATACCTCGGTTTGTCATTACCCACTCTCCTGATAACACCCGACTAGGGAGCCAATCAAATCCGGCCGATGACGCCGTCGCTGAACCGTTCCATCTCTTCCAGTTGCGGGCTGAACTGCAGGAGCAACAGGTCCACCCCGGCCTCCCGGAACCTGCCTACCTGGTCCTGGATTTGCGTGGGCGTGCCCACGAGCCCACTGCGCAAACCGCGGTTGGAGACCGAATACTCCTCGATCGTCATGGACTGCTCGAGTTGCGTGCCTTGCAGCCACTGCTGATAATTCGCGTAACCCTTGGAATTTTGCTGCACGTTCGTGATGCGACTCAGCTCCTCCTGGACCTCGCGACCTGAATCGCGCGCGCACGCGTAGCCGGCGACCCCGAACTGCATGGGGGCGAGGCCGAGCTTGTCGCGTCGCTCGCGCATGTCGGCAACCTTCGCCGCCACGCGCGCAGGCTCATCGCCGTGCATCACGTACGCGTCGCAAGCGCGGGCGATCAGATCTTTCGCCGCCTCCGATTCACCGCCGGCGTAGATCGGTGGACGGGGCGTACGGACGGGTTTGGGCTCCAAAACGGTCCCCTCCGTCCGATAGTATTTGCCGGCGTGGCTATAAGCTTTTTGCGACCAGACACCGTTCACGACATCGAGCCACTCCGCCGTACGCCCATAACGGTCGTCGTGCCGCTCGAATTCGACACCGTACATGCGCGCCTCCTGTTCCCACCAGGAGGAGACTACGTTCAATGCCAGCCGTCCGTTGCTGATGTGATCGATATTGGCGGCTTGCTTCGCAAACAGCGCAGGAGAGTGAAAAGTGGGTCGTACCGCGACCATCAATTCCAGCGTGCTCGTGACGGCCGCCAGTGCCGCTGAGGTCGACCAGGCATCGAGGCTGGGCGCGTCGATCCCCTTGATGTCGTTGAGATTCAGCTCGGCGATCAACGACAAGTCGTAGCCGATCTGTTCACTGCGTTGTGCCAGCTTCTTGGTGTATTCCCAGGTGGCTTGCATGTTCTCATCGTCGACATTTCGCAGCCATCCGCCGAACACGGGCATCCAATAACCGAAACGGATGCCGCTCTCAGCCGGCATTGCGCAACTCCTTCTCCACGAAGTCGGCAAGGTTCTGAATCGGATCGAAACCGATCACGCGCGGTGCGTCGGCCACGAAGTTCGACAGCGCATTGATGTCGTAATAATAAATGTGTCCGTCGCGGTCGTCCACGAGGTATTCGATTCCGCCGACGTCGATGCCTGCTGCACGGACGATGCGCTCGATGTGGCCGACGATCTCCGATTGCGGCCGGAATCCCTCGACCTGAAGCCCCGCCTTGGTAGCTTCAACTGCACAGGCGTTTTGCAGGCTCTGCCCCGACGCCGTCTGACAGATGTCGGCCGGGCACAGATCGAAAGTCTCGCCGCTCAGATGCACCTTGATGCCATATAAATAATTACCGCCTAGGGTTTCGATGCGCGTGATGAAGCCACCGCGCGCCGGCACGAATTCCTGTACCAGCCCGATGTTGTCGTAGCCGAGGTCGAGGCGTCCTGCCGCAACGGCGTCGGCCAACTCGCGACTGGTCTCGAAGCGAGTGACGCCTTTGCCGCTGCCGCCAATATTGGGCTTGACCACGATCGGATAGCGCAAGCCCGCGGCCGCCGCCACCGCCTGGTCGGCGGCGTGAATCACACGGGTGGGAATGAATCGCAGCCCCAGAGACTTGAGCAACGAGGCCTGTGATGCTTTGGAAATTTCGTAGCGGAAGGCCTGCGAGCCGTTGAGGACACGGACGCCGCTGCGCTCCAGATGCTCCAAGTACGCCAATGTATGAAAAATACCGGAACCATGCTGGCGGCTATCGGCGGATGGACTCATGCGGTTGAAAAGCACCTTGAATGCGGGTGGCTCGGCGCCGACGTCGTAGAAATGATCGGGTACAAAAATTTTGTCGTATGGCACGCGGCGTCGCGTCAGTTCTGCGAAGAGCGCCGCGAACCACTGCGGGTGTTCATAGAGAAAAGCGAGTTTTGCGGCGTCGGAGGCACGGGTCGCGGGTTGCATGGGCAGCTGTTGCGAAATCATTCTATCTCCGGCCATGGGGTAAGCCGACGAAGCATATACCGGGACGCCGAAATTGTAGACGTGCATGCCGCATCCACAGAGTGGCGAGCGGGTTGTTATGGGGAGGTAACGACCCCGGGTTCGGACGCGGTGTTTGGTGCCTGCGGACTGCCGGCCGCAAATGCCAGGACGGCGAGCAGGAGCACGGCGAACCAGAGGAATTCGCGACCGCGGTCTCTGCGTTGTATGTCGGTCACGGGCTTGAATGCTTTGCGGCCACCATCCCCGCAGAGTAAAGGGTGATTTCGCCGCTCGTAACTACTAATTGCACATGTGCTTATGTCCGGCTGGGTATGAGCGAAACCGGCCCGACCTGCACCAACCGGACAGCGGCTCAAGGCCCGGAATGGGCCTGAGACTTGCAGTCCGCACTCTTACGCGACGGCGCGCGCGAACGGATTCTGCCAATACTTCGCGCGACCATAGTACCCATAAAGAGCATCTTCCGAGGCACGCCCGAATTCGATGTCCGACTCATAGGGCGGCGATAATTTTACGGATTCGCGCGTGAGCCCCACCGTCACGACGGATTCCGTCCAATCCACATCCTTGATCCATTCTGGTGAGACCAAGACTTGGTGGCCCACCCACCAGTTGCTCGTGTTGACGATCAAGTAGCGAATCGACCAGGTCGAATCATCGACGAGGAAGCCTTGAACATGCCCAATCTCGCCGTCCGATGCCCTGATGTGATATCCCTTGACGGCAGAGCAGCTGCGCAGATGGCTATCCGCGCCCGAGTCAACGTCGCTCGGCGCCCGCAGGTAACCCTGGTAGCCGCTATAAGCGTCTCCGCTGGTTCCGTTGAGAAGCGTACCGGGATAGTAGCCGGCGCCCCAGAGCCCCATGCCACCCCAGTAATACGGATAGCCGTAGTAGCCGAGGTAACTGCTTTCGTATTGGCGCGAAACCGGTTTGTCGGTATCGATGCTCGGACTGTTCTTGACCTGCTCCTTGCTGATCGTGACCGGCAGCGTGTTGCCGAACCAATCCGGCTTCCCGAGCGAATAGGGCGAAATCAAGACCTTGCGACCGCCGAGCCACTTGCTCGTATCGGCGACTACATAGCGAATGACCCATGCTTCATCGTCGAAATAGAAGTCTTTTACCGTGCCGATCGATCCGTCGGCGGCGCCGATTGCCAGCCCATCGATATTCGTGACGCTGCGTAACATGTGCAACTCCTGTTAGGGAAAAGGCCTGTCTACTTATTGACCACTCTATGGCGATGTCCCCAGTGCGTCTGTACGTCGCCAGACATTGTTCTCAATCGTTATACTGTCGGCAATGCAGACGACGACGACGTTCGATTTGCCGGGATTTCAAGTCGCCAGGAACTTGGGCGTCGTGCGCGGCATCACGGTGCGCACGCGATCCCTGCCGATGAGCATACTCGGCGGTTTGAGCACGCTGCTCGGAGGTAGGGTGACAATCTTCGCCGAGCTCTGTGAGTCTGCGCGCGAGGAGTCCTTCCAGCTCATGCTGACGCATGCAAGTAAGCTGGGTGCCAATGCCGTGATCGGTATTCGCTATGACACCGGGCCGATGGTCGGTGCCGCCGAGGTTCTCTGCTATGGCACCGCCGTCATCGTCGAGCCCAGGTAAGGCCGCAGCGGACTCAAGGCGCGGGCGCCGAGCATATCTGTTCGCCCTTATCGAAGACCACGCGCCAGGTGTGACCCGTCTCGAGTCGCCACACGGAGTTGAACCGGCCCACGACTTTACCCCCTACGAGGACTACGCCGGTACTGAGCGCGAGGTCGCCCGAGCCCAGGACCTCGACCGCGTCCGGCGTCCAGGAAAACGGCGCGACATTGTCCTTGAACAAAGGCTCCCAAACTGCGGCGATCTGCGTGGGGCCGCGTTCCACGCCCGACTGACTGAAAAAGATGGCGTCGCGCGACAGAAAGCGCACAAAGGCGCTGAAATCGCGATCTGAAAAGGTTTTCGCAAACGCCAACTCCGCCGCAAGGACTTGTTCCTTGACGGTGGGTGTATGGGGCTTTTCGGTGATGACCATGGGCGGCGGTGCCGTACCGCTCTTGGGCTTGCTGCCCGCGCAGGAGGTCAGCAGTGCAACCGCGCCGGCGACCAGCGCAACAAGCTTGAGCGTGTGAATCGGCATACGGACTCCCCATGGAACTAGGCCAATCATAGGCGCAGACACTGCAGGTCTGCGAGTCTGTCGATGACGTTGTTCGGGCCGAGGGTGGCCGTAATACCCGCGCGTTCGAGTTTCTCGCGAACATTCGGTCGCAACTCGCAGAGCACGACCCGAGTGCCGGCGCGTTGAAAATCCGCGACGATCTCATCCAGCGATCTCAGGCCGGTCGTATCGATGAATGGCACGCGGCCCATACGGATGACGATGGTTCGCACGTGACTCTGACTGCGTCGCAACGTTTTCTCGAGATTTTCGGCGGCGCCAAAGAAGAAGGGGCCATCGATGCTATAGACCACGGTATCCGGCGGCAGCGCCGTTTCGACGGCGCCGTTGGGATTCGCCGCCACTGTGACATTCGCATGCTCCTCGATGCTGACCGACTGCGCCATGCGGCGCATGAACAGCAGGCTGGCAAGCACGACCCCGACGTTCACGGCGACCACCAGGTCGGTAATCACCGTCAGCGTAAACGTCAGCACCAAAATGACCACGTCGGGCCGCGGCGACGTCCGGATCACGTGCACGAAGCGGGGCACGTCACTCATGTTCCAGGCCACATAAAAAAGAATTGCGGCCAAGGCTGTCAGCGGGATGTGGGCCGCGAGCGGCGCGAGCAGCAGGATGACGAGCAGCAGGAACACGCAATGTACGATGCCGGCCACCGGGCTGTTCGCGCCGTTGCGGATATTGGTGGCAGTGCGGGCGATGGCGCCGGTCGCGGCGAATCCACCGAACAACGGCGACACCATGTTGGCGATACCCTGACCGATCAGTTCCTGGTTCGGATCGTGCCGCGTTCCCGCCATGCCATCGGCGACGGTTGCAGACAGGAGGGACTCGATGGCACCGAGAAGCGCAATCGTAAACGCCGGACCGATCAGTTGCACGATGCTCGCGAAATCGATCATGGGCAGATGCAGCGGTGGCAGACTCATCGGAATGCCGCCGAAGGCGCTTCCCAAAGTCGCGACATCCGCAAAATTGAATTGCCACTGCAACAGGGTCACCACGACCATTGCCACGAGCGGCGATGGCACACGCCGCAGCACTCTTGTGCCGAAGATCAGGATCAACAGTGCGATACCGCCGAGCATCGTCGTCGCTGGGTGCAGGCCGGGAAGCGCTTCAATGAGCGCGCCGAGTCTTTGGTGGAAATGCAGACCCGTAGATGCCGGATGAAGACCGAAAAAATCCTTCCACTCCCCGACAAAGATGATGATCCCGATGCCCGAGGTGAAACCGACGATGACCGGATCGGGAATGTACTTGATGACCGAGCCGAGCTTGCTCAAGCCCATGACCAGAAGAATGATGCCAGCCATCAGCGTGGCGATTTGTAGACCGGCGATACCATGTTGCGCCGTGATGATCGCGAGCACTGCGATGAACGCCCCCGTGGGCCCCGAAATCTGCAGTCGCGTACCGCCGAAAAGGGAGGTGCAAAGTCCTGCGACGATCGCGGTGTAGATGCCTTGTTCCGGCCGCGCCCCCGAGGCTATTGCAAACGCCATGGCAAGCGGCAACGCCACCACGCCGACAACGACACCCGCGATCAAATTACGCGACAGGTTGGCCCGCACCAACAGGCCAGCCCGATAGCTTTCTAAGATCGCGATCATGAGCAGGCGCCCGAAAGATACGATAGTAACACTCGCACCCCCCGGGCGTAGTCCCGCGCAAGAAACGCGTCACGCGACGATGTCCGTGTCTGTTGGAGGACATCGCGCGATTGATGCAATACAATAAACACGACCAAAGCCACGCAGCGCCGCCGTCCCGACAGCCAAAGGAGCACGTTGAACATGGTTCGCAACAGATCGAGAACATTCAGCAAATCGACCCGCAGCAAACTTGGTGTTCTAGCCATGGGGGTTGCGCTTGGTATTGGGTCGCTGCTCGGCGGTTGTGCCGGCAAGCAGGCGAATTCAAACGTTGTCAATGTCAGCGGCATGATCCCGATCAAGGGCACGAAGCTGCCCAACGTCCATGCTTATGAAACGCCGACTTTCGACCCCGCCGCTTACAGCGGAATACTGATCGACCCAGCCGACGTCTCCACGGCGCCCGAAGCGGATTTCGGCGGCGTATCCCAGGCCGATCAACTGCAACTTGCGGCGAAGCTGACGTCGGAATTCAAGCGGGTCCTCAGCCCAAACTCCCACGTCGTCGACGCGCCAGGGCCAGGTATCGTGCGTGTGCATTTGACGCTGCTCGGGGTCAATCAGAGTCGCCCCGTCTTGTCGACGGCCTTGCGTTTGACGCCGATCGGACTCGTCATGAGTGCGACGCGCGGTCTCCAAGACAAATCGGCGAGCTTCGTGGGTTCGATCAACGTCGCGGGCGTCGCCTATGATTCGCAAACAGGCGAGGTGTTGGCCGCGGCCCAAGCGATCATCAGCCCTTCGTCAATGAATCTGACCTCCGGCTTGACCCCGTTGCGAGCTGCTGAACTCAGCACCACCAAGGCGGCCGAAGCGTTTCGCGATTACCTGGCTCGTACCCTGAAACGCTAAATCAGGGGAACGGTAGCTCGGCATCGCCGGTGATGGCCACGAAGGTGGCCGTGCCGTCACGAACGACCCGCACGAGCAGCGGTGCTTGGGCGGTAGGTGCGGCGATGCTCGCGACGTCTAGCACGTCGAGCAGCGGTTTGCTGCCGACTTGCGTGATCAGATCACCCACTTGAAGTCCCGCGAGCGCGCCCGCGCCCGCGGGACGTAGTTGCGTCACGATGAGGCCGCTCGATTCATCGCCGGCCTTGATCGCTTTGCGAATGTCGACGGTCGAGTTGGCGACGCCAAGACCCAGGGCAGGGACCCAGGTGTCCTGGCCGTCGGTCAGACTGGGGTCACCCGGCGGTTCCGGCAGAGTGCCGATGTGCAGGCCCACCGATTGGGTGTGGCCGCCGCGAAGCACGGTTGCGACGACGACGGTGTCGGGGACGAGTCGCGCCGTGAGCTTGCTGAGGTTCTTGAAATTCACCTCTGTGTTGCCAATGCTGAGGAGCACGTCCCCGATCCACAGCGCGCCGACCGCGGGACCTCCCCGGTCGATCGTCGTGATGAGGGCGCCGGCGGGTTTGGACATCCCTAGGGCCTTGGCCAAGTTCGGTGTGTTGCTTTGCGCCGAGATGCCGATATAGCCACGTTGCACTCGTCCGTGCGCTTCAAGTTGACCGATGACGGAGGTAACGGTTTCGGCCGGAATGGCAAAACCCAAGCCGACGGATCCCCCGGAGGGCGAGAAGATGACCGACGTCACCCCGACGACCACGCCGTCCAGCGTCAAGAGCGGACCACCCGAGTTACCATGATTGATCGCGGCATCCGTCTGCAAGAAGTCGATATAGGGGTCATCTTCGAGCGTGCGTGCGCGAGCCGAAATAATGCCCGCGGACACCGACTGTCCCAAACCGAAGGGGTTGCCGATCGCAATGACTGGATCACCGACAGACACGGTGTTGGAGGACCCGAGGCGCAGCACCGGAAGTTGGCCTAAGTCGATCTTCAGGAGCGCGATATCCGTGACGGCGTCGGCCCCGAGTATTTTGGCCGGAACCTCCCGGCCGTCGTTGAGCCGCACGCGCACGAGGCGTGCGCCCAGAACCACGTGTCGGTTGGTGACGATGAGTCCGTCAGCGCGAATGATGAAGCCGGAGCCCAAGGCCCCGCCGGCGCTTTCGTCCGCGCTCGAATTGCCACCCGCACCAGTGAGTAGGCGCCGGATGAGTTCGCCCACGGCGCCGTCACTAGTGTCTGGATTTGCGCGAGCGGCGGCCCGCTCACCGGCGCCGACCCGCTGCTCCTCGACCATCACGGTCACGACACTGGGTGCAACGCGTTTGACCAGCGGCGCGTAGCCGACTCCAAGTGCATCGCTCGCAAGCGCGGAAATCGGCGCCGCGAACAAGATCATCAGGCACCATGACCAGACGATGAAGGCGAGGCCACTACCCACGACCGCGGGTCTGTCGTTTGGCTTGATCACGTCCACACAATCCGGATCGGCAGGCATTGCTTGGTGATTTCCCGTACTCATGATGACAAGCGGCCGCCCAGTATGGCGATGCCTGGCGTGGCCACTATCGGACACTCGCTTCGCCGCCCGTAGGACAAGCTGCTGGTTCTCGCGTAGGGGCCGTCGATACCTGGAATAATATCGCATATGAACGCCAGATCAATTTGCCTCTATGGTTGGTATTTGTTGCTGCCGGTGCAGTTGCACGCCGCTAGTTTCGATTGCACGCGCGCGAAGACCGCCATCGAAAAGGCCATTTGTTCGGACTCTCGCCTGAGCGACCTCGACGCACGCATGGGTCTTGCGTATGTGAAGGCCCAGAAGATCGCCGGCGAGGGCGACGTGGTCGTACGACGCGATCAACGGATCTGGCTCGACGGTCTCAATGACCTCTGCGACGGTAAACAACTGGTTGCCTGCCTTGTGCAGCAGGAAACGAGTCGCCTGGCGGTGCTCGAGGCGACGCGCCCACTCGAAGCCAGTGCCGTTACGGTCTTCAAGATTCAGGACGCATCGAAGTTATATGACTTCACGGTCCGCCTATTCGCCAAGCCCGCAGACCCCGGCGACGATACGCGCGAGGGTCCCGGACACGTCATCGTGTCCGCGAAGGGGCAATCGCTACCGTTGCAGAGCATTCCGATGAGCAATATTTTCCTGAGTCTCGACAAAAATGGACGACCGCTGGTTAACGATGCTGCGCTGTACGACTGGCAAGGCGTGATCAATGTCGGTGACTTCAACTTCGATGGTCAGCAAGATTTCGCGATACAGAATGGCAATGCAGGGGCTTACGGCGGCCCGAGTTATGACGTCTACCTTTACTCGGCCGACACCAAGAATTTCGTGCTGAACAAACCCTTGAGCGAGCTCATTGCGGGCAGCTTGGGGTTCTTTCAGGTCGATGCGACGAAGAAACTCCTGATCACATTATCCAAGGACGGATGTTGTTATCACGTGACGACCCACTACGCCGTTATCGACAACAAGCCCGTGCCCCGTTTTCGGGAGATCGAAGATGCCTCGAAGAGCGACAAATACGTTTATGTGACCGACCAGGAAATGGTGAATGGCCATTGGACGAAGGGCACGACCAAGCGCGAGGCGCAAAAATAGTGTTGCGGCAGTTTTTTTCAAGTCTCAGACTTGTGGACCCAGCGCGTGCTGCTCGGCCAAGCTTCCGACAAACGCAAGCGGATAGTGGATTGCCGGTTCGTCGCACCCGCAGTCGTCGGTCTGCGGCAGCGCCGCATCGTTGAGGAACGCCACCAGGATCGCGTTGGTCGCCGCAATAGAATCGAACGGCGTGCCATGTCGCGAACCGCGTATCACGACCAGCTCCGCATTCAGTGCCGCGGCGAGCGCGTGCTTCTCGACGATCGGCACGTAGTCATGTTCGGCCGCAACAATGAGGGTGCGGCACGCGAGTGCGTCGAGGCGGTCGTTCGCGTTCCACCGCTCCAGAGCGCGCATGAGCCCTAGATACGATTTGGCAGAGCCTGCGCCAACAACTTGCGCGGCGCGCTCGCGCATCCATCCCTGCCAAGGATGCGGAAATAGTCTACCGGCAAACTTTCGGCCAGCCCATTGCATCCCAAACAGGGAAATCAGCGCCAGAGGAACGCGGGCCTCCAGCCACTTGTTCACATCGGTGACCTCATAGCTGGACAGACTATTGATGAGCGCCAGCCGCGGAACGGCTGCCGGCCGTTGCAGAGACATTTCCAGGCCGACCGCTCCTCCCAATGAGAATCCCACGATATTTGAGCGCGTGACGCCCAAGTGATCGAGAAGCGCCCATAGATTGTCCGCCAAGTCGGCAATGCTGCAATTTTCCGGCAGCGCTCCGCTATGTCCGCAGCCGGGAAGATCCGGCACGATCAATTGGAACTGCTCCTCGAGCGCGGGAACTTGCATGGCCCAATCGGCGCCGCTCGATCCCAGCCCATGAATCATCAGCAGCGCCTCGCCATGGCCACGTACCAGGTAGTGCAAGGACTGATTTGCGTTTGCAAATAGCGACATGGTCGATTCGTCTTTCGCCTCGGTGACACCCCGTAGAATGCGTGAAGCGCTTGAGCGCGTCTGTTCGCTGGATTACAGGCGGGCCGAACCAATGGCCATGCGCCTGGAAGATCGCACTGCGACTGAAAAGCGCCGATTTGTTCAGGTGAGAACAGCGGTTTATCATCCATAGAGAGGATCTATTGATATCAGCCGCAGGATTGATTGGATTTCATACCTTCTGCTGCGTTAGTTTGGCCGCATCGAGTCGAATTATTTAGATCTCAATTGGAGCGAACATGGCAAGCGAACTCAAGTGTCCAGTAATGAGCGGATCTCTGAAACATACGGCCGCGGGTGCGAGGTCGAACCAAGACTGGTGGCCCGAACAATTGAACCTCAAGATTCTGCGCCAGAACTCGCCTCTGTCCGATCCGATGGACAAGGATTTCAATTATGCCGCGCAGTTCAAGAGCCTGGACCTCGAGGCCCTGAAGAAAGACATTCATGCGCTAATGACCAACTCGCAGGAATGGTGGCCCGCGGACTACGGCCATTACGGGCCGTTCTTCATCCGGATGGCCTGGCATAGCGCGGGCACCTACCGCATCGGCGATGGTCGCGGCGGCGCGGGCTCCGGCATGCAGCGCTTCGCACCCTTGAACAGCTGGCCGGACAACGTGAACCTCGACAAGGCGCGGCATTTGCTCTGGCCCATCAAACAGAAGTACGGTCGCAAGATTTCCTGGGCCGATCTGATGATCCTGACCGGTAACTGTGCCCTGGAGTCGATGGGATTCAAGACCTTCGGGTTCGCCGGCGGTCGGGAGGACAAGTGGGAGCCAGAGGAAAATATCTACTGGGGACCCGAGGACAAGTGGCTGGATGACAAGCGCTACACCGGGGACCGGCAACTCGAGAATCCGCTCGGCGCAGTTCAGATGGGCCTGATCTACGTGAACCCCGAGGGTCCCAACGGCAATCCGGATCCGCTGGCCGCAGCCAGGGACATTCGCGAAACCTTTGCGCGAATGGCGATGAACGACGAGGAGACGGTGGCGCTGATCGCGGGCGGCCACACCTTCGGCAAAGCGCATGGCGCTGCCGATCCTGCCCAGTATGTGGGACCCGCGCCGGAAGGTGCGGGCATCGAAGAGCAAGGCCTGGGCTGGAAGAACACTTTCGGCAGCGGCAATGCGGGCGATACCATCAGCAGCGGCTTGGAGGGTGCATGGACCACCAATCCGACCAGGTGGGACAACAATTACTTCGAGAACTTGTTTGGCTACGACTGGAAGCAGGTAAAGAGTCCCGCGGGTGCCACGCAATGGACCCCGACGGATCCCTCGGCGGCAGGCCGCGTTCCGGATGCCCACGATCCGTCCAAGAAGCACGCGCCCATCATGTTCACGACCGATTTGGCACTCAAGCTCGATCCTGTATACGCGCCGATTGCGAAACGCTTTCACGAGAATCCGGCGGAGTTCGCGGACGTGTTCGCGAAGGCTTGGTACAAGCTGACCCATCGCGATATGGGACCCATCACACGCTGTCTTGGTCCGTTCGTGGCTCCGCCGCAGTTGTGGCAGGACCCCGTTCCCGCGGTCGATCATCCGCTGATCGGGGAGCAAGATATCGCCGCGCTCAAGACACGTATTCTCGCGTCCGGAATCTCCCCATCACAACTCATCGCCACCGCTTGGGCCTCCGCGGCGACCTTCCGCGGCACGGACAAGCGGGGTGGAGCCAACGGTGCGCGCCTGCGGCTCGCACCTCAAAAAGATTGGAAGGTGAATCAGCCCGCGCAGCTCGCAAAGGTCCTGAAGGCCCTCGAGACGATCCAAACGGAATTCAACGCCGCGCAATCCGGCGGCAAACGGGTGTCGCTTGCGGACCTGATCGTTCTGGCCGGATCGGCAGCCGTTGAGCAGGCCGCCACGAACGCGGGTCACGCCGTACGGGTTCCCTTCAAACCGGGACGTACCGACGCATCGCAAGCGCAGACCGACGTGCATTCGTTTGCCGTGCTGGAGCCCACCGCCGACGGCTTCCGCAACTACGCCGCAGCCGGCCTGCGACAATCCACCCCGGAGTTGCTGCTCGATCGAGCCAATCTCTTGACGCTAACCGCTCCCGAGATGACCGTTCTCATCGGTGGCATGCGCGTGTTGGATGCGAATGTCGGTCAGTCCAAACTGGGCGTATTCACGAACCGGCCCGGCAGTTTGAGCAACGATTTCTTCGTGAACCTGCTCGATCCGGCCACGCGCTGGCTGAAATCGCCCATGTCCGATGACTTATTC
>Ga0209208_10004881_pt1 | contig 18843 bp, 18 predicted proteins | sample S1TSphfallax_3_FD_187694 | JGI IMG/M metagenome (GOLD analysis project Ga0209208, IMG submission 187694) | Host-associated microbial communities from peat moss isolated from Minnesota, USA - S1T2_Fd - Sphagnum fallax MG (SPAdes) (version 2) | ecosystem: Host-associated > Plants > Peat moss >... | reverse complement strand
GTTTTTGGGGATTTTGAATTGAGTGTAGAATGTGTTTTCTCCTAAGAAGAGTACCTATTGCATTGTGCAAGCTCTGGAGGTTTTCGGACCAAAGGAACACTAGGGAGTAGAATTGATTATACTCACTAATCCTACCCTAAATCTTTGTTCAGTCTTTGAGATTGAACCATGTTGAAGTAATATAGTTAATCTTTGTGGGCATTTTGTTGTTGGGTATGAGTTGCCATCTCACATGAAACAACCTGTTGACTCCTAAAGAGGAAATCGAGATGAGCAATTGATCCCTTATGGTCCATATAATTAAAACAATAAAACTTAAGTATTCGTAAGGATCTTAAAGAAGAAGCAATATTTGAAGTAGAATCAAGTTATTTCAATAAAAGTTTCAAAAATTTACATTAGTCTATGTATATCCAGCAATGGGGATGTGCACATTGCAGAAAATATCCCCCTTTTTTTTTGGTGACACTCCTTTTAACTATTGATATTACATCACCATAACTGTCTAATACAATTACTCTCTACAAGATTTGGATTGCTCTCATTTGAAAATCATGGGAAATTCCAATTGTATTCAACTCCGCAAACTTCACCATCTCTTTGACAACAACCACTTCTTTCACCCACCTGTAAGGAATCCATGCACAAGTCAAATGTAATTTTATCACATTTTGTTGCTCATCAACCTAGAGCATGAGCTTTCAGGAACAAAATGTGTTCAACAATTAACCAATTTTATATAGCAAGTTTCAAAACCATTGGTGAAATATCCATCACAGATGACCTTGAGATTGATTTGAGTAGATTTTGACGGAAAGATCCTAGCATATCCATTTTGTGATAAGTATCCTCTTATTTGTTAAATTTCATGATTCAACCAAGAGCCTTATTCATCATAAGAACCACTATGGTGGAAACGTGGAAAAATCCATACCCAATGCAAGTGACAGCATGACCAGTGTATTGTGGCCAACAGTATGGAAGATTGTGTAATAATATTGTTGGTGCCATTCACAACAATGTGCTGAATTCTTCCATTTGGATTGTTGGATGAGATTGCAAGCTCTCTATGTATAGTTTTTGATCAATTGCTGAAAATTATTTGACCATGGGTGCATCACAAGCCCATCAATACAAAGTTAATCTCAAATATTTTTTCATTACAAAAAATGGCACTTGGTTTGTTGTGACAAGTTCAAAGCATAAAAAGCTACTTAATATAGTTGTGTAACATGTACCACCACAATGTGATGGCTTTCAATGATGGCATTCCCCACAACTCCATGCAACACTCTAATTTACACTTCCACCTCATGTTCCATAAACCCTAGACCATGGATTTGCAAACCTCTTAGCTCTACACAAAGTAGCTCATCCCTTGCCATCATGTTATCACAATGGTGCTCTTTTCACTATATGCAAGTTATAATCTTGACAAATAATTGGATCACCACTGCAAATTCATTGAGGTCAAGCTCTCACATCATCCTCAAAAATAAATCATCGTATTCAAAACACAAAACAAAAAACAAACAAAAACAAACAAACAAACAAAATCTCAAAATAATAGGTATTATGTCAGGAAATAAGTCACTCTTGAACATGTATAAATGGCTTGCCTAAACCCTATTATCCTTTTTTTTATAAATCTAAACATATTGGAAAGTCATGGCAAAGGTCTAGTTGATTAAAAGTTGTTTCAGTAATATATTTAATGATATGTATGTTGATCCTAAATGGTATGCTTGAACAATGGGTGTGGATTCTAAGAAGAGCTTGGTGTAAATGTCAAATCAAACAATTTTGGGCAACTTAATATAAGTGAAATAGAGGTTCACCTTGATGGAATTGAGTGCAACTATGCAGAAATGTGGAAGCTAAATAACTCACGTCCATGGAAGAGGATTTGGTTAAGGGCCAAAAGGAGATGACAAGCATGATGGCAAAATTGTTTACTTTTACGAAAAAATGAATGCCACCTATAGTACCTGCAAGTGCGATTGATTTAGAGGCATATAATGAAAATGTGATGGCACCCATAGATGTTGAAGGGAGTATAGGTGTGGTAAGAGTCTTAATTGGTTTGCGATGAAAAATCTAGGATGAAAGTTACTTTTAGTCCTTTGGTGATTTGTAAAGTTGCATGGGGAAGGCTTATAAAACTTTTTATGTATGGTTGTGTAATGATTGTTGACTATTGTTATAAAATTTTCATGGGCTAAACAACAAGCTGCCATGTAATTAATTGTTAAAACCATGTGGGGACAAGGGATATAGTTCCGAGCCCTCAACTCAATACTCCACTCTAACTTTTCCCATAAGTGAAATTGTAGGTAATAAGGAGTTGGAAGATAAATTGTTGAATACATCTAGTCCATCTTCTGGAGATGACCATGTGAAGCAAAGTGAATTTGAAGTGCACACATAGTCACAAACATGTGGGAAGGGAGTGGAGGATGGTGGCAAGGTTTCCACAACTCCTCAAAGGTGCATTTGAGATGTTTCAAACATAACAACTCATAATAACAATTGTTGCAAAAGAGGTGAACTTGGAAGTAGAAATAGGCAGGTGTATTCCCTCTCCAACCAAGACATCCATTAGTTTAGTACATTACATGTTAGTCTTAGATGTCAATGGGTTATGTGATGCACAACATGTGCTCACTCCCAAAAGTTGTAAGCTGTTGTTTGTACCAGTTTGATGTTGGTATAAAATGGTTAGCCTAGGCCTTGGTTACTATGAGTTCCTGACCTTGTGCTCTTCAAGATTCAACATTGGAATTTGGTCATTGACAACAAAGTCAAATTTGATCCTAATGGTTGATTAACTATTGGGAGAAAGGTCATAAATTAAACTTGTTTTTGTGTGGGGAAATGAGAATGTGACTAAACTCAAGTTTACCATCCACACAATATTAGTCGGGCATTAGTGTTGAAGAACATGAACAAGGTGTTTGATGATATAAGCCCTTGCTTCAAAGAGTTTTCTCATCACAATACTCTATTCATAGATGATTACCCCTACAATGCATGGGGAATGTGCCTTTCTTTTATATCATGCTTCATCCATTCAACAATGAAGTAGATGACAATAGATATATTTTGGGAACATTGTGGCCTTAGTTGGTTGGGCTTAATGTTCTTAGTACCATAGGCTATGTTGGTTCACACCACCATGGGCAGAAGTGTGTGAACAAACAAAACCTACATTGGAAAGCCCTAAGGACTTATGCACATGGTTGCCTACGACCTAGGTGATTGGCAACGAACTTCAAACCTAGACATTTTTTTGTTTCAAATAATAATGTTCTTGAATTGTAATTGTGATATATGATAGTAAAATTGATATGCAAGCTTATCTAAACTTTAGTACTCAATTAACATGCAATTTAAATATTGCAGATCAAAGAGGGTGGAAGAGGTGGTGACTAAAAGGTAAGGGTGCATATTTCGAATCAAGGGCCATTGGCCATTTTGGGGTCTACATGCAACAAATTTTCAAGGTCATTTACAAAGGAGGCTTATATTTTGGTGGCTCAAGAAACACATCCTAAGGTTGGCCGTCTTTCATTTTGTTTGATCCAAGTATAATGGCTTATTGTTCATGGATCTCAAATTTGCATATTGTTGATCTACTAACTTGTACCTACACCAATTTCCATTTGGTGAATGATGACTTTGGTGTGATGTATGTTGGAGCTATTTTGGTCATAGATTACTTAAACATGTCCCACTTGCTAGATTAAATTCAAAGGCTTTGGGTTCATGTGATTGTATGTTATATAACAATCTAGTGGCATTAACTTGAAACTTTGTTGGTTTTTAGTACAAGGCAAATGAGATGATCATCCTCATGATTCAAGCTAAAAGTAAGATCTGTGCATTTGGAAACTTTGTGAAATTTGGTGGTGTGGGAGTTGTTCACTATAATAGGCCCATGGCAACAAACTATTTATTTGTAGTGGTTAGTTCAATTGTAGTGGCTAGTGCATCATGCCATTTCCATAAATTGACCATGACCTTCTACTCAAATATGTGGCGGATGCAATTGGATACATAATTTTGTGGCTTTGGAAGTTAACTTGTATGATGTAAGTATGTATATATGAGGTAGTTATGTTTTTGTTCCAACATTTTGATTCTCAAACTTTGTACACCTTCAAACTTCAATGAAGATTTTGAATCGATTGATAATTGCACACATTTGATTGTTTGTATGATTTTGTGTGTGCTTTTAGTTCTATGCAAAGTGTATATATAATTAGTGTGTGGATCTGTCAATAGTTAGTTTTACCATCTTGTTTGATTAGATTTCATGTTTGTGTGTTATCAGCATTTGTTGTGTAAATGTTGTGAACTTGAGGGAAACATTAGTAAAAAATACATGAGTCAAAATATAAGGTGGAATATATTGGTTGTTGGGTAAAAATTATAAGTTAATTAGTTAAAAATAAGATACATTTTATTCAAATAATCAATTTAATTATAATATAAGGAATGTAAAAACTAAAATAATGGATTATAATTAATATATGTTGACTTTAATATGTATATATTATAGAATTAAATAATGATAGAGTGATAAAACATAGGTTGGACAATTATATAATACCCCCTTTAAAAATGGTCACTTGACGCACGTAGATCCCAAACTTTACATTAAGTGTCCCCCTCAAGGTTGTGAATTATGTGTATTGACCCCACATACACAACTTACACACACAACATACTTGCATATTATATGTATGCCCTAAACTTTCAACCTTGAATTGGCACCCAAATCTAGTAGACTTGTCAACAGTTAAATGGGTAATTTAAGTTGCTAAATGTAAGCCATGTGTACACTCAATGTAGTTAAATCAGACAAACTAAAACCTAACATAATAAACAGTCAAAATAGACACATAAAGTAGCACATTAAAAATTACAAATGGCATCTACATTAGTAAAAAATAATAGTCCTTTCTAGTCATAAAAGACATGCCACATGGACACTCGTGTCATCTAACATTGTTATTACATTTAATCACAACAGACATGACCAATGTAATCCCACAACACTAGACATTATTAAACCATTTAATATAGACACGACACATGTCCCCCACATTAGTTAACATTATTTGTTGATTTAGTTAATATAACGATGACACCCCCAAATTAGTTAGCATTGTCTGTCGATTAAATCAATATAACCATGACACATGTCCCCCACACTAGCTACTACTATTAGGAAATTAACTCACAACATATAAGACACATGTTCCCACATTAGCTAGCAAAATCTATAATTTGAGTCAAAATGGATAGGTCATGTTGAACATCATTAGTCATTCCATCAGAGTTTACATGATGACATTGTTATCTTTTGCTTGTTTAGTCGTTTTTAACTATAGCTTCACCTTGTCCAAGGTATATTTTTTACTAAAATTTAGTCACAAAAAAAACACAAAATCAAGTTTTGTTGTAGTGTATTATAGTAATAGTTGGAGAAGTTTGGCAATAGTCTCAAATTCAAAAAATCACAAGTTTTGCAAATTGTTTCAAATGGTTCCATACTTGGAAAAGTGATAATGAACACCTCAAAAATATGTTCACACATCACATTCAAATGTCAACATTAAAATGAATCTTCCAACATTCATAACTTAATGCAAAACTATCACAAATCATGCCTAAGGTTTGAACACAAATGGTTAAATGAAAAAAGAAGAAGAAAGGAAATTGTTTCAAATTACCTTCAAATTAGTTCAAAAGGATGTACCAATGGTTAAGGCCTTGTGAACAACCTCCAGGTGCTCTTGAACATCTTTGTTTGGTATTAAAATGATTATGATAGAGTTCAAGGTTGAAATCAATTTCATTTCACCATAAACAATTGATGACATGTTCAAAATAGAATAATAATGATAAGTACACCTATTGAAAACAAATCTTCCAACTCCTAAGAAAAAGATTTTTTTTCAAAAGGAAATAGTTTTAATGGTTTCAGGTTTGGTTCCATCAACAACAAAAAGCTCATACTTTTGGTTCATAGGACCATGAACTTGGACAACCACAAGAACAATACATCTAATAGACTACTACACCTTATGAATTACAAATTTTATGATTGAATCAGGATGCATGAACTTATTCTAAATAGGAAAATCATGAATTTTCATGATTTTAGTACTCGATGAATTAATCTTAATGATATGAAGACTATCACCATGTTCATATTTTGACTTTGCACCACATCTAAAATTATTGATCCCAATGTACTTCCCCACACGAATGTTGTCGAAATGATGCAGTGCAAAAGACTTTGAGATCACCAAAATTAAAATTTGAAGACCATCACAATCAACAATTTCTACTCAAAGACATTAGTATGAAGATTTGCCAATATTCCAATTTCCATAGCATTCATGAATTTTCTTTCAAAACAAACACCTTACATTTTCATTAAAACATCATCAATATTCAAAACAACAACTCTTTCTAATCAATCCTCTTTCATTTTTTTTTATGACTAGAAAAAGAACTCATCACACATGTCACATGTGCATTTTGCATATGTTAGCAAAAGATGATAATCTTAGCACCTTGCTTTTGTGAACACAAAATCTGCTCCATTTCACACTACTTTTCATTAGGCATTATTACTTCCACAACCTATTACCATCAAATACCATATCAAACAAATCCATGAAAATGCAAAAAAGGTTCCAAACAACCTTTGAATTCCACCACCATGTCAATTCCATACAAAAAAAATCCTCAAATATAACATTTTTTCAAAAAACTTCCTCAAAAAAAAAACTTCAAACCATCCACAAAAACCTTTTCTATCCCATATGCATGTAAGAATAAATACAATTCTCCACAAATTTGTGAATGAATGACTTAAATGCAAAAATCATTTTTGAAGGCTTCATAAACAAACTTCCAAAATAAGAACATTGTGGTTAGTAGTAGATGACATGTGGTGTTTCTTGACTTCTTAGATGCATGCATCATTATTACCTTAGTAATTGTCTTGTTGGCACCTATTTGATTTGTGTTACGAATATTGATTTGTACATGATCAACTAGTTAGTCACCAACAATTTTGTGCACTTCCTTTGGCCATGTAGTTGTGTATATGAAGGTATGTCTTTGATTTGGAATTTCATTCACAATCTTGCGGATTTGAGGTTCAAATCCCATATCTAGCATGCAATTTGCTTCATTACGGTTATTTGAAAGTGCCTTTATGAACCCAAATGAATCCAACGATCTTGCCACAATGGCAAGCCCACAATAGCCGGCAAGTTTGAAATTGACCTTGAAATAGCTTCATGGAACTTTCCATTCAGAATGTGAGCAAAATAATCCCCCAAAGTTATTGATAACCACATTTCCTCTTGGACTATCAAGGAGAGAAAATTGATGTTGAAGTAGCTTCATGGAACTTTCCATCTAGAATGTGAGCAAAAGAATCCCCCAAATTATTGATAGCCACATTTCCTCTTAGACTATCAAGGAGAGAAAGTTTAATGTTCACCAACCTTACAAACTTGACATTTCTTCCTTCAAGTGCCAAACTCATCTTGCATGTTGACCCAATGCAACCCAACCTTATAAGCACCACCAAATGAGGAATGTGTTATCTTCACAATATCAATTAAATCTAGTAATGTAGCTCATTGGTACATAGTTTGGGTCATTTGGGTCACATTGTAAGACTTGACAAGGGTCACTTGTGAAGGCATCAACCACCCTCAACACCTTTCATGTTAATTGCAATGTGCAAAGGTGTCAAGTCTGTTGGCCTAGCCATGTTTGGCTTGAATAAGTTGCCTCACTGCAATTTCAATTGCATTATTCTATGGAAAGTCTCCAACCCAACATCACTTTCTTTTGTGAGGGATGAATGCACATATGCCAACATAAGTTCCACTTTGGGTTTGCACTTCCTATCAATTGCCTAATGTAATAAACTCATATCATCTTGCAAACAATGGGGCAATTTGGTGAAAAATGAATTAGGCTATGCTCTCTCAAAGGGCATAACAAAAGAAGGGGTGATGAAAGGTATTCCTAGAAGGATTACCCAAATTTTAAGAAACAACTCTCAAGAAGTCTTAGCCATCCACATGATTCAAGTTTCCTTGAGTTCATGATCAAATTCTCATTAATATTTTGCACTTTTGGTCCTTGAACTTCTTGTGTAGATTTGTTGGTAGTTGTTATGAATAGATTTTCTTTCAAAAATATCATTCCACATTGAATAATCCCACAACAATGCAAGCATCAATATCTTGATAGCCCATGAAAGGAAAGATGTGAAACTAGAAATGAAATCACTGACCATGTCAAGAGAATACCAACCTAGTTCGTGTAAGAAGCATGCAACATCTTCTTCCACTACAACATGTGCCACCTCACCACAGAAAAGAACATCACAAGATTCAACTCTTTCTCTTTTCACTATATCGGTTGCACTTAAAGTTGTTGCTTCAATTTCCTCTTCTAGCTTGCAAAGCTCCTTGCAATTATGACTAGCTTTGAATTACCTCCCCTAAGACTTTGTTTTGCATGTAGCCATCATAATCATGTATACGAAGAAAACTCTTTTGAAGTCACAATTGACTCAAACACAAAACGTATCAGGTCCATAGATGCCATTCTTCCCCTCACTATGAAAATAATTCAAATGTGCAAACTCAGATCACTCTCAAGCTTCACATGTTTCCACTGATGATCTACATCTACTTGAAAATATACCTCCATGAAACACTGACCCACAACATCAGAATGTTTCCCATGGAGACTGTAAGTGTGATCCACTGTAAATTCCACTTTATTAGTTGTGGCCACAACACCACAATCATCCACAAAGCTGTCACCACAGTCATCAATTTCATCACTTTCTCCATCACTTTCATCACTAACATTATTTGTTTCTTCATCACTAGAAGAAGAATCTCGTGACAAATGCTTTCCTTGTATACACAAAGTAACCTGAACAAAAAGAAAACCAGAAATTCAATGCCTTTTTGCAAGGAGCAGCCCAAAGATTTTATAATAAAAATGGCAGACAGTGAAATGCAATGTTCTCATTGCTTCCCACACCCTCACCTAAGTGTTAATAAGGGATACCTGGTCCCATAAGAGTGTCCAAGGTTGAAACTCTTGAAACATATCTTGGTTTCTTGACCAGCTACAATCACAACAGGGTGCACTTATTGAATGTAGGGTTGATTAAATGGATTCGTGAATTTCCTTTCTATAATATCTCCTACAATGTCAATGCAGTCGTTATCAAACTCAGTCCACCCACTTGAAAGCATATAATATAACCTTCCTGATCATATACACTTGATATGAAAACAATGCCAGCATTCGTCACAAAAGCTCTAGAGCAACCTAAACCCATCATGTAGACTTTCATCAATAAAGACCTAAAAGAGAGACTCCATGCTGGGCCCATTTGTTGCATGCTTTAGACATTGCCCAATGACATTTTCATTCACACATGTGTTCATGCATCTCTGAACTGTAGCTACAAAAAACATTTTCAGTCTCTGTGAGATGTGCAACTAACTATCAACAATCAAAACTCTTTGGTGTTCCACTTGCACAAGGATATGACCTTGTAGCCAAGCATTGCCTACTGATTTGTCCATAGGTGAATAAGTAGGATATATTATCCCACCTTGCACACCATAGTACATAATCCCATTTAGGGTTTTTAAATGTACATTTAACATGGATACATATGATTAAAAATTTTTGCTCCTATTTTTCAATCTAAACAATTGCCTAAACAATCTATTGCAAAATTACATAACAAGCCAGGACATGAAGACCTACTGAGTGATTCCTATCTATAAACCAAACAAGCAAATCAGTCAAAATGAGCCCATTAAAAGATGGAAATGAACCAAAAACACATGGGCCCTACCCATGCAAGGATAATAGTGAATATTTATATTTTAACATGAAGTTAGTCATTGATTCAAATAGTCAGTCCCTTCCTTGTAGGGGGCCAAGGGCCAATTTCATTTTTGAAGAATGTAGACATGGATCCTTGCGATCCAAACTCTGCATCAAATTCTGCATACAATGAAATCAGGAAATCGGTTACAGCTATGTCTGTCTCAAGGCAATCTATAAAAGGCCTTAAGAAGACTGTCCTCCACTACAGCATCAATGCAAGAACAAAGAAAGACAATTCTCAAAGACTACAAATCTGATCACAACAAGTCCGATACTACTACTACTACTACTACTACAACAAGAAGCCACAATAAAACATCAGAAACAATCTTGTCTCTTTTTCAATCTTCCTCTGCCTCTTGTTCTTGTTTTTGTTCTTACACCAAATATACAATGAAAAAAGACTCAAAGCTTTGGCTACACAACAACACAGGCAAAAGTGGAAATAACGCACAAACAAAATGTTGCCAACAAGCGATGTCAACTGAGGAGACCGAGACTCTTGGGCCTTTGTGAATTTTGGGGGAGGATAATTTACTCAATAGACCAAATGCAATCGTTTCAACTCAGATTAAAAGGTCCCACTGGTGTTCAGTGTGCACTGGGCAAGGTAGTGGATATCCTCTTGTGAGCATTCCCATGAGATACAGACCAGTTCCCAGAGAGCCCCTCCTGCCACTAGATCTTTTGCAGTGCAGGACAGAGCACACATCCAACAATGGTCTAAAGTTAATATTGGATGTCAGAGCACTACAGAAGACCTTTTACATAACTGAACTGAATTATGTACCCTTATTGCTAAGACTATCATGCAAACATGTACAAGATGAATATTTCAAGATCAATAGGTTGAAAGGCAAGTAGGTAGTCACCATGCTGTGTCAAATGGCAAAGGGCTAGCTCAATGTGGTGCCAGATGGGTGATGCATCATTGTTTGCATTGGCCACAATCCATGGCAAAACACCATCATCAATAAGAAGCGACCTCCCAGTTTTATACCCTGCAACCCAATATCCAAATACATTCCCCAATGATCCATCAGTTAATCTACTTGCAGGTTTTGCATCCTACAAGTAACTGCATGATAAGTTGTTAAAGATGCATAACTTCCTCAATACTTTCTGCACATGCATAGGAAACCAAGGTGATCATGGGAAACCTACCTTGAGCAGCTCCTCGAGATTCACACTTTGCAAAGTTTGCAATACCTTGGGCAACTTTGGCAAGCACATGAGGATGGTGGGAATAAACCATGCCAAGCAATGCATGGATACCATGTTCCTCTTTTAACTTTATTTGCAGCTTGTCTGACCCACACATATTGTGATTCATCTATAGAAGGTATTGAAGAATGAATGAGCTTTAACCTAATGACAACTCAAAAGTCCTCTGCATTCAAACTAGCTCACCAATGCCTCTTGGAGAAACCAAAAAAAGGGACAAAAAAAGAAAAAAAGAGAAAGGCATAAAAAGATCTCTTGCTCAGAGATACAAGATTACCATTTCTACACAAATTGGTACAGGTTCCAGCCACCATTTGTAGAGTCTGTGGGTTCTCTACGTCATCAGCAGTTCATGCCAACAGAGCAATTCTTCCTTGTGCCATTATTAGCTATTGATTTTTTCTAATGTATGAAAAACCCAAGATCAGAGCTCCAATCACTAACCAATCTGATCCATCTTCACCAGCTTGAAAAATTGATATCTGCACAAGGAATAGTTCTTCAATCTTCATGAGCAAACAGAGGAACCTTACAATTCATGGCCAAGTTTGCTACACGCCAGTATCCACCCATCTGATGATTTCATCTTCAGAACTTTGCGACAGATTTTAGAAGAGAACCCAAGCTCCTTGCCTCAACAACCTTCTCCTGATTTGCTTCTGTTAACATTCCAATACCATCACTGTAAACATCAGAAGTACATGGATAACTCCTTGCAATTCTAAAAAACAGTGTTCAATTTTGGGTAAGAAAAATAGGCAATCTACACCTCTGTCGTCACAATCATTTACCATCAACAAATTAAAAAACTGTTATGCAGTCTGGACCCCCTCACTCTTTTGAATCTTGGCATTGACTAAAGGCATAGCAAAATAGGTGGACATTCTTACAATGTTGGTGGGAATTAGGCCATAAACTCTGTTCTAAAAGGCATGGATCAGAAAAAGATAGTGTTTATAACAACCTTCAGCTACAAGATCTAGATTGGTCAACACCTTCACAGGATGCAAGTGAACATGAACATCTTCAGATTCCAGCAGTGAAAGTATTTTGTGCAATCCCACTGCATGACAACACCCAGTTGTTTCAAATCAGAAGAAACTACATCTTTAGATCATCATCAAGAGTTCAGACCATGGGTAGTAATTATGTCACACAAACATACATTTGTTGAGGTTCTTCCTACCCATAATGCATTTCCATCCATGCACCTTGGAAACTTTGGAGAAATCCTTTCAACTAAAGCCACAGGAGGGAGCGAAAGAAATTTGTCTTCTTCACATAACTTGGCAATAGTTGCCCATGGCTGTTGATTGTGTCACTATGCATATGATTGGGCTTGGAGATGCTAACACCCGGGCTCTTTGATCCTATTGAGCTTCTCTAAGAACCTCCTTTTTCCATCATCCTTCTAATGTGCTAAAAAGGAATGCCAAACATGAAACTCTCCAAATGTGCATGCACTGTTCTAGGAAGAGTTCCACTTCACAGCCTGTCTGTCACTGACAAAACTTCATAAAATAGCTCACTGGAGACATGCAACAATGTGCTATCTGACAAGCAAATTAACCAACGTCTATCATCTTCACTGCAGCAACGAGATGTAATGGACATACATTGGGGATATCCATACAAAAGTTAGAGCTTTCTGGCCACCATTAAATAGAAGTACCTCATCACCTTCATCACTAAGGCATGTTTGTGCCAGAATACATCACTACATGTACTGAGTCAATTTTTGAAGCTTCCTTACAAATCCCTATTTAACTGTACAAACATAACAATTAAGTAACCAGTATACTGACACACATGTTCACAATCATGTCCAACAAGATTTTCTCACATTTATTAGGCATGATTTCATTGCAGCAAGAAACAATGGTTGCTCCAATGATGTCTGACGATGGATGGATTCATACCCATCGTAGTTGTCGCTGTCACAAGCCACGAAGATCATGTCGCAGGCATTTAGTGACGTTTTTGTTGGGGAGGAGCTTGTGATGGACAATGGAGGAGAGGGTGGTGGAGCATTTGAAGAGGAGGAAGAGGATTTGAACAATCAGCAGTTGGTAACGGACGTGGAACTTGAGGTTCTTTTGTCTGCTGCACCGTCTCTCCCTGAAGAAAGTTCGGGAATGAAGATCCATAGAGCAAGCGAGAAGAGTCTACTGCTGCAGCAAGTGGTACGGGATCCAAAGGGGTGTGTGCATCGTCTTCTTCGTTGATGAAGAAGAGGAGCAATGGAAGTAGTAGTTCTCGATCAACAACCTTTTGGACTCCTCCTCCTTCCTTGTAAATTTGTCTGAGGTTATCTTCTGCCAAAGTTGCAGCTCGGTGCTTGCTGGGAGTAAGCGGTGATGCTCGTGATGCTCCGAAGTTGGTTTCTAAGAATAGTGCGAATGCAATCGAGAAACAAAGCAGGAAAAATGATCTTGCTCTGGAGCTTGTCGGGCTCATCAACACGCACATCCGTGACTCCCATTCCTTCTTCTATACCACTACCAACCAATCTCGTGGAGCTTTGTTCTCTTTTGTTTCAACTTCAGCTGCTGCAAGTGAGAATCCTCAGCGTGCTTCTTTGTGTACACGCCCGTCCCTCAACAAATCGGTGGACATGACAGAAGCCACGCTTAGGAATGGGCAGCGGCCAAGCTCTCGTTGAAAGCCTCTGGCAGGTCGTCGAACAGTGTCTCATCGCCTACGACACGCAATTCCTTAAAGCGCGCAGCGGTTCCGTCCAAGAACTCCTTGAGCTATGACCCCGCGAAGATGGGAACAACAGGTGCATCTCATTCAACAATTAGCCAGAATGCCAACAAACCTGTTCTTCCTCCGCCATTGCCGCGTGCAGGCATCCACAATGTGGTAGTTGGAGAACCCAATGACGTTGCGACCCATTCCACTTTTGCACAGAAGAAGAAGCTTAGTCCGTCTGTGCTCCTACCCAAGCACAACACTTCTAGCGCTGTTGAAGACTTTGTCTCTCACAAACAATCCCTCACGCTTGGTTTTCAACACAATATCCATGCCTTGCCTTGGTAGGCAGTGCCAACAAATCCATGCCCGACTGAGCAGAGCCAACAAAGGAATGTCCCAAGAACCTAAAATTCAATATGAATCCTTAAACCCTAAATCCTAAGGAATTATCACAAACACCCCAAGCCCTAAAATTTGGTCACTTGCTTTCTGTCCAACAAGGATCTATGCCCTAATTCCACTCCGCTTCTTCTTCCTGTTCTGTTTCTCTACGGAAGACCATTGTTTACGTTGTTTACGTTGTTTCAAGTCGGATCTGGATCGGTGGGAATCGCAAGAGATCGCGGGTTTCCACAATGGGTGCCAACAGAAAGTGCTTTCGGAAGCGCACAAGGAGCGAGAGTCCTGAGAATTCCGGAGCTGAAGATGAAGAAGAGCTCAGGTGAGAGAGAATATCGAATCGTATGGGGTTTTTATTCTGTCGGAAACGGAGTTGTGGTAGGTGGGTGGATGGATGGGTGGAGCAAAGCTCTTAAACAAATTTCTTCTAGCTTTGGCTTCGTCTTTCCGCTTTTGATTTTGAGTGTCGCGGTGTTAAAATCGCAAGAGGCTGAATGCATCCTTTTAAAATAAAATAAAATTAGGGTTTGTGATTTTGGGATTTTGGGGGTGGCGGTGAACCATCTCCTTTCATCAGATCGACGATGGAAGAAGTGAAATTTTTGCAGAAGCAGAGGGAAAGGCGGGTGCGCATGGTGGCCAATCAGCTGGCGCAACCTTTAAGTCAAGCTCCTAAAGTTGCAGACAAGGGAGAGGGGGAAGGAGAAAAGGAGGAGCTTGTCCTGCAAGATACTTTTGCTCAAGAAACGGCAGTGACTGTTGAAGACCCTAACATGTAAGGAAAAGAGCTTCTCCTGCAACATACTTTTGGCTCAAGAGACTGCAGTGAGTGTTGAAGCCCCTAAAATGTACTTTTAACCCTAATTTCTTGACTCTAACCTCCCATGTGTATTCTCTTTCACATTGTCCTTTGAGGCCCTAATTTCTTCAGACTCTAACATCCCATGTGCGTTTTCTCTTTCACAATTGTCTTTGCACATGTATCAAACTTCAAGAGTAGAGAACTTCATTTCTCTTGTGCTAACCAAAGTGAAGATATGCTATGGAGGAAGCAGACTTCATGAAATTTGCTGTTTCTTCTCATATGTTGCCTTTCTCAGCTCTGGATGCGAGATTGAGATTGCAATTGCATTTGTACAGTTTAGATGGTTCCAATGTTTGGTTCATCTGCAGAATTCCAAGTTGAGATATCTATGTATGTCTTTTTAGTGATAGCTAATATTGTGACTGAGTAAGTAGTCTTCCCAATTGATTCTGGAAATGTGACAGAAACTTTGGATGCAGATTCTGCATATGATGGTTTGCTCAAAATTTTGGGCAGATTATTATATACTTATTGACACCCTCTGTCATCAGGAGTTGAAGAAGTCAGGGGGTAGTAGTCATGGCAGCGATTCATGATGTCAGGGGGTAGTATGATTGTTTTAAAAACAAACTGAATCCTTTGACTAAACAATTCATGTTTGTCTAATGCCATACTTCATGTTTCAAAACATGTCAAATGATTTGAGACAGGTTGAAGTACATAGAACAGGAGTTAGCAAAGAAGAGAGGTCAGGAGTTGGGCATGACATCAGAGGAAATTAAGCCTGCAGAAGATGACTTGTACATCATTCCAGAGCATCTGAAGGTATGACTGACTGCCACCCTCTCGCACTTTTTGATCATTCATTTACAGTTGCTTCATCAGTATAGACTTTCTAGAGAGGTGACTTGTGAACTAATAAGTGGCTTATTGTTTCCCCTCCTCTGATGTATTCTGTCAATTGGTTTTTGCTCAGCACATGATCCTTTGTATTATGCTTCTTGTAGGTGAGGAGAAGAAATGCTGAGGAAAGCTCCACGCAGTGGACAACTGGCATTGCCGAAGTCCAACTACCTATTGAGTAAGTTGATTGTTGAAATATTCATACACTGAATACACTGTTCATACACTGAATTAGATGTGGCTGTTTTGTAACTTATCAATGTGCTTGAATGCATCCTCAAAGGAGTCTGCATACATTGTCATCAGTTGTATTCTTTGATCTCAATGCTGTCTGGTTTTGAACATGCAGGTATAAGCTTAAGAATATTGAAGAAACAGAGGCTGCAAAGAAGCAGCTGCAAGACAAGCGGCCTTTTGTTGGGCGAGGTCGGTCACAATCGAGTAGTATTCCATCCAGCTACAGTGCTGACTACTTCCAACGAGGACGGGAGTATGCTGAAAAACTCCGCGGAGGTATGTTGGTCTGACTCAGAATCCGATGTGAGATCTTCTGCAGAATGATGTGTGTGGTGAGCGATATATCTTTTGCTGATTTAGAGGTCATCTGAAGTCTTATGCCATTGGGTTGATCATGTTCAGGCATGAGCAATCTGGTGACCAGGTCTGATGGGTGGTTGTTTCAGGATAGTTGATGACTTTTACATGGTTCCAACAACTGAATGGTAGTTTTGTACATAGATATGATAGGTGGATGGATGTACTCATAACTAGTAGGTGGCACAGGTGTAGTTTGGAGCTCATGTGTGTGCTCTTTTGGCTGGTGGTGTTTGATCAGAGCATCCGGAGCTTTACAAGGACAAGAAGGATGGCCATGGGGCAGGGCGAGGGGCAGCAAACCCTTCAGGTGAGGGTGTGCGGGACATGGGCAACAGGAGGCAAGCTGCTACAGATGAAATTATGTTGGAGCGTTTCCGGAAACGGGAAAGAAGCCGTCTTATCCGACGCTGAACATCTTGCTAAATTCATGTTTTGTATCATATGTGTTCTTTTTTAATTGAACATCTTGCTAACTTCATATTTTGTACCATATGTGTTCAGAATTGAGATTGTTTTCTTGTCAAATTGGTTCTGGAGGTTGGTCACCATGAAATCTCCATACTGACATCCCTTGAACTAAAATTTCTTCCACCGTGGCTGAGGTTTGAAACACTGCTACTCCTTAGAACATGCACCAAAATGTTTACAGATTTGCTTATTTCAGACTTTCAAAGTCCACGAATGTCAGGATGGTGTTGGGATTCTTTCACTCTTAACAGGAGCAAGTTCACCAAGCTCTGTTGTGTACAAACACTGCAGTACCTTTGGCAGCCTTGACACTACTTATATCACCAAAAAAAAATTGTGTTTCAAACAAACAGAAATTTGTGATTTAACTAGAGAATGTTTGAGGACATTTTATTTCCCGACATGGAATCTTTAAAATCCTATGCTGAAGTGTTGAATGTGCTGAGGTACAATGTAGTTTCTTTTTGCCTCCCCAATTCTACTTAAATCATTTATTGGTGTCAACCCTTTTTCTTATGTCTTTGAAATCATGGCTTGTTATAATTAATTTGAAAGGAAACAATGAGAGAAGATTATATCTTCCATTTAACTCTAGTGCCCTTTCTCAATGAGCTGATCTTATTGCATATGCGAAAAGAGTGCAATGAGGGGGTAAAAAATGTAAGAAGACGAATGAAGAGATTAGTGCTAATACCAAGGTAAGGATATTGTGTTTAGATTCATTATGGAGTCTAGTAGCTTAAGGGATTTCGACGCCTAGGTAATAATATTTCTATTTTTATATGAGGATTTTTGAAAGATGATATTTTGGCTTGTCTTGAAACTCGAGATTAATTATAGAGTTATAATATCTTGAAGGATTTTGGTTTCTTTTAGAGGATTTTTGGAAGATTATATTATTGTATGGTGAAATATTTGAGTTTCCATAATTCTTCTTTTGCCTTAAGATACTTTTTAATGTAAATGGCAAGGCCTCTGTGTGGTGATACACCCCTTGTTAAGATAAGCAAAGGTTTGAACACCTAATGTTGCAAAACTGATGAGGGGCCGCATATTTCCATAGCACATTTGGAGCCAATAATACAACTTTTGGGACCATATCTTGCTTCTCTGTGAATATACTCTTGCACCATTTTGGAGCCCAACAACATGTCCAATGTCAATGGTCCGATAGTCAACAACCCTTCCTTCTTGCTCATTTGTTATATGTTATAGAATAGATGTCCAATTTCAAATATTGTTTAATACAAGGGCAGCTTCAACACATGTCTATCAAATAATTAATTAATTTTGATGATTTTATGTCAAAAACAAAATATTTCGGAATATTCTGTAAGATTTTCTAATTCACTTCACAAACTTCTGTTGATTTGAAAAAGATTATATTTTTGAAAATTTCAACATTTCTGAAAATAATTTAGTTAGTGTTGAAGCTTGCCAAGACATTACTAGACTATGCAATAGCACCGTGGTCTTTTCTTTGTCTTTAGGCTTTCTACTTGACAAGGAAGTAGCACATCTATGGCAAAGAGAATGCTTGGAACTTTGAGATTTTATTGATCTAGATACTTGAGCATCAACCCAATGCCCACTTGGTTGGGATTCATAAGTCACCATGTAGGAAGATGGTTGGGTTGAAGGGTAAATTAATTGGTGGAGTTTAGGGTGTAGGGTTGTTTAGGAAACACTATAACATATTTTGAAATGATGATATAGCCATATCCAACACCTTTTTGTAAATATTGGAGATATAAGTGGCACTTTTTAGATGTGAACAATGCAAC
>Ga0209208_10004880_pt1 | contig 18845 bp, 23 predicted proteins | sample S1TSphfallax_3_FD_187694 | JGI IMG/M metagenome (GOLD analysis project Ga0209208, IMG submission 187694) | Host-associated microbial communities from peat moss isolated from Minnesota, USA - S1T2_Fd - Sphagnum fallax MG (SPAdes) (version 2) | ecosystem: Host-associated > Plants > Peat moss >... | reverse complement strand
ACCGCGAGCTTTTCTTCGGTCTCCGGCAGCTCAGCGATGATCTGCTCCGGCAGCACGCCTTTGAAATGCGCGTGCATGCCTTCATCCGGGTCGCAGATAGCCATCGTTGCGAATGTGTCGCCATGATAGGCGCCCTTGAAGGCAAGGCATTTGGTGCGCCCGCGCAGGCCCTTGTTCAACCAAAATTGCACCGCCATTTTGAGCGCGACCTCAACAGCGACCGAGCCGCTGTCTGAAAAGAACACGCGATTCAGATCGCCCGGCAAAAGCGCGCTCAGACGCCGGGCCAGGTCGAGCGCCGGCCGATGCACGAGGCCGCCAAACATCACATGCGGCATGGTTTCAAGCTGCGCCTGTACGGCGGCGCGGATCGCCGGATGATTATAACCATGGCAAGCCGTCCACCAGCTTGCGATCCCATCGATGAGCACGCGGCCATCGGCCAGAAAAATGCGCGAGCCTTCCGTCCGCGCGACAGCCAGCGGCGGCGACGCTGTCTTCATTTGCGTATAAGGCAGCCAGATATGCGGCAGGCCTTCTTGGACCCAATCTGGCGGTTGATTGCTCATATGCTGGAATTTCGCCTAAGTTGCGGAAAATAGGCGAGAAGCGCTACACCCGCGCAATCAACAATAAAAGCCTTGGCACGCCGCAGGCCTTGGCCCAACGAAAGCCTTGCCGTGCAAAGCCTCGATCAATTCGCTTTGAATAAGCTCACGCAGCTAGAGCATGCCTCCCTGCGGCGGACGCTTGCCGAGAGCACGCGCGACGGGCTTTACGTGATCCGCGACGGCCGCAGGCTTTTGTCCTTTTCCTGCAACGATTATCTCAATCTCTCGCATCACCCAGCCGTAAAAGCCGCCGCCATGGCCGCGATCGAGACCTATGGCACAGGCGCTGGAGCCTCCCGCCTCGTCACGGGCAATCACCCGCTTTTAAGCGAACTCGAAGACAAGCTGGCACGTTTCAAAGGCACAGAGGCGGCCTGCGTCTTCGGGTCGGGCTATCTCGCCAATTTCGGAATCATTCCGGCATTGGCCGGCAAGGAAGATCTGATCCTCATCGATCAATTGTCGCATGCCTGCATTCATGCCGGGGCGCAGCTTTCTGGCGCGGAAACACTCATCTTCGATCACAATGATGCCGCTCATGCCGCGTCACTATTGAAAGCCCGGCGCGGCGGCTTCCGGCATGCGCTTCTTGTGACCGAAGGCGTGTTCTCGATGGATGGCGACCGCGCGCCCTTACGAGACTTGGCAACGCTCTGCCGCGCGCACGATTGCTGGTTCATGATCGACGATGCGCATGGGCTTGGTGTTCTTGGCGGCGGGCGCGGGTCCGCCACAGAGGCTGGCTGCGTTTCTGACATTCCCTTGCAAATGGGTACATTGTCGAAAGCCGCGGGCAGTTACGGCGGCTATCTCTGCGCCTCGAAACCTGTCATCGATCTGATCAAGACGCGCGCCCGCACGCTCATCTATTCGACAGGCCTGCCGCCTGCGAGCGCAGCGGCGGCGATTGCCGCGCTGGATATCATCGCGCACGATCCCGGCCTCACGCATCTCCCCGTCTCGAAGGCGCAAATGTTTACCGAGCGGCTTGGCTTGCCTTTGGCGCAAAGCCCGATTGTTCCGCTCATCATCGGCGAGGCAGAGGCCGCTCTCGGTGCCTCGCAACTTCTCACGGAAGAAGGATTTTTGGTCACCGCGATCCGGCCGCCGACGGTGCCGCAAGGCACCGCGCGCTTGCGCATCGCCTTTTCCGCTGGTCATACAGACGAAGACATCAGACGCCTCGCCGATGTGACCGGCGCGCGGCTCGGATTATCGAATCTATGCCTAGCCTCTTCATAACAGCGACAGGCACGGACATCGGCAAGACCTTTGTCACGGCGGGTCTTATCCGGGCGTTGCGCGCGCGCGGCCAAAAGGTTTCGGCGCTCAAACCCATCGTCAGCGGCTTTAACGAACTGGATTTTGCGCAGAGCGACCCTGCCCTTTTATTAGACGCCATGGGACGCGCCGTGAGTTTGGCGGAACTCGATCTGATTTCGCCCTGGCGCTTCAAAGCGCCGCTCTCGCCAGATATGGCCGCGCGCAAAGAAGGACGATCCATCGATTTCGATGAAGTGCTGGCCTATTGCCGGAACACTCTTGAGACAAATAGCGATCTCGTCATGATCGAAGGGGTTGGCGGGATCATGGTGCCGCTCAACGAACATTGTACAGTGCTCGACCTCATGCAAAGCTTGGCTCTGCCGGTCGTCCTCGTCGCGGGCAGCTATCTTGGCACGATCAGCCATCTCTTATCGGCGCTCGATGTGCTCAAGGGACGCGATCTCTTCCCGCGCGCCATCGTCATCAATGAGTCAGAAGGTGCAAGCGTCACAATGGAGGATACGCTCGAAACCCTGTCGCATTTTTGTGGCGATGCGCCTTTGATTCCGCTCGCGCGGCAAAAGCCGGAAGCTTCATCCGAGGCGGCCTTCACACCCCTCATCACAGCATTGCGCCTCGCATGACAGACGAAACACACGAGGAGATTCCTTACAGCCGTGACTTTACCGCGCGCCCTGGCGAACTCACGCGCCTCTCACCGCTGGTCCGCCGCATCGTGGCAAATAATCCAGGGCCATTCACTTTCGCTGGCACCTGCACCTATGTTGTCGGCGAGGAGCGGGTCGCCATCATCGATCCTGGCCCGGACGATCCGGCGCATATCGCTGCGATCCTTGCGGCGCTTGGCAAAGAGACGATCGTCGCGGCGCTCATCACCCATACGCATCGCGATCATTCGCCTGGCGCGCGCGCGCTGAAACAGGCAACAGGCGCAGAGATCATAGGATGCGCGCCCTATGCCGCTGCGCGCGATTTGGCACTTGGCGAGATCAATCCGCTCGATGCTGCCAACGATCTCGGCCATCAGCCCGATCGAATTTTGCGGGAAGGCGACGTCTTTCATGGCGCGGGCTTCTCGCTCGCCGCTATTGAGACGCCGGGTCACACCATGAACCATCTCGCTTTTGCTTTACCCGAAGAGCAAACGCTTTTTTCTGGCGATCATGTCATGGCTTGGTCCACGACGATCGTGGCACCGCCGGATGGTGCGATGACTTCCTATATGGCCTCGCTCGGTAAGCTGCTGGCGCGTGACGATAAGATCTATTGGCCGGGTCATGGCGGAGCCGTCGAAGAGCCGCAACGTTTTGTGCGCGCCCTGCTGCATCATCGCCGCGCGCGCGAAAAAGCCATTCTCGAACGGCTTAAAGCAGGCGATACGCAAATCGAAGCGATCGTCGCCAATGTCTATAAAGGCCTCGATCCGCGTCTGCGCGGGGCCGCCGCGCTTTCCGTGCTCGCCCATCTCGAAGATCTGGTAACACGGGGAGAAGCCATTGCCGATGGTCCGGTAACGCTCGCCGCCGCTTATTCCTGCCGCTAGCGCTTATTTGGACTCGGCCTCCAGCGCCAACGCGAATTGTTCGATGCGGTGCGCATTGGCGCCAAAATCATGCCGTCCGATCCGTGTCACAGAACGCATATCGACGCGTGTTTGATTGGCAAGCGGCCGGATACGGATCGTCACATCGTCGGGCAGTCCCAGCACAAAGCTGCGTGCGATCGCATCGACATGACCGACGCCAGAGCGTCCCCCTGGCGGCGTCTGATCGACAATCTGCCAATGTTTCGCGGTGACGATTTTCAACACAGCCTTGTAGGCTTCGTCCGCATCGAGATCGAGCATGATCGGCTGAACGGCGGGATAGGCCTGTTTTTGCTGAAGCCGCTCCTCGCTTGAGGCAGCCCCCGGTGTCGCACCGCCGCGCGCCGCGAGCGCCTTCCGCGAACGCGCAAAAGCCGGCGGATCATCAAGATCGGTCGAAACATCGGTGAGAACCGGCAGGCGGATCGCCTGAATCGCGAGGTAGCCCGGATAAGCTAAAAGCAAAAAGGCCAATGCAACCCCGGACAGCAAAAAGCTCGTGCCTTTGCATCCCGTTTGCCAGATCACAATCATCGCCGCGCCTGCGCAAAGCACTGCCACGCAGGCAATTGCGAAGGATGAGCCCATGATCGCGAGGACGGGTGCCGGATCGAGCCCTGTCCGCGCCAGGACAACGCCGATTCCCGCCACAGCCAGGGCAAAAAAACCCAGGCGCCGGCTCCAGACCGCCGTCGCGGCATAGGGCTCTTCGACAATCAGACGCCGCATGAAGCTGAGCTCACCCGCGAAATATCACCGTTGAGACTATCACGATTTATTGCGCCATTCTTAAACTTCAGACGGAACACATTCCTAACCATATTGCCAAGAAAACACTTGGTATTAAGCGGGGTTTCTTCAGGTCTCGTTAACCGCGTTATCCGACCATCGTTTATCGCGGACATTCGTCCGCTCCCACGCGTAGCGAGTCAGCCCATGCAAGAGCGTAATGTTTTGGAAATCCCCGCAAGCCCTGCGAACGGCACCAATGATCTTCTGTCACGGCTTTATCGTGAAATTGGGATTTCAGCGGTCGCAGCCGCGCTTGAAATTAACCATCCGCGAGAGCCGCAGCCTTATTCCGGCGTTCGCATGATGCCCGCCGCACAGCCGGAAGCGAGATGACAGTTGCAGAATTATGCCATGATCATAGATGAGAAGGGGCGGCTTATTTGTCCCGCTCACTCCATGGTATTGTTTCGATGAATATCCTCAGCCGCCGGTTGGTTCTCCAAGGTCTTGGAGGACTTATGATCACAGGCACGGCCTTCGGATCTTACGCGGCTGTGATCGAGCCCAACTTTCGCCTCGACGTGACCTCTTACAAGGTCACGCCGCCAAGCTGGCCGGACGGGCTGGAGCTAAAAGCCGCTGTTCTTGCCGACATCCACGCCTGCGAGCCCTGGATGCCGGCCAGCCGGATCAAATCCATCGCGGAAGCGGCCAATGCGCTCAACCCGGATATTATCTTTTTGCTCGGCGACTTTAACGGCGGTCATAAGTTCGTCACGGGGCCTGTCGTGCCAGATCAATGGGGCGAAGCGCTTTCTGTTTTGAAAGCGCCGCTTGGCGTCTATGCCGTGCTCGGCAATCATGATTGGTGGCATGGCGCCCTTCCCGGCCTGAAGGGCGACTATGGCGATAGCGTCCGCCGGGCCTTGCGTGCCGCCAACATCACTGTCCTTGAAAATGACGCCGTCGCAATGAACAAAGGTGATCAAAGATTTTGGGTCGCTGGTCTCGGCGATCAGATGGCGCATATGGCCGGGAAGCATCACTTCCATGGCATCGACGATCTTCCGGCGACACTTGCCAAAGTCACCGATGACGCGCCCATCGTACTGCTGGCGCATGAGCCATTCCTCTTTCATCGTGTGCCCGACCGCGTCGCCCTGACTTTGTGCGGCCATACGCATGGCGGACAGGTCAATCTGCCTTTCATCAGCCCCATCTATGAAAAAGCCAATTTTGGCACGGATAAAGTCTACGGCCATATTGTCGAAGACAATCGCCATATGATTATTTCCGGCGGACTTGGCACATCGATCGCGCCGGTGCGCTTTATGCGCCCGCCTGAAGTTGTTGCTGTGACGCTCACGAGCGCTGGCGGCGGTTCAAAGTCCGTCGTATAATTCCAAACCGGTGATAAGCCCGTCGGCAAACCAGCGGACAAGGAAGACCGCCGCTTGGTTGACCGCGGCGTCGGCCTCCATGCGCAGGCTGAGCAGACCGCAAATCTCAGCGAAAGTCGCGCCCGCGCTAGCGCTGTCCAGCGCCAAAGCCTCGTCCTCATCGAGAACACGGTAGAATGATTGCAACGAGGGATGCCGCCAGACGAGCACCCGCTCTTTATCCGATCCAGATGGCGGCAGCGCTTCAGTACCCTCCAGCACGGCCTCATGCGCGGCGACAATGCCCTGAGCCAAGCTTAATAGCGTCAGCCCCGGCTGAAAAGCAAAGCCGAGACGCGGCTGATCCTCAGCGGCAACTCCAGCAAGCGCTGCCACATCGATAGTATCAGCATCCGCCGCGTCGAACGCATCCGCGAGCGCCCGTTCGAAAGATGCGAGATCCGCGATTGATGTCCCCTGCCATGGTTCATATGTTTGCATAAAATCTGGCAAGCCGCGCGCGTACCATCGCGCATTGCGATAAGTTGAAGGGGTTACTTCGATATAGGCTTGCGCAAGTGCGTCGAAACCCTCATCCCCCAGCACATTTCGCAGCACCGGGTAATCATTGGATATAAATTCGGCAAGGCGCAGACGATAGGCCTCGCTGTAAATTGCAAAACGCTCCACCGCCGTTTGCTGGCGCGACGCCATGATCGAGCCGGGCATGTCTTGGGCCTCGCCCAAAATCGCTTCCTGAAACGCAGTCTGAAGTTCGGCAAGCGTCATGCCATGACGTCCGCTGCCAGCGCACAGGCGGGATCGCCTATAGCCCGCATATGATCGAGTTCCGCGACAAGCTCAGCGAAAGGCGGAAAATTATCGTCGCGCTCGATCATCGCCGAAACGGCGGGAAATCTTCTGCAAGCCTCCGCATAAAGCGCCCAGACTTCATCGCAAACCGGCTGGTCATGCGTATCGATTTTATGCGTACCGAACGAAGAATGGCCGGCAAGATGGATCTGCGCGACGCGCTCGGGCTTCACACCGCGAATGAACGCATGCGGATCGAAATCATGATTGAATGCCGAGACGAAAACATTGTTGACGTCGAATAAAAGCCAGCAATCGGCACGCTCGGCGACCTCTTCGACGAAGGTCCATTCATCCATCTCGGACTCTGCGAATGTCACATAGCTCGACACATTCTCGATCGCGATCCTGCGGCCGAGATAATCCTGAACCCGCGCGATGCGATCAGCGACATGATGGATCGCCTCGCGCGTATAGGGAATGGGCAGAAGATCATGCAGGTTCAAACCATGCACGCCTGTCCAGCAGAGATGATCGGAAATCCATGCGGGCTCTACCCTCTCAGCCAGCGCCTTGAGGGCTGCGAGATAGTCGAAATCGAGGGGCGCTGTAGAGGCAATCGACATCGATACCCCGTGCATGACCACTGGATAATCGGCGCGGATACGATCCAGCATGGCGAGCGGCTTGCCGCCCGGCACCATGTAGTTTTCTGAAATCACTTCGAACCAGTCGACACGCGGCTTCTGTTCGAGAATATCTGGATAATAGATGGGACGCAGGCCGAGGCCAAAGCCAAGACAATTTGGTTTTTGCACCGGCGGCCTCCAAGCATTTCAGGAAAAGTGCTCTCGCGACCAAGCGCGTCGCGAGAGCATGACTTTTAAATCGAAAAGACTTAACCGACAGTGCCGCCCTTTTTCATGCAAGCCTTCGCGGACTTTTCAGGAACCCAGCCCATGCCCTTGCAGGAGTTCTGACCCTTGCACGCATTGCTCGCGGTCTTGCAGGACGATGTGCCCTTGCAGGAATTGATGCCCATGCAATGGACTTCCATCGACTTGGCGCTCGAAGGCGCAACTGAAACGCCGCTCATCGCGAGAGCAATGGCCGCGGCCGCGATGCCGCTGCCGGAAACAATATTCATTTTCATGTTTTAACTCCCTGGGATCACGCCCATAGACGGGCGCCTCATGGGCGCTCAGCCGCCCATGATCTGTTCGCTGGCAGAAAAGGTAATGTTACGCCGGCGCACCCGGCAGAAAAGATTGCCGGCAAAGTTCCATATAAAGGAAAAAGCTGACGATTCTTATGGACTACACGGCTGCCGCGGGTGGCTCCCGGAGAAAATCCTCCAGGCGCGCTCGCAGCAATCCAGCATCGCAGGTTTCACATTCCCAAATGACTAAGACCTGCCAGCCGGCGGCCTCCAGCGCCGCGATGCTTTTACCATCCCGTTCCTTATTCCGGGCCAGCTTCGGCATCCAATAAGTCTGATTGGAACGTGGCGCGCGGCCATCAAGGCAGGCTGGGTCATCGTGCCCATGCCAGAAACATCCATGCACGAAGATCGCTTTGCGCTTCGGACCAAAAACCAGATCAGGTTTGCCGGGCAGGTCTTTACGATGAAGCCGGTAGCGATAGCCAAGGCGATGCGCGAGCTGCCGCACAATAAGCTCGGGCTTTGTGTCCTTGCTTTTAATGCGCCGCATATTTTCAGAGCGCCGTGCGGAAGATAATTTATCCGTCAGACTCGAACTTCCCTTTCAGCCAATGCGGCAACATCACCTCACCCGCCACCCTATGCCGCTTTAATCTTCCCCACTTTTATCATTTTGCCAGCATTCAAAGCGAGCTTGATCTGCGATGCCACCGCGCGGGCAACGGGCGGCGGAAACGCATTTCCGACCTGACGGTAGGCGATCGTCTTTCGCCCGGCGAATGCCCAATCGTCCGGGAACCCTTGCAACCGCGCGACCATGCGCACGGTGAGGCGCGGCATCCCCACGAAGTCTCTTTCCGGCGCATCCTCCGCGAGAGAAAGGCCGTTCACACCGAGCGTCGCCCAGGCCTTGCGCGCGCGCGCCGGACCAAGATCGGGGCCGCCATGTTTTTTCGAGCCGCCGACAATCGTCGGTGCGATCTCATTGGCGCGTTCCCGCCATGCGGCGGCACCCTTCCAGCCGTTCGCGGCGATCATGTTATAGAGAACTTCCCCTACGCTCGGCGGATTGTGCGCGGCGCCTTGCGGCCAATCAAAATGCTCCGTCAGTTCTTTTCGCAAAGCGACGATGACCACGCGAGGGCGAAGCTGAGGAACGCCAAACTCAGACGCATTCAGCAAGCGCCAATCTGTGAAATAACCTAATTTTTTGAGCTGGCTTTTCAAATTGAGCCGGTAGTCCTCAAACACCGCATCGAGAAAACCGCGCACATTCTCGATCATAATGGCGCGCGGACGGATTTCATCAACGAGACGCAAAGCGGCCGGAAATAAATTCCGCTCGTCATCAGCGCCCAACTGCTTTCCGGCGACCGAAAAGGGCGGACATGGCAAACCGCCCGCGAGGAGATCAACACCTTTGTAAGGGCGTCCGTCGAAATCCGCTAAGTCCGCTTGGCACACAGTCCAATTTGGCCGGTTTAATCGTAGCGTATCGCAAAAGGGCCGCTCAATTTCGACAAGCGCCTCATGGTGAAATCCGGCCTGCTCCAGCCCAAGCGCTTGTCCGCCGGCACCCGCGCATACCTCAACCGACGGCAACAGCATTTCAATCTCTCTCTGCTCTGGCGGGAGACGATTAGCCTAAATTTTCTGAGTCGGCTGTTCTTATTTTGTACCCGAACGAATTAATCACACACATTTATTTCCACCGGCCGGCGATCCGGACAGGCCGACAGGCAGGGCCCGATATATTCCGCATCGAGACAAGGTTTTGTCTTCGAAAAAAGCTATATATCGGACTGACTGCATCTGAACCATTTGCCAAGCTGGGGAATTTCGCCTGACTGCGCAAAGGCTTGACCGGCAACCTGGACGAATCAATGGCTGAGACACCGGCGAACAACCATAAAAATCTCAAGACCCGCACCAAGCTCGTCCATTCTGGCCGTAAGCCTTCTGAACAATCGGGTTTCGTCAATACGCCGATCTATCGCGGATCAACAGTGCTCTTTCCGACGCTGGACGATCTCATGAACCGGCGGATGCCCTTTACGTATGGCACGCAAGGTTCGCCGACGACCGAGGCCCTGCAAACGGCATGGACGGATCTGAGCGGCGCTAAGGGCACCGTCATTGTCCCGACGGGCTTGGCTGCCATCGCGCTGGCGCTTCTCGCCGCCGTGAAGGCTGGTGACCATATTCTGGTCAGCGATTCCGTCTACCGGCCCAACCGGCATTTTTGCGATACGGTTTTGAAGCGGATGGGCGTCGAGACGACCTATTACGAACCGCTCATCGGCGCAGACATCGAGAAACTGATCCGCCCCAACACGAGCGTGATTTTTCTTGAAGCGCCTGGGTCGCAATCATTCGACATGCAAGACATCCCGGCCATCGTCGCAGTCGCCCGCCCGAAAGGGATTTGCACGATCCTCGACAATACTTGGGCGACGCCGCTCTTCTTCCAGGCCCATGCGCATGGAGTCGATATGTCGCTCGAAGCCGGAACGAAATATTTGTCCGGTCACTCGGACTTGCTGCTCGGGCTTGTCTCGGCCAATGAGCGTTGGTTTCCGGCCCTGCATTCGACCTTCGATGCTTTCGCGATGTGCCCTGGGCCTGAGGATGTCTTCCTGGCATTGCGCGGCATGCGGACGCTCGAACTGCGCCTTCATGAAGCCCAGCGGCAAGCGCTTGCCATGGCAGAGTGGCTGAGCCACCGCAAGGAAGTTGTTCAAGTGCTGCATCCTGCCCTGCCGAGTTTTCCGGGACATAAGATTTGGAAACGGGATTTTCTCGGAGCGTCGGGGCTCTTCTCGGTTCTGCTCGCGCCCTGTTCGCAGACAGCCCTTGGCGCCTTTCTGGATGGGCTTGAGCTTTTCGGCATGGGCTTTTCCTGGGGCGGGTTCGAGAGCCTCGTCATCCCCTTTGACTGCCGGACATATCGCACCGCAACGGCATGGGCGCCGCCCGGCCCTGCCTTACGCTTTTCGATCGGTCTTGAGGATGTCGAAGATCTGAAAGCCGATCTCGATGCCGGATTTGAACGCATGCGGACAACACTCTAGCGGCGTGGCGCGCCTATAGTGTCTGGCGCATGACGCTGTGTTATCATCGGCTGGTGAGAATAAACCGGTGATCACTTCCGATATGCAGGATCATGAAGATTTAGAGCCGGATGCGGACGGCCAGCGGCCGTCTGCTTTGGCTTTTCCGGCCCTGAAATGGACAAACGGGCTCGGGTCAGCGCGCTTAGACGATCTGCGGCTTGCTTTGATGGTCCTTACTGCCATCGCATCGCTGGTCCTTGGCTGGAGCCTCATCCAACAGGCGCTTCGAACCGGTCCTGCTCCGGTCGCGAATGTCGCCGCCGTACCTCTTATTTCCGCGCCAGAGTCTCCCGCCGCCGCGAGCCTCGCCGCGCGTGCCGGGGTGCGGCGGAAGATCGAGTCGCAATTGGCGCAATCGCCAGACTACCTGCGTTTCTTCGACCAGCTGAAGCTCGCCTTCCCGGCCGAATATGAATCGATCATGGATACATTCGCCAAACGTGCGGCGGGTGGTGGCGAGACGGATGATATTGATACGATGATGTCGGAAGCAGTGCGGGCTTTACGCCTATCGCATGGCGTTTTGGCAGCCAAGGCCGATGGACCGGCGCTGCAAAAGATCTTCGTCATGCAGCTTGCGATGATGCAGGCGCTGGGCGCCAAGGACGAACGTCTCTGTGTAGACTTCCTCTATGGCGGGGCCAGCCGCGGCTTTTTCCAATTCTCGTCCGAAAACCGGGCCATGGTCGCCGATATGGCGCTGGCAGGCCTCGACGCGATCAGCGACGGGCAGACTCATAAGATCGAACGCGCGGCCCCGAACGATGCCGACTTCCAAGTACTTGAAAAGGCCTTGCGCGATCAGGGTCTGAGCACCCCGGAAATCGAAGCGCTGCTTGACGGCAAGACTGCCGATCCGCCGATCAGCACCGCGCGCATGTGCAAGGCCGGGCAGATCTATCTTCAAACCCTTGCGGCATTGCCGGAAGCGATCCGCCTCCGGCTCTATGGCCTCGCGGTCGAGCTGATGGCACGGTCATAAGGCGGAAACAAGCACGCAGCAAACAGCGTCTGCGGTGGAAAGCTTCGCACAACGGCGGTCTCCTAAGAAGTTTCTTTCTCCTTCAGGAGCGCAAGATCATGACCTCCCTCGGCTCGCCGTCTTTGGGCAATGCGGCCCCGTCCAATCAGAATAGCGGCGGGGGTCTGTCGGTCGTCGTGCAGGGACCATGTGAACGCATAGGCCGCAACAAGGAGCAGCCTTCGATCGACGAGGCTTTGGCATCCATTCGCGCGTTTTTTCCAAAGGCTCAACTGATCGTCTCAACCTGGGCTGGAAGCGATATCGATGGATTGGATGCCGACGATATCGTGCTGAACACCGATCCTGGGCCTTTGGAACATCCCCGTCAGCGGCCAAATAATATCAATCGGATGCTGACCTCCACGGCCAACGGACTCAATGCGGCAACGAGGCCCTTCTGCATCAAGACACGAAGCGATGTTCTTTTTCGCTCCGATAATCTCATTCACAAAGAATTGGCGCTCGCCGCCGATCACCTTTCGCTGCGGCGGCGCATTTGGATTGCGTCCAACGGCACAGGGCGGATCGATATGTATCTGAGGCCCTTCCATCCATGCGACATGGTTCAATATGGAATGACCGAAGATCTACGGCGGCTTTGGAATATTCCACTCTTTTCGTGGGACGATATCTTTTTGCCTGATCCCAACATGGGATTACCACGCATGTGTCCCGAGCAAGCTTTATCTACCGGCTACTTGAAGACGAACAATATTGACGTCAGCCTCGATATGACGATCGACGGGCGGATCGAGATTATTGAAGCAGCGCTCGATATGATGCTGGGCGCTTTCGACGTTTTCGATGAAGCGGCGGAAGGTGTAATTTTCTCGCCGCGGCTGGCAGCGGCGAAATACCCGCATTTATTGGAGACTTCAGTCTCTTTTGCGGCATTACGGGACGCATGGATTCAGAATCCCGCTGCGACAACGGCCCGTGTCCACGCCGCGTTTCATGAACGGATGGAGGCCCTCGTCAGCGGACGGATGAGCATCACCCAAGATCCAGCGGCATGCGTTCCGGAAACAGCATCCTTATAACGGCTCAAACATACTGTCAGCTTGAGGAAAGGTTCACTCGCTACATTATATTGTAATTCATTTTGAGCGTGGCGGCCTTTCACCCTTATTCGCCGCTTGCTGCAACGCATAGGATCACGCGGATGGCGATCAATGCTAGCTGCGAGCACAGCGTCGCTAGATCAGAAATGCTGACCATTGTCGTGCCCATGGCCGGCCTCGGCAGCCGGTTTGCCGATGCAGGTTACACAACGCCTAAACCGCTGATTCCCATCTTAGGCGTTCCAATGATTCAGCTTGTCATTGGAAACCTGCGGCCATCGCGTCCGCATCGTTTCGTTTTCATCTGCCAGCGCCAGCACGTTCATGCGTTCGATCTTGCAACCCGCTTCGAGGCTTGGGCGCCCGGTTGCGAGATCGTCGCGCTCGACTGTGTGACCGAAGGTGCGGCCTGCACCGTGCTCGCCGCGCGTCACACTTTCATGGATGGCCCGCTGATGATCGCCAATAGCGATCAATATATTGATGCGAGTATCGACGATTATCTCGCGATCCAGGACCAAGGTTTCGATGGCCTGATCATGACGATGACAGCGCATGATGCGAAATGGTCCTTCGTCGGCTTGAACAGTGACAGACTTGTAACCCGTGTCGCAGAGAAGCAGCCGATCTCAGACGAAGCCACCGTCGGTATTTATAACTTCGCACGCGGTGCCGATTTTATCCGCGCTGCCGAACGTATGATAGCGGCGGATAAGCGCGTAAACGGCGAGTTCTATGTGGCACCCGTCTATAACGAACTGATTGAAGAAGGCGCGAGAATCGCTATCAGCAATATAGGGACAGATGTTGCCGGCATGCACGGGCTCGGCACGCCCGCCGATCTCAATCTCTTTCTGAGCCGTCCGATTGCCGAACGCGCCACGGCGGTCTTACGATGAACATCCTTAGCCATCGCGGTTTTTGGCAGGCCGAAAGTGAGAAAAACGCGCGTCAAGCCTTCCAATCCACATTGAGCGCGGGCTTCGGCACAGAAACCGATGTACGCGATGAGATGGGCAAATTGGTTGTATCGCATGATCCATCCATTGGCGCTGCGATGACCTGGGCGGAACTCGTCAATATGTTTGATGGAAGCGGCTTGCCGCTCGCCGTCAATATCAAAGCCGACGGTCTTGCCGGCCATCTGGCTCAGGCTTTCGAAGGCCGGCATATCGACTGGTTCGCATTCGATATGTCGGGTCCGGAAACCGTTAAATATATGCGCGCGGGCCTGCCCTACTACACAAGGCATAGCGATCTGGAGCCAGAGCCCATCCTTTACGAAAAGGCTATGGGCGTATGGCTCGACGCCTTCGACAAAACCTGGTTCGATGAGACGCATATTATCGAGCATCTCTCGCAGGGCAAAGCTGTCTGCGTTGTGTCGCCCGAACTGCACGGACGCGAATCTGCTGACCTTTGGCTCATGCTCCGCCGCATGGGGCCGCATCAAAACCTCAGCCTCTGTACAGACCGCCCTCGCGAAGCACGGGAATTCTTTCAATGATCAAGGCCGTGATCTTCGACATGGACGGCGTCCTCATTGATGCGAAAGAATGGCACTATGCCGCTCTCAACCGCGCGCTCGCATTGTTTGGGATGGAGATCAGCAGGGCCGATCATCTCACCGCCTTCGATGGATTGCCGACCCGTAAAAAACTTGAGATGCTGTCCATCACGCAAGGGCTTCCGCGCGAGCTGCATGGCTTCATCAACCAGCTCAAGCAGCTCTACACGATGGAAATCGTGAACGTCCGCTGCAAACCAACATTCGCGCATGAGTTTCTTTTATCGACACTGAAGTCGCGCGGCTTGAAAATAGGCGTCGCCTCGAACTCGATACGGCAAACTGTTCTGGCCATGATGGAACGCGCGCATTTGAAAGACTATCTCGACGTGATGCTATCGAACCAGGATGTGACAAATCCCAAGCCGGACCCTGAAATCTACGCAACAGCCATGGCGCGGCTCGATGTTCTTCCGGAAGAGACATTGATCTTGGAGGATAATGAACACGGCATCCAAGCTGCGCGGGCGTCCGGCGCGCATGTCCTTGTCGTTCGCGACGTGGGCGACGTCAATATTTCCAACGTCGACCGGAAAATCTCAGCGATCAGGATGACCCCAGATGCACATTCTCATATTGGCAGCGGCAGAGCCGCCTAGCGGCGCAACGGATACACCCTACCCTCTGTGGCTGTCCGAAGTTGATGGGACGCTTCTCATCGAGCGGCAAGTGCGCGCCCTGGAACAGGTGCAGGATGCGCGTTTTATATTCATGTTCCGTCAAGCCGACATTGATGCCTATTTTCTCCATGACATCGTGAAACAAATCACGCCCAACGGCATGGCACTCGGCATTCGTCAGACGACGGCTGGCGCCGCCTGTACCGCGCTGCTCGCGTCGCAGGCGATCGACAGCGGCGACGAGCTGATCGTGGCGAATGCGACGGACCATATCAATATTGATTATGACATGGTGATCCGGGGTTTCCGCGCACGAAGCGCCGATGCAGGCATTCTCACATTCAACTCATTGCATCCAAGTTATTCCTACGTGCGCACCGATCAAGACGGCTGGGTGATGGAAAGCGCCGAGAAGCGGCCGATCAGCCGCCAAGCCAACGCCGGCTTTTATTGGTTTGCGAAAGCATCCGATTTTTTCGATTCGATCCGCGATATGATTTTGAAGGACGCCCATGTCCAAGGGCGTTTTTATATTTGCCCGGCACTTAATCAGATGATCTTGAAGCAGAAGAAGATCGCCACCGCCAAACTCGCGCCGGATCAATATTGTCCGCTCAAATCGCAAAAACAGGTCAGTGCGCTTGAGCATACCGACGTTTGGGAGACGGCATGAGGCACTACTGCTTGGACGATATGAAACTCGGCTGGTTCGTCGGCTCTTTTAAACCTGCCGCTTTCGAAACAGAGCATTGCGAAGTTGCCATTAAACGTTACACGGCAGGGCAATATGAGGCCGCGCACCACCACAAGGTCGCAACGGAGCTGACGGCCATCGTTAGCGGGTCCGTGACGATGTTCGGGCGCGATTGGGAGGCTGGCGCGATCGTGCTGACCGAACCGGGCGATACAACGGATTTTCTGGCCCGGACAGATGTCGTGACCGTTGTCGTCAAACTGCCATCCGTCGCTGGCGACAAATATCTGGAAGCGGCAGTTGCGTCCTAAAGCGCTCCAAAAGATGAGCAGTTAGGAAACTTTGTTACTTCCAGGGATCGGCGACCGGCACACGGGCGCGCTCAAAATCACTTGTGTCACGCGATAGGATTGTCAGCCCATGACACAGGGCTGTTGCCGCGATTATAAGGTCTGGCTGCGAGAATGTATGTCCTGCCTTGCGGTCATCCTCGACCAGCAGCCGCCATTTCAACATCACATCCTCAGTAACGAAAGGACGTGCTCATCGAACATGGGCCGCACTTTATATGAGCCAATCGTTTAGTTCGGCGCGCCAGCCGGAATCGGCAACACACTCAATGCTGAAGCGAATCTCAGCAAACGTGACGGCGCTGACATAAAGCTGTTCGAGCGGATGCGTCGCAATGAAGGCGAGGACTTTTGTTCAGGTCTCGGACCGCGCAGATCATAGAGAATATTTGTATCGAGCAGCCAGCCCGTCACAGCTCGACGCCGCGTACCGGCATCGGGCCGCGCCCAGGCTCTAGATCGATGTCGCGATAGGGTGAAGCCTGCATCGCAGCGATCAGAGCTTCACCTGTCTGCTCGCCTTTGAGACGGCGAAACTCTTCCGCTGACAGCGCGGCAACCTTATCCTGCTCTAGCACCGCTCTTCACCTGCCCATCAAGGAACGCGATGATTTCCGTCAGACCATAATCGGTACGGCCAGAGAAGTGCTTTAAAATGGATTCGATCCTTGGCATCGACGCCTGACTCACCGAAAGATCGAGTTCGGGCCGGTGCTGCTCGGCAGGCGCTGTGACGCTGAGTAAACGATAGAGCCGCGAATTCGAGCGCAAATAGCTCGTGCCATCACGCCGCTCAGCCGGATCAAGGCAGCGGTGGCTCGAATCGTCCAGCGCGGCAAGGGTGAAGGCTTCGACCTCCATACCGCGCGGATAGCTCTTGGTAAGCGGCGTGCCGATCCAATCGATCATCCCATCCGTCAGGCGGATCAGATTGACGACATGATCAATGGTGGCTGGATCGACCAAAGGCGCATCGGCTGAAATGACGGTGCCAGCCGTCGCATCCTGGGCTTTAAGAGCCGCTAGCAGCCGTCCGAGACCGTCTTCGGCGCTTCCGCGAAAACACATGGTTCCGCGCTCTTTGCAGAATCGCGCGATGACATCATCGTGCGGCGCATCCGTCGCAACGACCGCTACGGCGTCGAGCTTATCGACACGTCCGATGCGATCGAGCGCATGCGCCAGAAGCGGCTTACCCGCGACCTCACGCACGAGCGTTTCGGATGCAATCGACGATCGCATTCCTGTCGTCAGAAGCGCCACGACTTTCATCTTGGACACGCAACCATGATTTCAATTCAGGCCGGAATCAGCGCTTCAGCCTCGTTTCGCGAGAGCCTGAAGATGCGTGCGATAGGTTTCGTCGAGTTCAAGATCGACAGCTCCCGTCGCTGCGATCAGCAGGCACGCGATAAAGCACTGATCATTGCAGTTATCGCTCAGCACCTCTTCAATCGGAGGCACCATGGCCCTCGGCCGCGTCAGATTGAAGAGCTGCTGCGTGATGATTTGCGTCCAGCGATCCCTGTGCCATTTGGCCAGCACAGCGATAAGTTCCTGAACGAAATTCGATTTGCGGGCTTTTTCAAGCAGCCGCAGGCCGGCATTCCAGATGTCTCTCGGATCGAAGGCTTTTTCTGCAAGCATATCTTTGATGAAGAGACCTACGGTCTGGTCAAGCGCATCGCCAGTCTCGACGCCCCGCCTGCAGCAATCCATGGCCTTTGCGCCCGGAAAGCTTGTACCGAACCGCTCCGATAACAAGCCTTCCAGTTTTTCCGCCGCGTCCTTATCGGCGTTGAGAGCCGCGACGATGCAAAATGCGAAAACCGCATCATCAGCTACAGCGCTTATGGCGGGCTGCGCGTAATCGTCATTGGATAACTGAGGGATCGCACTCGGCGGCGGTACACCATTTTTTGCAGCCTCGGCCTGACTGCGCAAAAAGGCTGTCGCCTCCAGCCAGCCATTGAGATGCGCGGTAAAAAGCACAGGGTCCAAGCCGACTATCGCCGCGTTCATCTGCTCTTTTCGCGACTTGACGTCACTCATAGGGTTTCGTCCTGGAGCGCCCTTGAAAAGCGGGATCACGTTCGAGCTGCCCGCCCGTTTTGCGCGTTTCTGGTTCGAATAGCGGCTCATAGGTCATTTCTGGAATGCGGATATTGATCCGGAATCTGCCAAATGTGTCAGTTATATTAAGCAGGTTTAGACGCTGAGGTCGTGCTCAATCCGTTGTCAGAAGACGCGTAAAGATGCGGCGTACTTGCCCCCGCGTTTCGTCGAGTTCGCGGACGAGCTGCGGAAAATCAGGCAGCTCAGCCGCGGCTGCGAGACGCCGCTTGACCGCCTGGCTCGCCGCTGCCGGCACGGTCTCAGCCGGGAGTGTCACCCGCAAAACTTGCATGACCCTGGTGTATAAGTCATGTGCCCCGAGCAAATCCTGGGCGGTCTCAACCGCCAAAAAACCGAACGCTGCTGCTTGATCGATCAATTCAGCGGTTGAAACAGCATAGAAATTAGGCTCTTGATGGGCGTGACGCAGCAAGAAATATTGCGCCAGAAACTCGATATCCATCAGACCGCCAGCGGTCAGCTTAAGGTTCCAGGGACCGGCTTCGACCTTTTCACGCGCAACAAGGATTCGCATCGCCAGCACATCACGCTGCACGCCAGAGCCGCGCGGCAAGGCGATAATGCCACGGATCGCTGCCTGCACTTCTGCGCTTAATGTCTCATCGCCTGCGATGACGCGGGCGCGCGTCAGCGCCATATGTTCCCAGGTTTCGGCTTCCGTTGTCTGGTAGGCGAGAAAGCCGCTCATCTGCACCGCGACGGGGCCTTTGC
>Ga0209208_10004879_pt1 | contig 18847 bp, 15 predicted proteins | sample S1TSphfallax_3_FD_187694 | JGI IMG/M metagenome (GOLD analysis project Ga0209208, IMG submission 187694) | Host-associated microbial communities from peat moss isolated from Minnesota, USA - S1T2_Fd - Sphagnum fallax MG (SPAdes) (version 2) | ecosystem: Host-associated > Plants > Peat moss >... | reverse complement strand
AGCTTTCAAGCCCCCCGCCCCTTTTGTTGCCAACCCCTTCACATCCCTACTTCCACCCTACAACCCCCTTGATTGGGTTTTTAGTGTGAACCCCAAATAACTTGCTTTTGTTTACACTTCACAAGAATGCAATGGTTTGCATAGGAACTTAAAGTGTGAAGTTAGTTCAACATTTCAAGACAAGGGTTAAACAATGGTAGCACACCTTATCAAATGTTGGTTGCTAATTGGCTCGTGCCGCTCCCCCACACACATTCAAAATTTTACAACTTTGGGTTTCTAGTTGGTGTTGACGTTTTTGGTGTTGTCACTGAAGGTTGTGGTAGTCTTGCAAACCCCATCCCCTTGTCTTTGCTTTGCTTGAAGTTATTAACCTTCGAGTGTAATGGCAAGGGCGAAGACCCCGGCAATGTTGTTGAAGCTGTGAAAACTCGAGTTGTCGCAAACACTTTCAACAACATTGTTGGGCAGTGCGACAAGCTTGCAACTTCCCTTGGAGGACATGTGAATTCAAAGCTACAAAGCTTTAAGCCTTTTGGTGATGGTGGGAGTCCTAATAAGGTCATTGGGACCTTCAAAGGTAGCCAAATCTTCAAAGCATGGCATTACGTTCAGGTGTTCCATTCGTTTCCCTTGAGTTCAAGTGGGATTCCTTCCCTATCTTCTTCCTTGCTGCAAAACTCCCGAGTTAGGGTGAGCTTGTGTCGCAACCCTAGCCTTGGGGGTTCGTGACCAAGGCAAGGGTTTACATAGGTGCAAGTTAAGGGAGTCACATTTCATGTTTTCGGGAGTGTAAAAGAGTGTGAGGGAATGAACCACACCCCCAAGTGAGCTCTTAAAATGTAGATGTCTAAAATGGGCTCACATGACCCATTTGGGTACTTAGAACACAAGTTATGGCCAAAAGAAGGGCTGGAACTCAAATTGCCAATTTCACTCCCGATCACTAAAAGTCAATAATCGCCCCAATTTCCTTGCTTTCAGGTGTGGCGTGTGACATATCATTGGAAAGATATCAATGAGGGCTACAATATTGCTTTAGATTTCATTTCAATCAAACGTTTTCACACAAAGTTATGGGACTCCAAAGTTGTGGGAGTCTCAATTTCGGGAATTTTGGGACTCCCATTTGGGAGTCTCGGTACAAAATGACATTTGGGTGCTGGCCTCGTGGCCAAGCACTAAGAATACTATAAGGGGGAAGGTGTTGGCTTCCCCCAAGTCTGAGTTGTGGTGAGTTTTCTAAGTTTGTGTTTGCATGTGGTTCATTTGTGCACCAAAAGTGTTTCAGCTATGCACTAACCAACTTGTTGTTTGGTTTATAAAGGTTTGTGTGAGTAATTGATTTACTTGTCAATTTTCCTAATCTTGATCCTAGAGCTTCAACACACCCCTTTACCCTCGAAGTGTTACAAGCTAAGGAATGTGCCCTAACTCCTTTTTCTTCCGTTGTTTTCACCTTTGGACACGCAATTGAATCCATCAAGGAGCTTGGGGGTGCATAAGCTTGCTTACTCCTAAAGTTCCTCCTTGCCTTGATTTGAACCATTAACAAAAATAAAACGCCCTCCTAGTTACACCAAGCTCCAACATTTCCCCACAACAATTCGTTCCAAACCCTAAAATCACCCCTTGCTTGATTCAGCTCCCATTTTTTTTTGTGTGGGTATGCAACAAGTCCACAACAACGGGGGGTGGGGTTAACGTGGTGACCCCAAGAAGTGTTGTCCTTCTCCACGACAAGTTGGTAAAACCTAGGGGGGAAAAAGGGTAGGTAAGTGGGTTTAATTAATATTTTAACATTATTTACCCCATCTAACCTTTCTTCCCAATCAAGGTTGGGGAAATGGGAGGTAGCTTGTAGGCTAGGCCCTTGGTTGTTGCAATAGGTCATTTTTGTTGTCACCTCCCCAAGTTCCCCTTGTAATAAAAATCTTTCAGCACTTGGATAAAGACGAACAAACTTTTGGTTAAATAACAACCTATTAGGCTGATGTGCACTAGGTGGCATAAAGTAATTCACCAAAACAACCCCAATAAAATGGTCTTCTACTAGGTGGGTTGTTAGATTAATTGGATAATCATGTCCCATAGTGTCTTCTTGAATTGTTGGCTTTTCACCATGTTCCTCCTCTCGTACAATATAAGGTTTAAGTTTGTGTGCATTTATTAGGAGAAATTCCTCCTCATCCATGCTCTTTAGTAGGACCATGTTATTCCCTAACACCTTCTAGACAATTTAAGGCCCTTTCCACAATAATTTGAACTTGTTTGATCTTATCTTTATTTCCGTAAGGCACCACATCACATACTGCCTTTTCGTGAAGCTACGGGTCTTCCCTTGGTGATTCCATACCTACTTCTAGCCTTTAATTGTTTCATTATTATGGTTAACTTCTTATTTCCACTCATCTAGAAGACAAAGGTCCTCCATTAAGGCCATTAAGGTTGCTAATCGACTATTTTTCAAACCACAACCCATAAGATAAAAAGGTACCAAAAACTCTAAAGGTAGGAAAAACCATAAACTAGTTCAAACAAGGTATGTGTAGTGTTAGTCTTACAAGAGTTCCAATAGGCCCATAAAATAGTCGGTAAGTTTACATCCCAATAAGTGGGTTGGAGTTGATTATTTTCTTTAAAATGCCCTCCAACACATTGTTGGTGCTTTTTGCTTGACCATTCCCTTGGGGGCAGTAGGTTGTGGCCTTCTTGTGGTTTTCATAAAATCCATAATTAAAATTTCAATAGTGTCATTGATGAAGTGGCCCCTTTGGTCACTAATCGACTTTAAAAGGCAATTGAATTTGGTGATGATATGTTGCTAAATAAATCAGGCAATTGTAATCATTATGTTGTTTATGAGAGCCTTAGTCTCTACCAACTTCATGGCATAATTTGTGGCGATTAAAATATAGCAATTCCCTATTTGACAAGTAGGAACATTTACCGGGCCTATAAAATCTATTCCCCACTACATCCTTGTGTAATGAAGGCCACCAATATCTTATCGCCAAGATTTTGCAAGCTGTGATGAGTGGTCCAAAATGGCCCCTTGCTAGTCCATCATGGAATTGTTATAGGATTTTGTGTGCCTCCATTGAAGAGACACATGTGCAAATGATCCCATTCCCACACAGTTTATGGAACTTCCCACCACTAATGAATAAGGTAGAGCATATCCTCTTCAGTAAATGCCTTAATGGTTCCATTCTTATTGCAAAATCCTTGGTGTAATGTCGATAAAAGTTTCCCATGCCCAAGAAATATAAAAACTCCTTGGTATTTCGGAGATAGCTCGCATGTTGGATCACTTCAATCTTTTGGGGATCTAGTAGCAACCTTTTTTTACACACAATATTGCCCAAGAGGATCCCTGATTGGACATAAAAACTGCATTTTTTAGGGTTTGGGTTGATCCCCACTTCCTAACATCAGTGAAGACATTTTTCCAACAAGTGTAAATGGTTGGTCACATCTCCATAAACAGTGAAATCATCTAAGAAAACTTGCATGAGTTCCCCAATCTATTCCTAAAATGCTTTTGTGATAGCTCGTTGGAAGGTGGTTAAAGCATTGCATAACCCAAAAAGCATTATCGTGAACACAAATGATCCCCACTCAATGATAAAGGAAATTTTCTCCCTATCTTTTGCCCTAATCTTAATTTGATTGTAACCATTAAACCCGTCTAAGAAGGAGTACAATTCTTTACCCATTACTAAATCCAAAACTTCATCAATGAATGGAAAAAGGTATGGATCTTTTTTTGTTAGAGTGTTAAACCGCTTATAATCCATGCAAATGTGCGACTTCCCATTTTTTTTGGGCATAATTATAATGGGGGATAACCATTTCATCAATCCTACTAAAATGATGAACCCAACATCCAACAAGCAATCTAAATCCTCTTGAACCTTGTTTATGTAATTGGGGTTCATCCAATATCCTTGTTAGCATAAAGGGGTGGTTCCCTGTTCAAGTTCTATATGGTGTTCATAAATATAAGGTGGGACACCCTTCATGTCTTGATAGTTCCATGTGAACACATCCTTATATTCACAAAAAAACGTTTTAGCCCCCTTCAAGAATCCCCCACTAGCTTCAACGTTTATATTCACTAGTTGGGAAGCTTTTGGGTTTCCTAAATTGATATGGATGAGTTACTTTAGGGGTTAAATTCCATCCCAAAATGGTTCAGCCCCTAACCTGTTCTTTGGTGGGTTTTTCGTATATGTCCACTGACCCTTTGTTGGTTGCATGGAAATGGGTAGGATATATTTCCATTTGGTTTTCATTAAGGGAGGTTACCCCAATGGATTTTTGGGGATGATTGCATTTTTTTGGAGCTTTGACCTTATAACATTCCACCAAGTTGGGAATATTTCCCATGTCTAATTTAGCGATGGGTTCTAACTTTTGATGGGTCTTCAATACTTGGTCTTTTTTTTCATCACTCAAGCCCACCATCTAATCATACATTTGAAGTGCTAAGGGTTAGTGGCATGGTTGGATTGAATAAATTGTGTTGGTAAGGATTGTTATTGTCCTACATGCAATGGATAATGAAACTAAGTCCATGTTCCAGTCACAACGGACTTTAGCTTGCCATAGCCATGGCCTACCTAGCAACGTGGAATACTTGTAGTTGAATCCTTCCATTATAAGTACTATTGCAGTAGTAAGGAACTCCAAGTTGGATATTTAGATTGGGAGGTCCTTGAACATTCCCATGGGTTGGACGCATCATTGATTTGCCATCTATACTTGGAAAGGTGAAGATTACATCCCTTGCAATCCTAACCATATTAAGAAAGTATTCGTAATAATTTTTTTTCCCAAACCCCCATCAATTAAGGTGTTTATCACTTTATGGCTTGCCACTTCAACAATGATCATAGGCATCTAAGCGTCCACGAAGGTAGCATGGAAAAATCCCACCTTTTTTTTACCTTACAATTCTTCTTTCGGAAGTGGAAGAGCGTGGTGAATTAGGTAGTTGCCCAATTCTAGGGCTAATTTTAGTAATTGTCCCAATGACATAATCATTTTAATGTTTAGCCATTGTTCATTATCAACTTGTGCAAGCCCTATTTGGTAGTTAGTTGCACCTTCAAATTATTGGGCAGGGAGTGAGAGCCTAGTAATTAAGGTTGGGGAGGTTGTAAGTTGTTGTGATTTATTATTAACACCATTTACTGGGACAACCAAGTCGTCCTCCTCAATGGTAGGTGATTCTCTAAACAAACCTTCTAACATAATGTCATCCAAACTTAAAACGTCCAAGAATTCATCTTTTATGGGTGGTAAGCCTTTTTCCTTGACATGGTTGTCCACCATGTCTCCTACTAAGGTGCGGGGTCCCATTGGTCTAAAGAGAGGTTGGCAGTTTTTCACATATCCCTTCTTGTAATTGGTGACAAAAAATCATCATCTCCAAGCCCAACTTTTGATCTTCATGCCATCGTGTAACTAAAATATGAATAATTGGGGAATGATGATTATGTGCTAACACAAATACTCCCTCCTTTTGCCCATAATTGATTTTTAGTGGTCACTGCCATTGTTGGCTTTTTTCATTACACCAAAATGCGTCCTAGCTCATTATAGGTTTCACTAGATTTTGAGTGAATTTGGACATTTTTACCATGGTGAAATTGGTCAACCCCCTAATGAACGAGGATTAGTTGTTACGAACAATGAATTGTTTCAATTGTACTTAGTGAAACAATGTTATTTTCAAGTGAAATACAAATTTATCAAGCCATTCACTTGTTAGTTAATTAACTAGGCAGCATGGAAACCAATTAAATTTAAATTATTTAATATATAATATTATTGACATTTTTGTGATTTTTAGCCAATGAATTATTGACATGTGTCATTACTTTAGCTAGGTTAAAAACCTAACCTAAGTACATACGCCACATAATCAACCTAGGCACCCCATGTAGGGAACTAATTAAATTAAAAGAATATTGAATCAACTTGCCATTATTAACCACACACACACCACTTGTGAAGTTTGATCCTTTGACCTTTAGAATGGAAGTACACACCCCTACCATCAAACCACCCCATTTATTGTCATAAAAATTAAATTGCATTCTATTTATCAAATATTTCATTTTAAACATTACAAAAACATAAACTTTGAAAATTAATATCTTATTGAAATTTTGTTCAAATGAAATGATTTGAGTTTTAAAAAATAAAAATCAACAATGTGCATAATTACATTTATTTTCTTTTGAAAATGTAAAATCATTTGAATGGTTATTGGTGGTTATATATTAATGGTTATTTTATTGGAGGCTATTAATGGTTATTTTATTGGTGGTTATTAATGGTTATTGGTGGATATTATATTAATGGCTATTAATAATTATTTTATTAATGGTTATTAGTGGCTATTGGTGATTATTTTATTAATGGTTATTGGTGCTTATTAGTGGCTATTGGTGATTATTTTATTAATGGTTATTAATGTTTATTAATGTTTATTGGTGGCTATTGATAATTATTTTATTAATGGTTATTGGTGGTTATTTTATAAATAATTATTGGTGAATATTCTATTAGTGGTTATTAATAGTTATTATATTATAAGCCATTGGTGGTTATTTTATTAGTAGTTATTCTAAGTTATATTACGACTATTGGTGGTCAATATATTATAGGTTATTGTTGGTTATTTTATGTTATATTACAATTATTGGTGAATATTTTATTTTAAATTATTTTAAGTTATTATACTTAGGATAAAATAACATAAAGTATACTGACTTTGAATAACCTAAGGTATAACTTAAGGTTAATTGAATAATTTAATTTAAAATAACTTATGATAACTTATGATAATGTAGGGTTAAATTAGAATAATTAAAATAGCCAAAACTAATATAGGGTATGTCATAAAGTAACATATATAAGATATTTAAAACAACATATAAATAAATATATTTACTATAGTAAATTATAATAGTGAATTATGTTAATTAGTAATGAAACATGATGTTTACATAGTGATATTATAATGAAATAACTTTAACCAAGGTGAAATCACTAAAATGCGATGAACTTATTTCACTTTTAAGGTCCCATAATGATTTAGGCTAGTGAATTGCACCCTACTTTTGAAATAGTGTTTGGGTTTTCATCCTTTCCCCATGAAGTGCTTGAAGGAAATGGTTAAGTATGAATTTTGAATGTAGACCTTTGAAACATGGCACATTCATTTGTGTTACATAATGTAGAGTTGATGTCATTGTGCCACACGTAAGTACATCTTACCTACTTATGTTTCCATTACATTGATTTGATGTAATTGATTGCCATGGCATATATTGTTCATTAAATTGTAAGGTTGAAAAATGGAAATGAAAAATGTGGTAAAAAATATGCCACATAATTACAAACATGAGGTAAAGAAAATAATGTTTTTTAATCTACCCAACTAGGTTGATTTCGGGCAAATATGGTTTTCTTGGATCACCTTCAAGAATTACCACCACTTCCAGAGGAGATATGCAATTGCTATAGTTGTTAAAGAAGGAGAGGTAATTGAAAGAGATTTGGTGCACATGTCCATGCCACCAACTCTTGAAGCTTAATCTTATCGAACAATGTGAGCATTTGGTAATCACATTCATGTTTCAAGTGTCAAGGAACACTTAACCACATGTGATAATGGTGTCATAACCACATTTGAACAATAATGTGTGTTAGGACCAAATGACCAATGACCAATTGTTGCAAAATTTGAGTATGTGGGATGGGTTGAAGAAAATATTGGAGCTAAACTATGTGGTATTAAACATTTTTGTTTTATTGTGTAATTAGATGAAAAAAATTTATGTAGGGAATAGTGCAACAATGAAACAAGATGAATACAATTTCATTTTTATAAACTTTGATTTCCTTATTCCCATTTTCGACCAATCTTTTGTTTTCCCATTACATGTAGATCAAGTGTTTTTTGCAAGTGACCTAAAGGAAAGAAGATGGAAAGTGGTTTTGTGAAGGGAATTTCGAAGGAGACAAATTACTAAATATGTTCAAATTGACCTTACACAATTTGATATGTTCATTTTATAGAATGACAATGCGTATGTAGGTTTACGCCCTCCACCAATTGATGAATCAATTGCACTTCCTGTGCTGATTGGAAGTTTGATAATTGTTGTGGAATATTTGGATCATGATGATGTGCTTGATATAGTGCTAGATGATGGAACAAACAATGTGGAGGAAAATGATTTTAACTAATTTTAATAGTGATGGTTAATTAATTAATTAGGCCTTTAGTGGATTCATTAAGTTTTTAATTGACTATTATTTAGTTTAGGCTTTAAGGTGGACAATGTAATTAATGGTCTCACTGGTGGGATTCATGGGTGTTTGTATTGAATGTTACATAATGATGTTTAATTTGGGCTTTTAAGGTGGACATTGTAAAATAATCATTGGTGTTTTATTTATTTTACAAACATTTGAAATTATTGGAATTATTAGTAATAATCATAACCAAATGTTCAAATGTCAATTAATAATATTGATTTTTTCCCAAATTGTTGCATTTTGCTGTTTTGTATTAGTTGTTGTTGGGCCCTAGTAATACTTTTTGTAAATTTGAATCATTATTTCAAAAATTATAATAAAAATTCATTTAGAATATGATGTCAAATGCCATTTATTTTTTCAATTACAATATAATAATATTTTTATAAATTTATTTTCAATTTTTGTATTTCCATGTCATAAAAAAATAGAAAATTAAATGTAGTCAGTATTAATCATATCTATAATGTTTTGATGAGTATTTTTATTCATGTTTGTTAGGATAGTCGATTGTAAACAACTCCATGTGTGTACCACGTACACATGTTGTTTGACATGACTACACTACTACTTTTGATAGTCATAATAGACATTATTAGTTTTGATGTTAGTCATAATGGACAAAATTAGTCATTGTACATTACTAGTTTTGGTTGTATACTTATTTTAATTGTGATACTACTAGCAAAAAACTGCCTATGTTTTGTAGTAGTGATAGTAAAACATTTAAAAAACATAATGGAAGGGAAGAGAAGAAGAAAGCAATCAACAAACAATTGAAAATAATCTTAAAAAATTAAAATGAAAACCTAAAATAAAGGACATTCATTTGGAGGATGGCAAGGAGTATGACCCACTTTTCATTGAACATTAATCATTGAGACTACATCCTATCTAGTTTTAATGATGAATTGGACAATTAACAATATTTTAAAATTAATTTCATTTCAATATTTGAATTTTGTCAAAAAATCATCCTTTTTTATTGTAAATTATGTTTTGAAGGTTTGTTCAAGATATTTCAATTCTTTGAAATATATGAATTAAAGGTTTTGATTACATAATTTTCATCTCATTTATGTGTGGATGCTTGAACACAATTTGAGTATTGGTTAGTCTAGGTTAACATGTTTACAATTAGGAGAGAATGTACAAACCTCTTGTTGAACTTTTGCCATTTTTGCAAGTGGGCTGTGAATTCATTTGCAAGTGAATGTTGATGTGTATCTTTGCAACATTGCAAATGAAGGTTGGAGGAAGTGTGATCAAGGCGGTGTAAGGAAAACATAGAGTGTGACATTTGAAAAAACATAGGCTAGTACACTAAACACACCATGTCCACATTGTGAATAATAATTGTGTAAATTTAATGATATTTAAGAAAAGTGCCACATTGTGAGCAATTCTTTTTATAGTCTTAAGGGAACATAGTATAATACACCAATTTAATGGCACAACCAATTTTCAATAGCATTTTATTTCTAGTGTAAATTAGCCAATTCCATGCTTTGTTGTGATACAATGTAACACATGGCATACCACAACAATTCATGACATTGTTTTTAATGTTTTTTTTTTTCCTTTGACAATATTTGGAAAATGGAAAATTGTGATGGCTTTGGCTTGGACTTTGTGTCTCATGATGGCAATGGTCATAAATTGTTGTTTACTTTTTTTCTTCAATCAATTTCCATCACATTGTTGCCTAGGTAGTAGGTCTATTTTTATATGATGATTTTTGAAAGATGATATTTTGGCTTGAGTTGAAACTTGAGATTAGTTATAGAGTTATAAATATCTTGAAGGATTTTGGGTTTCTTTTAGAGGATGTTTTGAAGATTATATTTTTGCATGGTGAAATGTTTGAGTTTCCATAATTCTTCTTTTGCCTTTAGATACTTTTAAATGTAAATGGCAAGGCCATAGTGTGACACACCCTTTGTTAAAAGCACATATCATATACTCCAACAAATGACCCCTCCCTTCTCATATAATCTGGACACAAGTGACAACCCAATTCCTCAAAACTGCTGAAAAAAACACTTGCCAATTGCTTGCCAATTGCACCTTCCACATATTGAAACAACTGTGCAAAGACAAGACAATCCCAAGTTTGTAAACTTTTCTAGAAGATAGCATTGCATTAGATGAGATCTAATCATGATCTGGCTTCATCCTTTTACTTAAGTAGTCTTAACCTCTATAAAAGCTAAGTTGTGCTTGGCTGCAAGCATAATCAAACCATGACAGAACTGCAATCGAGCTGCCGAAATAGAATAGTTTGTCTGTAAATGGAAGAAAAGAGGACTTTGATAAAAGCAGAGACTGATGAGAAAATTAAGACAGCTACAAAAGATGTATCCTGATCCATTGCCAAGCTTCTCATCATACAAACCAAATGCTCCAAACATGGGATCGGGACATGAAAATGGCAGGACTCTACTAAAAATGGATGATGAAGACAAGGAATTGCGACTACAACAGACCTTACTGTACTTGAAAACAACCACACCTTATCTTTTTTTGCCACTGGGTGTACCCCACAAAGAAGCTCCTCAAATGATAACTTCCATCAAATTAGACTCCACAAAAATCAGGTCTATAACCTCTTCCAACCTCTTTCTTTTTTGTTCGACCATTTGAAACTACCAAGAAGAGGAGGTATTGCTGTCCCAAGAAGGGGAGTCTTCAAGGGTACTGGAAGGAAGTGTTGTTTCAATTGCAAGAGACTCCTGGTGGTTACATTTGATAAAGAAGAATATGACTGGCCTTCAGGCTATCTTCAAACCATTCATACTTAATGTGGTTCAAGAACAAACTCTGTGAATTAAAGGATTGGATTCTAACAACAACAATCACATCACAATTCAGAAGAATAGTGTGAGAGAAATGCTGAGGGGTGGAGAATAGTTTGAGCACCAAGGATGAGAGCCAAAATTACAGTTTTGCTTTTTGTAACAGCCCATGCCTAATTTTGTATGGAAGAATTTGCAGTTTGATGTTAAGGATTGTTGTTACACAATTGAATTTGACTAGCATGCCTGCACTTGCCCACTGAGTTGCTCAATCTTTTTGTTTCCATATCTGCACACACACACGAACAATTTTCATGACAAAAAGGAGAAGCATTTCACAGCAGGGAAATAATCTACACTGGAAAATTAGTGTTTGAAGGGCTTACTGCAAGGGGCACTTGTAAACTACAGAGGGAAAAAACAATGATGGGGATTTGCAAGATCACTCTTTTTGTAGACTTACATCAAAAGCCCATTTGAGATACTTGAGCATTTTGGGTAGCTCCTGAAATTCAGATCCTTCAATGCAAGTGTGTTCTTGAGGTCACTATGATCATCAGCACATAAGCATCATCACACATGATGCGGGATCTATGATACAAAAGATTGAGGTATAAACAAACACTACAGATTGTGAAAAAAATTCCAAAGCTATCAGAAATCCTTGAAGCTTGTTGTTTCTTAACTCCAAAACATTGACAGTCCTTTCCTGAACCTGGATCTGGGATACTAGATACTACTTACACTGACTGCAATGTGAAGAAGGTCATGGAATTGCAATTTTGAGCTGCAAATGAAGTCTTCTCTAACAGCCCATCTAGCAAATCAACAATTATTGCATGAGAAGCTGGACAATATACAATTTTACAAGATCTTTCAAACACTGAATTTTTATGGATGTTGGGGTTCGATTTCACTTGCCTGTTTGAGTTGCATTGTTGGATGAGGAAGAAGAAGAAACCCAATTATTGCAGATGCAAAATGCAAATCGATTCTCAGAATCAGGCAACAAGAATTTCAATCCTCACAGCAAATGCAAAGAGCAAGGCAATCCTCAGACATCAATGCCATGTTTCTGCAATTCTTCTTCTCCAGTTGGAAATGGTTTCTTGTATCTCTCGACCTTAGTAGCCAGCAGCCCAACAAGCTCTACAGTTTTCTATTTCACTATATTCTACGATTCCGGATTGGTAACAACAGATGATGATGATGAGGAGGATGATGCAGAAAGAAGAAGACGAAGGGATTGAAACATGATCTGCATGATGATGATGATGATGCAGAAGAAGAAGACGAGGGGAATGGAACATGATCTGCACACTTGCCAGGCAAGATGATGACGATGATGACGATCTGCGCAAGAAGACTATGGATTCCTCTCTCGCCAAGGCGATGACGATGATGATGATCTGCACAAGAAGATGATGGATCCCTCTCTCTGCTGATGATGATGTTGATGATCCGCTCAGGAGGACGACGGATTCTCAATCGACAAGATGACGACGACGACGACGATGATGATCTGGGCAAGAAGACGACGGATTCTCTGCTGCTCTGACGAGCGTATTGCGATGGCGTTTCCCGACAACAGCGACGACACGTTCTTAACTGCCGTAATCGCTGCAAGGTATGTCTCTCTCTAGTAGTCTGTACCGATTCCCGTCCCGGCAAGGACCTCCGCAAGAATAGGTTCTCTCATAGATCACAAAACAGGCGCGGTTCCACACCTCCTCTCTCTGACGACATCCTCCTCCTCGTCTCGCTAGCGTCTGCCTTGTTTTTCGCAGTTGCTAATTCCATCAGCACTGCTACAAAGCCATCGCTCCAGTGTGGCAGTGCCGAAAAAGGAAAGCTCACAAACAAGAGCGCAAGAAGGAAGGAAAGAAGGAAGGAAGGAGTTCTCGTTGTTACCAGACAGCTGCAGCATCATCTGCTCCGTCATGAAGCCCTTTCCTGGTTACGTGCCGGACGGGGATGAGCCTCGGCAACAAGAGATGGGCACGGCGGCCGCGATGGACATGGACTTGGACGGCGAGAACTTGGAAATCCTGGGGGATCTCGGCCTCGTCAAACCTTCAGACGACGATTTCTTCAACGCCTTTGAAGACGATTTCGACGACACAGATCTCGCATAGTACCTCGTCCCTCCCGCACACATTCTTCTTCGTCGTCTTCTTCTTTTGCTTCTGGTTGTTGCTGTTGTTGCATCTTCTGCTGCTGCTTTCTGCGTTTTCTCAATTCCTTCTTCACTACTACTATTACTGGCTCTTCTGCTTCGTCCAAAGGGGAAAAGCGAGTACAAAGCTCTCTCTCTCTCTCTAACAACAACAATGGCTGTTGTGAATAGGTTGGAGGAAACCTCGTTTCTCTTGTTGACGGACTCCTGGACGTCTTCTTGTACAACTTCTTCTGCGATCTTCGAGAAGAGAGTTGAAGGAAACTCATTTCTCTTGTCAACGGACTTCTCGACGTCTTCTTGTACAACTTCTGCGATCAATTCTCTTGCGATCTGAGAAAGAGAGGGAGAGAGGGACTCGACTTGAGAGAGAGAGAGATCTACGAGTTCACGTGCAGTGGACATTGTTTGTGGCTACGGGGGATTGTGTGGGGGTCTTGTTGTTTTGTTTGGAGCGGAAACGAGAGAGGAGGGGCGATTGAGAAAGCTTTTGGTGCAGGGAAGAAAAAGAGGAAGCAAAATTGTCTGGAATGTCGTCGATTCCGAAGGAGCGAGAAGATTTGAAGCCGGAAGCTTGCAGTGAGGAGGTATGCAACATACAGACATGCTTGCTCAAGAATGATTTCGCACTTGAAAGGTATGTAATGTTTGTGCTTGCTTCCCCAAAGGAGAAACAGTTCTTACAGCAACATCCAGAAGAGAGTAGAAGTTCTCACAGCAAAATCCAGAGGAGAGAATAAGTTCTCACAAGCAAATCCAGAAGAGAGAAGTTCCTCACAGCAAATTCACAAGAGAGAAGTTTTCACAGCAGATTTGAGAAGAGAGGAGAGTTCTTGCAGCAAATTCAAAACAGAGAAGTCTTTTGAAGAGCTCTGCAGGATGTTGCTCAAGCTCTCAAATGTAGAAAGTGCAGAGCTTTTGCAGGTGTTGCTCAAAAGCTCAAAAGGATGATGTCAAATGAGAAGAAGAAAGAAAAAGAAGAAGACAAAGAATGGGTTTTCTTCAGTTGCACATTTCTTGGTTTGTTGCAGCAATTCGCTTTTTTTGCTTGTGATCCTTTTTGCATTGATTTAATTTTTATTTTATTTTATTTGCAAACCAGGTGCAAAATCCCAATCAAGCGGCTGGAGAAATGCTGTGAAGCTATTGAGTATAAGTCCAAGCATTGTGCTTCAGTGTCAAATCTGCTTGATATGTTGGAGAAGAGAACATCGAAAAAACAACCACCTGTAACTCAATGATTTTCTCCTCCTCCTTCTCCTCATCCTGCTCTTTTGTTTTAGATAATTTTCAATGATTTCTCCATCCTCTTTTGTTTTAGACACACAGCTTAAGGCTTTTGGGTGCTGTTTTTTTCTTTTTCCTTTGTTGATGTTTTTTTGATCATGCCAGTGTTTTTTCCAAGATTTTCTAGCTTGTCTCCTCCCTTTCTGCTAAATGTTTTTGAGTTTTTGCACTGCAAATGACACAACACACAAGGTTTTTCAAAGCTTGTTTTGTGGGTCTAGTGTTGTCAGAGACTATGCACAAGTAATTGTAGTAGTAATGCCACCCACCACCCTTCTTGTTATTATTGAGTTGTTTGCTTCTATTCTGTGGATTGGAATATGAACTACTCAATTTTTGTACACTTCTACACTGTAAATTGGAATGTGCAACCTGATCAACATTTGCATGCTTTGACACTGTGCATTGGAATGCCCAACCTGATCAACATGTTATTATCAAGTTTTTGCTTCTGTGCTGCAAATTGGAATGTCAACTACTCAACATTTGTACACTTCTACACTGTGAATTGGAATGTGCAACCTGATCAACATTTGTATGCTTCGACACTGCACATTGGAATGCACAATCTGATCAACATGTTATTATCAAGTTTTTGCTTCTGTGCCGCGAATTGGAATGTCAACTACTCAACATTTGTACACTTTTACATTGTGAATTGGAATGTGCAACCTGATCAACATTTGTATGCTTCGACACTGCACGTTGGAGTGCACAACCTGATCAACATGTTATTATCGAGTTTTTGCTTCTGTGCTGTGAATTGGAATGTGAACTACTCAATGTTTTTGGTACTTCTATGATGCGAATTGGAGTGCGCAGCTAATCAAACATTTCTTGAGCTTTTTGCTCATCAGGTTTTTTTCCATTCTTCTTTTCTTCTCTTGTTCCCTTTTTTGGGTTCTTCTTGAAATGATACTTCGATGTTTCTATGATAATGTCTTTTTTTCTCCCTGTTTTTGCTATAACTTTGGGTTTTTCTTTGTTTCATTTTGCTTTCCTTTTCCTTCTTTGGGTGTTGTTTCTGTTTTGCATTCTAAATGTATCTGTCACAGTCATTTTCTGTTTTCACCACTTTGGTGTTTTTCTTTGTTTCCTTTCCTTTCCTTTCCTTTCCTTTTTTGGGTGTTAATCCTTTTGCATTTCTATAAATTGTCTACTAATTTTTAAAAATAGTTTAAAGAATCCTTCATGTAAATTTATTCTTTGGTGATTGCCAATGGTAGGTATACTGCAAATGAAATAAATTCTATTGTGGGGGCTTTGATCAGATTGTCACTACAATGTATCTGCAAAATTATTTTCAAACATCCAATCTAAAATGCTTGACATCTGAGAAGATGTCTGTCATGGATCTTCTCAAGTATTATTACAAGATTATAATATACCAATTCTGACCATTTATGGAAAACAATAATCTGCCAACTCAGAATCAATTCTAGTTCTTATATTTTTCTTATGGAAGTGGAAGGAAGAATTAATCCATGAGATCTGGTTATGTCTTTTTGTGCAGGGCCCTTGTCTGTGAGGGAGAGACTACGGAATTGATCCCACATTTTGAGGAATGTTCACAAGGTGTTACTATGAACTGACTGTGAGTTCATTTTTCTGGACTTGATGAAGCATTTCCTATTTAAACTGTTCTTGGCTTTGGTTTTGAACTTGCCATAATGGATGGGGACAGAGCCATTAGATGGTGAGCTGCTTGTTGCTTATGTGATTTAACACATTTTCAGATCTTGACTCGATTTTAACACCTTCTTGATTTGATTGAACATGGCACCAATATGAAGACATGCTGTTGATGATTTAACATCTATCCCTGGACCCCGTATGACTCCCTAACTTACTTTGTCCTTCTTACAACTCAACCTATTTTTTAATTTTTGGGAGATGTAAACTGGAAACCATTTTTATGAGTTCATTTATTGGCCTTGCTTACAAAGGCAAGGATATTGTGTTTAGATTCATTATAGAGTGTAGTAGCTTAAGGGATTTTGACCCCTAGGTAATAAGTCTATTTTTATATGAGGATTTTTTGAAAGATGATATTTTGGCTTTGTGCTGAAACTTGTGATTAGTGTTAGAGTTATAATATCTCGAAGGATTTTGGGTTCCTTTTAGAGGAGGTTTTGAAGATTATATTTTTGCAGGGTGAAATATTTGAGTTTCCATGATTCTTCTTTTGCATTAAGATACCTTTTTAAATATAAATGGCAAGGCCATAGTGTGACACACGCCTTGTTGGAGTTATGTTTGACACATTATTTAGATTGTTGATTTCAAAGATCTATCATTCAATTGTACCCACTGGAGTGAGTTCGAATCTAATAACACACTTTCTTGCCAATTTTTAAGACACTAAAATACCCATCCATTAAATTTGCACCAATTTTGATTTTTTTGAAAACCGCTAAATTATCTGCTTGGTATTGGATTTTCAAAATTTAATAACCTACCTAGATGACACGGTTATCATTCAAGCAGGTTATCAATCCTAAAACACTAAACATGTATATGATAGAAAAACAGGAAAAAAATTATTATTGTTTTTCTACAAATAGTTTAAAGTTTTAAAAATTTCTATAACTAGCATATAACAGGTAGTCTAACGAGCGCTTCTTAACCATGCATTTGAAAATTGACTATTATGCACAATGATAGGTATAACCCACAAAAATAATTGGGTAAATTTATAATTAGGGATATCATTTTGACATTGATATTGATAATTGATGGGTCTATTTTTCTTTTAATAACCTACCCAACCACACATTGCCCCAATGTACTAGGTGTATGAGATTTTATTATGTATGGAATTCACTACATGGATGCAATCACCCATGTGGATGAAAATGGTCACATGTTTGAAGTTGATTTGATAATCCAATGGATGAAATGTGACATGGATGAAATTGCATTTGTGAGGAAAATGGCCATCATTCATATTGGTTGATTTGCATCCATCTCGTCACAACTTTTATCCATATTTTTATTACATATATGCCTTCAATTTCATCAATATTATCAAGTTTCATTCATGTGGCATGTTTCTTAATTGCCATCCACATGGTTGTGTTTTAACTTTTTTCCACGTTATGGATGTGATAGATGTTTCCAATTACATATGTTGTGCCAATTTTCATCAACCAATTTTATCCATGTTGTTAGTTACACCCATGGACCATTGATACCTCCCCACTTTAGTCAATGCAAATCCATCAATTATTTCATTTCATGCATTTTGGAAAGTTTCATCAACATCAAATTTGTTCTCTTCATTGCTTTCATCCATTTGATCTATTCGTGGTTTCGTTGATCCGTATGATGAATTTCATGCACTATGATGGAACTTTACTCATGTCATGAAGTTAAAGAAGAGAGGGAGGTAGCTAGGGCAAGAGGCAGGTTCCAAAGAGAGGCAAGTCAACTACAAGGTAGGTAGGTAGGTGTGTGAGCTTAACCAAACAAACATGGTTTATGGTATTATAGGGATTTAGCTTGCAAACTAAGAGTGGATGAATAGCTTTTCACTTTATATAGGACTTTTGCTTGTAAGTTGGAGGGGGTTCACCTTTTAACAACTACAAATGAAAGTGATACAATGCAAAACCCAAGGTTTGACACAATGTACCCACACAATTGGTGGGATAAACTTAATAGTTACACAACATTGGTTTTAGAATATCTTTGACCAAGGCTAATATACATATTGTTTCCGATTTCTTATGAAAATAATATATGTTTTAATCACATTGATAATACAAATTCAATTTCACTTCTTGAGAATCAACCTACTTTTGGAATATAACTCAAAATTATTCATTTATTTATATTAATTAGTTGGTGAATTTTAATGATTTGTTGAAATTTTTAACGGAGATTGATAAATTGAATAAAACTTTTATATACAACAATTCAAGTATCCAACCAACTTACCATAAATGAATTCATTTCCAATTATGAAATTTGTGTTACATTGGGTTGCACTTTGCACCTTTCTTTCCATGTGTCAAAAGCAAGTTGGATGAAATTTGGATGGAGGTAACATGTTGTGGCAAGTAGATTGCCCTAGCCCCACTTACAATGAGAACCTTATCTTCCCCAATCCACAAAAGGATCTTGAAGAATGGTTATGAATGGTAAGGTCGAAACAAGCATTGGCAATGAAAATTGAAAAACCAAGGTCCTTTGGGTCTCCTATCATTATTTGCACCACTCTATTGTATTTTTTGAATCCCTTTGTCTA
>Ga0209208_10004878_pt1 | contig 18847 bp, 16 predicted proteins | sample S1TSphfallax_3_FD_187694 | JGI IMG/M metagenome (GOLD analysis project Ga0209208, IMG submission 187694) | Host-associated microbial communities from peat moss isolated from Minnesota, USA - S1T2_Fd - Sphagnum fallax MG (SPAdes) (version 2) | ecosystem: Host-associated > Plants > Peat moss >... | reverse complement strand
TAATTCGTTTCTTGATTTATGCTTCAAATCTTTGCAAGTTCATGATTAATTACATTCATGTGATGAAATCTCTTTTTTGGATTTTTCATGTTTCAAAAGTTTCATAAACTTCAAAATGAAATCAATTCTTACTTTTCAAAAAAAACCTTCAGTCCCAGTTCCAACTTTTTTTTTAATTTTGAAAGAACCCCCAATTCTAGTTCAAGGGTTCTAACAATGTGTGTTATACACAATGGCCCTGCTATTCATTTAATATCAACAATTGATATTTATGATAAATTGGTCATAGCTAGGGGGCAAAAAAAATTTAATCTATTTTAATGTACATCATGTTGTTGTAAAAGAAAAAAATTAATGATTTTTTTTTTTCATTTTTTTAACATCACATTAGCTATGATTAATCCAAAAGGATCTCACATTAAATGATGACTTGTTTTAAGAACCTATTTAAACATTTTTTTTTAATTTACCAAACCAAAACCAATAAGGAAATGTCTCAATATGATTTTTAGTTTTTTGCAAATCTAATGACTTTTTTCTTTATAAAAAAAGTGACCAAATATTCTCTTTCCATTTTATTTTTTCACATTTGTGCAAATTTTCAAACCAAGAAAAAAAAGACTCTTCATGGCATGTGTATTTGAATGTTTTTAATCACAATTGTCACATTTTTTAAGTCCCTAGCACTATACTGTAACACCAATAAAATGTAACAACCTTTATAATTACCCCTTTTTTTTTCAAAAATGCATACTTGAAACATGTTCCAAAAATAACAACTACATGTCAAATGCCACAACCCCACTAGGCGCCCCAAAAATATTATTCAAAAAAATGTATATTGAATTATTTTCTCAAAGTAACAACATGTTTAACTAGGTGAAAACACAGCATAATGACCCCTTTTCGACCTTTTTTGGTCTAATATTGTAGTATATATCTTTCAAAACATTGTGCATTTAGTATTGGCTCTTAATTTTGAAGCTTGGGCCTTGCGAAGGTGCTACAATGGATTGTGGTATAGGTTTATATCGGCATCAGGTTGGCTTGGAGTTCTTTTTATTGATTACCTGAAGTCTTCATGTGGTGGAAGCTTGAAGTAGCCATAATGTAAAAGTGAAGCACCAAATTTTGCCTCATTCATGATGATTGAACCATCTTCTTCATTGCATTTACTTTGGCAGAATGTCTTTCAATCAGTTTTCAACATTTTCCAGAGATGGTCCACACGACAACACCATCAAAGCCCAGGAAACACTCCAGACACAACAAAATTGGATATTGAACCAAATGCAGAAAATGCACAACTCAGAGCAGATGGACTCTTCACCATTGATTCAGAACCTAGTCACTCCTCATCTTAGTGTGGCCATCAGCAGCCATATTCAATGCAGTAAACTTGAGGAAATCTTTGGGGAAAAAAAACAATCTTGGATTCAAAAACCTTGAATGCTCTCCATAGCATTCAACAGTCTTATGAAAATGGAAATGGATGAAACAGGACAGACTTCTACCAATCAAGAAAAGGAGCATTAGCCTCTTTGATAGACTGGATCTCTTTTGCAGGTGCAAAGAGACTGGAAACCACTGCAGATATTTCCTCTAAAGAAAAATCAGACAAAAAAAGGCACACAGACATTAACATACACACACATACAAATCTGCAAGGCACAATATGGACATACTTATCTTTTGACAACCCTTCTTAACTCATTGCTGATATTTCTGCAGAAAACAAGACAAACTGCACTACTGGCAATATGAATCAACACATTTCAGTGAAAGGTTTGGAAGATTCGAGTGCAGATGAACACCTATGACTAACATGCATGAAAATGTCAGCATAATCCCAAAACAGAAGGACTAACAACTATCAATGCCAGTATTTCTGAACTGCATTGAAGGTCAGCAAGAGGAGGATGAAGTTTCAAGCTTTATGCTAAAACTTCACAAGACTTCAACATCAGCACTTTTGTAACCATAAATCTCAGCTGCATGTCTCCAATATACACAGCTGGGCAGAATATGAAAGCCAACTGACCAAAATAACTATGAATAACTACAGACATATCACAACAGTGCAACTCCTTAAGAACTAAAATGGGTGTGTTTCAAGGCTCACATCTCCACATGGAGGATAGTTGAGCTAGGCCTCATCAAGCTTGAGATGGTATCAAATTCAAAACATCTGGATTCCCTGCTCACACAGAAATGAATTTACAGATGACAGGAATAGTTTTCATCAGCTATTTTTGACCAAGCTCTCCTCAATTTCTGTACAACCTGCAGATCCCAGAATAAGCTCAGTACATAGCACAAACATCCAGGGCTTGTAACAAATGGAAATCACTTGTCTATTCTAGATCAAAGAGACAATCTGACACAGTTGAATTTCTAACCATGGTTGAACAGAAAGTGGAATATAAAGCCAGAATACATAGGACACTTCTTACCAAGTTTTTGGGGTACTTTTACTTGGTCAGATTTCCAAGAAGCTGCTAATATCAATTGTCAATATCGTACATAAGATGGAGGCTCCTGCTCTGGAATCTGTGACTCATTTGACTCAAGCATATTAGAGTAGAGACAGTTAACAACATCCAGAATGTACCCTTTGAATAACATACACATGCACAACAGCATGAAGGCACCCCTTGCTTTGACACAACTTAAAATAAAGGTGTGGTGAGAATGGAGAGATAGTTTCAAAGAAGAGAATTCAACACAATCATGTCCTCCCTACTGATTGTACATATGTAAACTGCAAAATGACAGAAGGACATACCTCTCCTAGTTTCCATGTCTCCTTCAACCAAATATCATCTGCCACTGGCGGTTGACCTTCCAGAGAGCTCTTTGTAAATGGTGAGGTTCCTGGCAACCTGTAAAAAGAACATCCTGTTTCATGAGACCATTACACCAAGGTAATGTGCAGAAAAGCTCACCTTAGTTAGCGTATGCAGGAATATTCCCATAATTACATCCAAATTTGAAATTTTAGGTCAATTCAAGAAGAAATTGTAAAATGACCTCATGCTATTGTTAATGAGATTCATGAGTGAAATTCCAAGAGACCCTGAAAGAAAACTGCAGGAAAACACAAACAAAATAAAATACCAACTAAGAAGAGAAGAATAGAACACAAGTAACAACAGTCTCTCATGTGTCCAGTGACCAGCAACACCAGATGTGAGCAAGATGCAGACGAAGACCAAGTTATGAGCCCATCAATGGCATGCCTCTGATCCTACAGCAAAGAGAATATCCTGGATTACTGAACTCCATAGAAAAAATTCTCACACTTGAGAGGTGAAGGGGGATGCTGGTAAGGGTGTAGTGCTTGTTGATAGGCTGGCTCCAGGAGGTGGTGGTGACTGGGTAATATTTCCAAAACCAAGTGTTGGAGCCATATTAGGGACAGGAGAATTGAAGGGGGATATTGGCACTGGTCCAGCACTACCAATTCCTCCAATGCCAAAACCTCCTGCAAAAGCAAACAGTCAGATGATCACAATTGGTAGTCTCTTATCTGAGAGGAAACCATAACTGAAAGTGATGAAACTTGGCTCTGGTCCATGGTGTCAGCGTCTCATAACTGGCCAATGTGCTATAGAAACTCCTTGTGAAGAACAGAGAAAAGAGAAGTACCTGCAATCCCAGAGTTTGTATTGCCAAAACCGTTAAAGCTCTGCATGCCAACAAAGTTCTGTGATGGGGGTAGCTGGGTGCCAAAGACATTTTGATCCGGCTGGGGATATGCATTCCCTAAGAATGTACTTGTATTTGGTGCTGGAACAATGGGCCCTTTTGTGTTGAAAGAACTCCCAAATCCACCTCTGCAAGAAGCAGTGTTTGTGAGAGGGACAACAAAGGATATAAGACACAATTAACTCCCAACATGTACCCTAGAAGTATCCTGATAGAACAAGTGGACACTGGACACCATCAACTACTTATACCATTTCAAAAACCAATGACAGTCAATAAGCTACCACAAATGGAGGAACACAAGTAAGGGGAATGCTTTTCAAGGTCCACTCACATGGATTGTGGAGAGGCACCAGCTGCAACTCCGAAGGGGGATATAGGCTGACCAAAGCCCACATTAGGAGTGGAGGGAACTCCAAAGACCATGTTTCCACCTGGTTGGGGAGTGCTGGCAAATGGGGAAGATGGGAAAGCCACTGGTGTAAAGCCAGCACGTTGGGCTACAGGACTTTGGTATGGATTTCTTAGCAAACTCTCAAACTCAGCATTCTTTGCAGCAACCATCGATGCCTCTTTTTGTGCCTGATCAACACACGAGGACCACAGTCTCGCCAAAACATCTTTCCAGGAATGAACAGTAATTGACCATATGAGTATGCAGACTTACAATTTGATGAAGGGACAATCCCTGTTTTGCACTGTCATATGCAAGTGCTCGCAGCTCTTCTGGACTCACATCCCCACTTATGTCATTCGGAAGGCTACAAATGACAACTCCTGTATCTTAGTTGGCATGCAGCTGAGATAGACCCGTTCACTAGCTAGACAAGCAGAAATGATCATGGCACACAAGTAGCAACAAGGAAAAGACAGACCAGCGATCAAATGATAAAAATCACTAAATACATCTGCAACGATGATGTTTCCAGGAAAAAACTTACAATTTCCAGTGACCATAGCTTGTAAGCCGCCAGAAAAGAGGATGTTCATGTGCCATGTCATCCTTGATCTGTTCTTTACAGACTCTTGGGTCATTGCACCTGCAATCCAGCTTTCTCTCACAACTTTGCAAATCTTCCATCAAATTCACAAGTGTCACACAGTTGCAAGGATAAAGAGAGACAAGAACGAGCACAGAGAAGAGGAGGCATGAAGCCACTCCATGACTTGGAAACCACTGTGGGATAATTCATGCATCTGAAGAGATAAATCAAGCTGCTCAACCTCTCTACAAACATAAAGGCAAAAACCATGCATTCTGCCCAGAATGTTACATCATGTGAATTTGCAATAGTCTGCCCTACCGCCCTTCCCTTAAACTTCATCTGACTGACAGAAAGTGCATTCTCACTTGTGATCTTTCAGAGGTACTTGCTGCTGTGGCTTTTGAGAACTATTTGCATTGGAGAGAGCCTCAAAGCTATTCCTCCCCCTGTCACCAAAGCCTCCCTGTAGAACAAGTAACTTGGTCAAAGCCTGTTTTTTTGCGCTTCTCTAGAACACTATATTCTAAGTGAGAACTATATACCAGAAATGCCAGCATACAGAAGACTCGGAAGCAAAACCCTAAACCCTAAACCCTAGACCCACATTGTGGCAGATCGATTCCCCCTCCAGATAGACATGGGAGAAGATGAATACGAGAGTGATTGATACTCCAAACTTGCAATTGGAAGACATCATGGAAACAACACACGCTCAAGTCAGATCAACAACATGCATATACTGACGATGAGAAACAAGTAGTTTGAAGGAGAGAATGGAGAGAGCATCCAAACCTGCTGCTGCGCCGAATGCCTACGCCCAGAGTCGAAGGCATTGGACTGCGGCTGCTGATTTTGAGGCAGCTGGTGTGAGAACTTGCACCGTGTGCCGAACCTGCAGCTGCACACAACGAACCCCGCCCACACAAAAACTTCAAACCGTCTACACAATTGCCCGCAAGAAACAAAGAGTTGATTGTAAAAGCGTATAATGCAGGCACTTCTTGAACTACAGTGTTAACGGTTGTGCCTTCTATCAGACAGCGAAGTTCAGGAGGAATTCTTCGCAGGAGGTTTGAACATACTTGCCCCGCTGAAAGTCCCGACACACTTCCTGCCTGCGACTCATGGAGCTCCGAATTCAAACCGAACTCTCAACAATCCAAGAACCTGTACCATAAAGCCTGAGACGAAGACAGGACCGTAAGATAGCAAGAAAGACTGAAAAAAAAAGCTTCACGAGCCTCGCGGAAAAGACCGAATCACACACAGAGCACGAGAAACTGCGAATGTTCACAACTTCAGTGGCTAAAAAGGAGAAACAACAAATGGACGAGATCTACTCCCGAAGACCATATCTCGTCGACCTACTTGCTGCTGCTGTCTGTCAATCTGTCTTCTGTCTCCTGTCTCTCTCTCTCTCTCTCTCTATCTATCTATCTATACAAGTGTTGAGCGAGCAATTTGCAGAACAATCCGCTTCTACAGGAATTAAAGAAACCAGCAGCAGCAGTAAGGATTCAAAACAAACCCGCACAGCAAAACCCTTCGCTGTTTAGGTGAAGCTCATGAAACCCTAACCCTAACTCCTCCAAATGGGTCAAAATAATGGATTTTGATGCATTGTTTTGTGGGCTGCCCAGATTTCGTTTTCTTCTTCATTATTTACCTGCCCAATTTTCTCCTGCACTAATAGCCCACTCCTTGGGAGTATGAGTATATATTGGCCTTCCCTTTTTGTCTCCCCTGTGATGGTTCCGGCCATCGATCTTTTATTTGATTTTTGTGTAAAAAAAATTTTTTTAAAGTGTGTATCGTAATACATGAGTGACTTTGGCATAAATTAAATTTCTTTTTTTATTTTTTCAAAATAAATTAATTTAGACCTACTTTCAAAACTTTTAGAAATTTAGATTGCAAGAATTTAAAATTAAACTTTGGCCCGGTATAGATAGATAAGCACATTAGTTGTGAACACACTAAGCACAAGGAGAATAAAAAAACCTCGGAAGTTGAGTCAGAATTTAATATCTATATTCCTTATATGCTAAAAAGTTCAACAATTCAAAAACTCCACATGCCCAAAACACGAGGGGTCAAAACAAAACTTTTGTTTCCTTCTGAACATGTTTTCTCCCATGTGCATTCAATGTGCACTCTATTATTGAACACACCAAGCTTGATTTGTGAATTTTTTTAATTTTTTTATCATCAAACAAAATTAAATTTTATTCCATTCAAGTTATTTTACACTAATGATAATATATGTACAAAACTATAAACTAAAAAAAAAACCCCTTAAACATGTGATGTTTGCGCATAGAAACGTTTTTGTTCAACATTAAGATTTGTATGAATTAACATGCATAATATGATTTGTACCTTGCATCTAATGATTTTAAATGTGCCACAATGGGGGAGCATGGTGATTCTAATCACATGTGTCACACTTTTATTTACAACAATTTCGATGGCTCAAACACCATCATCATGGTAATTGAGTTCTTCATGTTCAATTCTTCACATTCCTTGTCATGTTCAAGCATTGGAGAGCTTTGGAAATCTTGTTCACCTTCTTGAACCAACTCTTCTTCTCATGAACTTGCTACCAACAACTAGAACTTGTACTCATCTTTTTAATGGTTTTCTTCACAAGCAAGCTAATAAATCCCAATTTGGAGCTTGGTGACAACTTTTGATGTTCTTATGGTCTAGCTAGTGCCAAAGCTTTTGACAATTTTATCATGTTCGACCTAGACCTCTTCATCATCTCCTAGTCATCTAGCCAAACCTCCTTTCATTATTCTTGGCCTAGCATGTTCCCATCTTTAAATTTTGTTGTTGTCATATTCATCTTTTTTTTTTGCTACCAGAGCTCATTGACTATTCCTAGAGCTTTTGATGGGTTTATAGTGTTCAACATAGACCTCTTCTTCATCTCCTAGTACTCTAACTAGACTTCTTGCTCATTTTTTTCAGCCCTACACATCCTCCCAAGTTTGAACTTTGTTGCTACCGTGCTCACTTTCTAATTTTGCTATTAGGGGTCTCTAACCACTTCTAGAACTTTTGACGGTCTTATGATGTTCGACCTAGACCTCTTCCTCATGGTACTTTAACTAAACCTCTTACTCATTATTATTGCCCTTGTTTTCTCCCAAGTTTGAACTTTAATCCATTCATGTTCATTTTCTAATCTTGTTGGAACTCTCTAACTATTGTTGGAGCTTTTGATGGTCTTATGGAATTCAACCTAAACCTTTTCCTCATCTCATGGTACATTTTAATTAAACCTTTTTGTTCTCTATTTTTGGCCATGCATTTTCCCATGTTTGAACTTTATTGTTGCCATGTTCATCTTATGGTCTTGATCTGGACACTTCTGTTCACGTCTAGACTGGTCTAACTACTAAAGCTTTGGATGGTGGTATGGAGTTTGACTTGGACCACTTACTCATCATGATAAGGCCCCAGTGCTCTTGTTTGTTCAAATTTTACTTTTTCCATGTTCATTGTTTGGTCCCCTAGCTATTGAAGACCTTATTCATCACTCAATCTAATTATTACTAAATATTTTGATGGTTTATGGTGTTCAACCTAAACCTTTTTTTCATTTCCTTGATCTTCTTACTAAACTTTTGTTCATCTCATAGTCTTCAAGTTAAAATTCTTATTCATGGCGTTAATATTTTCATTAAACTTTTTGTTTGTCTCCAAGTCTTCAAGTTGGACCTCAAGTGTTCATGTTATTGTCGCAACCCTAACTTGGCCAAGTGTGGGGGTGAAGCTCAACACTTGGAAAAGTTGGGGATTTGGAGTCCTCCGGGACTCTCGAATGTTTAGAGCTCGACAGCAGGACCCAAAACACCTCGCATTGGGGTGTTCTTGGTGTCATTGGAAAGGTCTTGAAGCGTAGATGTCAAAAATGCCCTCGCATTGGGCATTTGGACATCTGTAGCCCAAGTTATGGGCAAAAGAAAGGCCGGGAGTCAAACTGGCAGTTTGACTCCCGATCACTAAAAGTCGGGAATCGACCTCTTCCCTAAATTATTGCATTCAACGATCTTTTTAAATTTGTCCAACATTTTTTGGACCATTTGAATGGGACTAATTACATTAAAATGTTATAATTGGTAGAATAACTATGTTTCCTACTCATGTCATGCATGGTGTGTGTACCATGTAATTGTGATCACTTCACTAGCCCTTGGGCTTGATGTGGCTTCATGCCATTTTTTGTTTGCATTTTTTTTTACATGCCATGTGTCTAGTTCATGCCTTTTGGCAACTATTATTCATATACTTCATTGCATTCCTACATAGACCCTCATATCAAATATGAAACATTCAAAACATTTTCCAAGCTTCAATTGATCTTCGGATGTACAAGAGATCTTTAAATATGTAATGAATGTATTTAAACAATCATGTGAATAATTTAAAAAAGTTTATATCTTAATTGATGTGTATTATGAATATTAGAACTAGAGATTACACATATTGGAAATATTTAATTTGTTGCATTTTTCTCCCTATGAAACCCACATGGCTAGGTTGATGGCCTAGTGAATTTCCTTGTGAACATCTTTCATATTTGTACAATGTTTTTGTGGCTAGTTGCTCAAAAACTTTGTCATAAACATTTTTATCACTGTCCCATATATCTTATAATATTGCAAGTGATTAGAATATCTCATTCAATGACTGCATGCATTTCTACATCTATAATTTTGAAATATCTTTTTTCTACCTTAGGAAAATATGCAAATTTGGTGTGTTCGTGAGTGTTTTTAATGATTGTTTCTTTATGATGTTTTGTTTAAACATTAGTTCATTTGATTTTGTCAATAATCAATTTTAGTGTTCAACTTTAGCCACTATTTTGTTTAACATTTGTATTGTTTCACAATTTATTACAATCAATGGTATTCTTCTTTCTCCTTCAATTGTTGATTTGTCATTTTTTTTTTACTATCATACACATATTGTGGTTTCAAGGCTAGCCTTGTTATCTAATGATTCACTGGTTGTTTTAAAACTTTGTTCTTTAAATCATGTGGCAACCAAGCTTGCTTACCTGGAGTTGCATATTTTTGGGGTTTCAAGAATTTTGTTGATAACAAGTTTCCAAGGGTTATTAAGTCCTTTGTTGACAAATTGTTGAGTAAACTTGTGAAAAATGTTTTGGAATTGACTTTTTCAAAGTTGTGCATTCTTTAAAAAAATCCATAGTATGTGTAAACATCGCCTAGTGGTAGTTTTCCATATCCTCCTTTGGAAGGTTTACAATTTGTTTCAGTATTACAAGACTTTCTTTATCTATTTTGGCATTTGTCCATTGCCAAGTTGCCCATTCATTTGTTTTGTCAATTGATCTTTTCCATTCTATTCCCCATGTTTAAATTTTCAACAAATGTTGGAAGGGGAATAACCAATTGTCATCTTTTTGACATTCCCAAGGTTTTGTTGTCATTTCACATATTCTATCCAGTAGGCTTGAGATTAGTGTATATTTAATCATTGAGTCCAATGTGTTTGGTGTGAAATTTGGTGGCAATTTTCCTCTTGCCATTGTAAAATAGAGGCTTGTTGTATAGATTGGGCAAATTAGGAGTATAGGGAAAAAATGCAATTTGGTTATGCTAGTAGTAAGAATGGTGTTAAACGCAAGAGGTTGAGAGTGAACGAAAATAAAAAATAATTTGAATTGGTGTAGACAATGTGAAGTGTCATATTGTCTTTATTCCTAATGGGCACATGCCTCTTGATGGTGAACAATTAGTGTTCAGATTAGCATGTACATCTTGGTGGGTTTATTGAATTTAGTTTAACGTTATGGATGTTGCAAAGCTTGAATATATTTCATATTAAGGAAATATGAAGTACAACTTTAAATTGTGGCTTGAACATTTCATTTGTGGATTTGTTTTGAAAGAAACCAACATAAATTGTTTTGATCCTATTTATTTTGTTCAATTTCGCACAAAATAACATTTGTTGGCACCATTTAGGATAAAGTTCATCCATATTTTCATCCATAAAAATCATTCATCCATGGACACATGCAAAAAAATTCCTCCATGTCAACAAAGATTGTGTCCTACATGTCCCAAAATTACATTGCCTACCCAATATATTAATTCATTCAAAAAATATAACATATGTCAACATGATAAAGTGCTTATTAATTAATACACATGCATATGACCTACTTGTTACTTACTATCTATTACCTATCCTATTTATTGCCTATCCAATAGATTAATTGTATAGCTTATTTATTAATTAATTACACTTCCAACCTAAACCCTAAAATTCAAATTTTTTCACATTTAAATACATGTGCATTTGCAACTAAAATTTATAGTCACAAATCAAATTGAAAGGATGTCATGTGGTGTCCAATGGCCTTTGAACTACCTTCCAAGTCGCAAAAAAATTACATTTTCATCTATTTTGAAACACCACTAAAAATTGATGATTTAAATATATTTTTCATTTTCATCCAAATCAACATTAGTCATAAATATAAGTTGCATATGCAATTGCAACCATTTTGTAATCATTTTTGCAACTACTAGTCATTTTACCAAATGCCACTAAGGAGAATCATATATAAAATCACAAAAATGATTGATTTGAACAAAAGTCGTAAACGCATGAATTGGAATGGACAAGATTCCTTATAGTGCCACTATCTTGCGTTAGGGTGTTGTGGCAACAAGAAAGGCCTCTTCCAGGCTTGGTGTCCTTCTAGGTTTTTCCCCATCTCCTTGCATGACTTGCTGTGTGCTACTAATGATGGGTTTAGGTCCCAGGTTTTGTGTTTTCTCCTCTTAAGGCTCCCCATTGTGCATTTTGCATTGTTGAGTGTGTTCTTTTATTTGAATTTCAATCCTTTTTTTTTTCATTATCTGGTTCCTTGACGGGTGTTTTTCCTTTATTTATTTATTCATATATAAATATCATCTTTCAAAAATCCTCATATAAAAATAGACCTACTACCAAGGGGCCAAAATCCCTAAAGCTACTATACTCTATAATGAAATATAAACACAATATCCTTGCCTACAAAAAAAAAAAAAGACTGCCAAATGTTAGTGGTGGGTATGGTAGTTTAGTTACTTACGTAGTGTGTGGTGGAAAGTAGGAGGATAAGTTCATCCAATTATGGGTATGGTTCATCCAATTGCAACCCCTTCTCCGTTGGAACTTTTTAGGGTTTTGAGCATCTAGAGAAGGACGGCCATGCGTCGTGGTGCTCATCCGTGCCTGCGTCTCACAGAAATGTGTTAGGGATAGAGAGCGCGAGGGCGCCGTGACTGCTGCGCCTTTTTTGCAGTGGACCCATCTCACAAAACACAAAATCCGTGATTGGGCTTATCTTCATCTTCTTCGTCGTCGTCCCAATTGGTCTTGTCATCTCTCCCGAGTCTTGACATCGACAGGTTTGTGAAGAATTTTGTGTTTCTTTGTATCTCTTGGGTGTTTGTGTATTTGCGTGTTTCGGTTTTCGATTTTGGTCTGTGTGTTTTCGTTCTCGATTTTGGTTTTGTGCGTTTTAAAGTGTTTTTTACCTTTGCGAATGAGCATTCTTTGAGTGGACGCGGATTGTGTTTAACAGTCCTTTGGGAACTGATATTCTCTACATTTTCAGGGTTTTGTTTTGTTTTGTTTTGCGGTTTTGCAGTTTTGGACTGTGAGCAATGGCGATTGCAAGCCGAGCCTTGCTTGCACCTGGGTTGCAATCAGGCCTTGTAAGGTCTGGAAGTGATGAAGCCTTCGTAAGGACGCACAGGCGTGCAATTGAAAGTGCGAAGACGGGAAGAGTAATACCGGTCGGGAGCAGCAGCATTGTAGTGAAAGCCGTCCACGCAGCGGAGCCCGTCAACAGCAGCCTGGATGCACCAGCAACCAGGCTATCTGGAGGAGCGGCACAGGATTGGACTCCCAGCAGCTGGGGATTAAAGACCGCTTTGCAACAACCCAAGTATCCTGATCAGGACAAGCTGGAGGGTGTGGTGAAAACCTTGGAGAGCTTCCCACCACTCGTGTTTGCAGGGGAAGCTCGGAGCTTAGAGGAGAGGCTGGGGGATGCAGCCATGGGAAAAGCTTTCCTGATGCAAGGTGGGGATTGTGCAGAGAGTTTCAAAGAATTCAACGCAAACAATATTAGGGATACATTCAGATTGCTACTTCAGATGGGAGTTGTGCTCATGTTTGGAGGACAAGTGCCCGTTATAAAGGTGTGTGTTTATCTTCTGCACATGTGTATGTGCTTGCTTTTCTCTCATCTCAATTTCCAGTCTGTACTCACATGGTTTTGTTGACCATGCTTGATGTGATAGCATTTCCTTTGGGGTCTGATGATGACATTGTGTTATGTCAAACAGCTTGGGCGAATGGCAGGACAGTTTGCAAAGCCCAGGTCATCAGATTTTGAGAATGTGAATGGGGTGGAACTCCCAAGCTACCGGGGTGATAACATAAATGGTGATGGACCCACATTGGAGTTAAGGCAACCAGACCCAGAGCGAATGGTGCGGGCCTACAGCCAAGCTGCTGCCACCCTCAATCTTCTTCGTGCCTTTGCCACAGGAGGATATGCTGCCATGCAAAGAGTAACCCACTGGAATCTGGACTTTGCATCCCACAGTGAGCAAGGTGACAGGTATTCTACAAAACTTAAGAGGCTGACTGTATATTATTCTAAATCTGCACAGGTGTCAATGTTTCTGTTGTTTTTTCTGCTTAGAGATAAAGGAAATTAACAGAGTTCTGTGTTTGCAGGTACCGAGAGCTCGCCAATCGGGTGGATGAAGCACTTGGCTTCATGACAGCATGTGGGCTGACATTGGATCACCCAATTATGACCACTACTGAGTTTTGGACCTCTCATGAGTGCCTGCTGCTTCCATATGAGCAGGCTTTGACTCGAGAGGATTCTACTTCAGGACTCTGGTATGACTGTTCAGCACATTTCCTGTGGATTGGAGAACGAACTCGCCAGCTAGATGGTGCCCATATTGAGTTCCTCCGAGGAGTGTCTAATCCTCTGGGTGTCAAGGTGAATATTGCACCTGTATTTCTGATAGTGAATCAGCATCTTCTGTGCATTGGTTGGCACTTTCCTTAAGATGGTCTGAATGATATGTTCAATGCAGATCTTAACAAACCTTGAGGGTGCAGGTAAGTGACAAAATGGTTCCAGCAGAGCTGGTAAAGCTGTGTGAGGTGCTCAACCCTCACAACAAACCAGGTAGGCTAACTGTCATTGTGCGCATGGGGGCTGACAAGCTTCGAGAGAAGCTCCCAGCTTTGGTCAGAGCAGTTCGTCAGGCTGGATGTATTGTGACGTGGGTCTGTGACCCAATGCATGGAAACACCATCAAAGCACCATCTGGAGTCAAGACCCGGCCATTTGATGCCATTCTTGTAAGTTCTGCACCATGGATATTGTGTTGGCCTTTGCACCTGTGTACTTGCTCTTGCTTCTCAGCCACTGTAATGGGTAACTGCTGGATCTACAGAAATGCAACTGTTTGCTAATTTATGGCAATGTCACTGGGTGCAGGATGAAGTGAAGGCCTTCTTTGATGTGCATGAGCAGGAGGGCACACATGCAGGTGGAGTTCACTTGGAGATGACAGGTCAAAATGTGACAGAGTGTGTAGGAGGGGGCCGAACTGTGACGTTTGAGGACCTGAGCTCACGCTACCACACACACTGTGATCCTCGCCTGAATGCTTCACAGGCACTGGAGCTTGCCTTCATTGTTGCAGATCGTTTGCGTAAGAAACGCTTGAACTATGCAGTCAACTCTCTTCCTGCAAGCATTGCCCACCATTCAAAAAATGTAGTGTCTTAAGTTGTCAAATTTCCTGTTGACATCTCAGCTTAAAAGTTTTTTTGATAGAAATTGGAGATTTTGTCCTTCGAAAGTGCTGGAAGCCTAATAGTAGTGATCTTGAAACCATTGGCAAGTGCTCGTCAGATTTAAGTACTCCTCGGGTTTTAATGTAGTGATTGGAGTCAATGAACAATCCCCTTGTTTGTTTTTGAAAAGTTGTAATCTATGTAGCCAGGAGGCATCAATGTTAACCATAAAAGTAAGATGAAGTCATGGTTGCCGTGATGTGGGCTCTCTGAGGCCTGTAGAGCCCCTTCAACCAGCAATCAGGATATTGTGATTAGATCCTATTACCTTGACTCCTCAAATGATAATACACACCTGCTGCAAGTTTTTCTTGCTGAAGTTCTCATTTTATCACAGGGTTCCAATTTGTGTTCCTCTTGCCGTTCAAACCTTGACTGGATGAAAGCAATTGTTTCTTTGGCAGATATGTCTGTGTCCCTAGGGGGTGGGGTTTTAGCTGGCCTAAGTAAAAACACTGGTGTCAATTTCCCCTGGTTGAGTGGATTGGCATTTGGTGCTTATCTCTGGACTATGAGAAAATGTATTGGAATTCAATTGCCGGAGAGATTGCACCTGGTTGAGTGGATTGGCATTTGGTGCTTGTCTCTGGACTGTGAGAAAAAGTATTGGAATTCATTTGCCTGAGAGATTGCATTTGTCCTTCTATATGGATTTTCATGTACTGTCAAACCTGCTTTCCGGTGGTATTTGGGATGGAGAGCATTAACAATGCATTCACTCACACTTCAATATACCTTCATATTTTGTTGGGGGATTTCACTACAGTTTCTTCATACTTGTCGACTGAGATTTCATCCATACAAGGAATGCATATATTGGGTTTCTTGGCCATGCCTACCAAGGCAAGGATATTGTGTTGAGATTGATCATTGAGTATAGTAGCTTAAGGGATTTTGACCCCTAGGTAATAGGTTTATATTTGTATGAGGATTTTTGAAAGATGATATTTTGGCTTGTGTTGAAACTTGAGATTAGTTAGAGAGTTACAATATCTTGAAAGGTTTTGGTTTCTTCTGGAGGATTAGTCCAACCCACTAGCTCTTACCAATGTACTAAGCACTAACCATGTACATAACTAAGTACCTATGTACATACTTAGTAGCCACCTATTGGACCTACTTACTTACCCAGGAAGTGGATATAGGACCTTTCTTTCACAGGATAGGTTACCAAGGTGTCATCCAACATCAACTCAGTTGGGATTCATCCATAACAAAGTCATAACATTCTTCCAATGGATGGTGTAGGGGTGGATTTTGGTTCACTCAAGCTGTTCTTTTGTGTGGTTTTAAGACCAGTTTTTTTCCCCCCACAATGCTGTTTTTTTAACAAAAAAAAAGATGGGTTCTTTTTATTGGGGGTTTTTCTAGTGTAAAGTTGAATAAATTGCTAATATTTGGAAAATTTTGCCAAATTTTTTATATAAAAAAACTGAAAAAAAATACCCCTGCAACTGACTGTTGGTACTTTATACTCTTCACTTGTGGTTTTGGGGTTCTAAAGGATCTGTTGAACAAAAAACTTCCCTCCACCAAAAACCACATTTTTCAATTTTGGGCAAACCATATGAAGTAAAGTATGGTGTTATTGGGAACATCTTGGGGAACACATTGGGAGAGCAAAAAACTCTCTCCTCTTAAGTGGGGAAAAAATCTGGGTCCTCCTGAGTGTATGTCAAGCCTTCTCATTCGACACATGAAAATTATGATCCTAAGACGGTTTGTCATCATTTACGACCTTACAGCATGTGCACCTATTTCATAAGAGCTTAAGAATTGATTCTAAAAGGGTAAACCCTAAATCCTAAACCCTAAATCAATTTTAGGGTTTAGGTAATGTTTTAATGCTTTAGGAGATTCTGAATTGCACAAAACTACTGGTGGAATGAGAAATGAGAGTACATCACAAAAACATCTATTGACAGATTCTGTTCAAACTCTGTTCTTGCAGTTTGCAGGCTTTTCAGTACAAACTCAAGACTGAAGGACATCAACACAATTACTAGAATCATCCAAAGAATACCCCAAACTGGGAGTACTGGGCCCCAGTTTTGTTGGAACTCCTGACAAAATCAAAAGTGAGGATGATGACAGTACACAGGGGAAAAGCCAGGGCACCAAACTAGTTTTCTTGCCTAAATTGGTCCTCAGGGGAGTTTCATCCCCAGTTTTGGATTTGATTGCATGTGGCCCCTTGACTGCTAGTCTTATTCTTCATTAAATGTAACCTTGTCAGAAAAAAGATCCTGCAGATCTTCTGAACTGATACCCAGTTTCATGAAACAGTACCCAATTTTGGTCATTACAGATACACTCAAATTGAGGATGAAACAGGGTTTAGGGTGTCAAACTAGGCCTCAAAGGCAAGGTGACTTCAACAGGGTCACCCTGTCTTTGGGCCTGCTTTAACCCCTATCTCTTCTTTCAGTGGTATTCGCAAAGTAAGGAAATTTTATTTAATCTCAATATGAAATGCTGAAACTCAGCATTCAATGCACAAGGTTCCACAGTAGTTGTACAGGTAGGAGCAGTGAAAATATATGTAGCAGCAGTGGAGGCGCTCAGGAAAGAGACCGGATAAAGTTCAGTTTACCACCAAAATTGCTGGAAAAACTAGTCTGGTTCCGGTTATTTTGTTGTGTAAAATTTTCATTCTCAGTTACATGTTTGATGCCCTATTATGCCGAAACTGACTGGCGTCTGCCCCTAATTGTGGGACGGACTTTACAGATGACTCTAATATGTCCTAGAAATGAGCAGGAAGAACAAACAAAGAAAGGGGGGGGGGGAATGAAAACAGCCAGCCATTATGCATGGATGCTTTGCATCTCTTTTCTCTCATATTTAAGCTTCTTAGGCTACCACCTCTTTGTGAAAGAAAACTCCATTATGGCACATTATTTAACTTGGCATCATCTTGAGTGCCCAACTCTTGCAACTGGGATTATCCACTTTCAGTAAATGTGCAAGAGGCCCTAACAAATTGCAGTGTTTGTATTTAATTACTCTGGATATATGAATTCTTTGATCTTTTCAGTTACTTGATCAAGTTCAAGAGAAATATGGACATTAGGAGGGAAGATGAAACCTCATTGTGGCTTTGTTGTACCCTTTCCAGTAAGTTGTTAGTACCAATCTGTGATTTTTCCCAACTAATTTTGTTGTGTTTTTGGGAAAAACTCACCAATTTGTTTTGGAAAATTAAAAGTTAAAAAAACCCTAAATCCTACAAAACTCACAAAAATTTCAATATCACCAAACTGAATAATAATTAATTAATTAATTATTTATTTAAAAAGCCCCTGGTACCAATGGCTTTTGCCAAATTGTATTCTGCAATTGGGAAACAAGGTGTCATTTGTGTTTCACCTGAGTCAGGAAGCTGTTGTCCAGTTTCTACCATTGAAGTAAGAAATTTGATGGACTGAAAAACAAGCCACCAAACCACAAAGTCATTCATTTATGGAAGAAAGGGGACATTCCGAGGTTTGAAGTTTGAACTAACCATGGTGGTTAGCTCCGCTTCTTTTTCTACTACTTGCCTAGTAACAACCCACTAGCCCTTACCTAGTAACAACCCACTAACCCTTACCTAGTATTGAACATCTATATGCATAATGGTGTGATGGTGGTTCATTCTACCAACCAATTGTTGGTTTATTTCAACAATTTTTATTTTTTTTCCTTAACTCCCAAAAATTGGATTTTATTTTCTCTTGGTGTAAATTCAACTAAAATTTCTCAGTTTCTGGGGAAAAAAAATGCCAAATTTCCATTAACTTAAAATTATTTATTAAAAAAAACCCTTGCTGCCAATACTTCTGATGACCTGCCATTAAGGTTGGGTGTGATTTTGTTGTATTGCTCTCTGAATCCTAACCATGGTTGTTAGACATGTACTAAGCATCTATATGCATCTACCCACTTTATGGCCATCAAGTGCCACTTACAATTAATTAATTTTTAAATGAACTTTGCCACATTAAATATTAAAAAAACTTTTTGGCTCACATTATAAATTTTATTTATATTTTTGACATGAATGGAAGAAATAATTATTTTTCATCCCCCTTGATGCACACCATTCATTAAATGCAATTCTTGTTTACATATGTATTTACATGAATTTTTGTTTGCCAATAAGATCCAATATGCCATTGAGATGGAACTACTCCCATGACTCTATGATAACAAATCTATCAACCATCTTCAATTTGTGG
>Ga0209208_10004877_pt1 | contig 18849 bp, 11 predicted proteins | sample S1TSphfallax_3_FD_187694 | JGI IMG/M metagenome (GOLD analysis project Ga0209208, IMG submission 187694) | Host-associated microbial communities from peat moss isolated from Minnesota, USA - S1T2_Fd - Sphagnum fallax MG (SPAdes) (version 2) | ecosystem: Host-associated > Plants > Peat moss >... | reverse complement strand
CATCAAGCCCTAAGTAGTTTCTTCTTCTAAACCCTAAACTATTCAACCTAACCTAACTACTACAAGGATGAGAATATTATTCATCCTTTTGATGAATGTAAATCACATTCACCAACCTTGGGGATTATAATCGAATAATATTTCTAACACTATGTTAGGCCTAGACCTAAACCACATGGCAATTAATAAATGAAGTTCTATTTCATTTGGTTTAGCCTTTAAGGTTGAACCTTTTTTATTGGTTCATCCCAAATGGCTACTAGATTTTCATGTTTATTTTGTTTTCCAATAATCTTGCACTCCTTTATATAGTTTGGATTCATGGAATGGAAACTAAACAATACGAGACAAAAGTTTTAGTTGTAACCTAAGGAAAACACACCTATCACCAAACACTTAATGATATTGGATCATTGTAACTCTCTTGTCCATGGTCTATTCCTTTTGAAACTTCGAACAATTTTGTAGTCCTCCACCTAACGTGTCCAAATCTGTAAAAAACGCTACAATCTAATGGAAAATGAACAAAAATATGCCCTATTAGTGAAGGGGGTTGTCCTTTGGATTTTTTCACAAGTGTTTAGTATGATTTTAAAGATGCAGCTCTTCAACTTTTTCTTTTTTTTACTTTTTATTTTAAATAATTTTTATAAATTTTGAGATTTCACATTTGTAGCCTTTGAAATCATTCAAAATGAATGAGAAATGAACAAGATATAGATGCTAGAAGTAAAGGGGGTCTAGAAACAAAATTTGAGACAAAATATCACTCTTTTTCTTCTTGTGTTCTTTGCTTTGTTCCTTTGCTTTTGAGGTTGAAAGAACATTTGTAGCTTTATGTTTTGCACTTCCAATGACATAAAAAATGTTCAATTTGGTGTTGAAATGAGGGAAAACTTGAAAGTGTTTGATGATAGAATACCATTTGCTATCTACCTTAGTTGTAACGCAGTTGCAACTTAATTACAACTCAAATAATTGTAATCTTGTTGTACAAGCTAGTCTAAGCTTAATTAGGTTTAGACCTAGACCAATAATCTACGTAGCCTAGGTCTAACTACTTACCTTAATTATTTATAGTAATTATTCATCAACTATTTTTAACTATGTAGTTGTATAATTAAACAATTAAAACATATTATCATCATTTATTAAATAATACGGTGATTAGTTTTTTTGGAAAAATCAGCAATTAAATGTATTTATTTATAAGATGATTAATAATCATTGATTTTTCAAAAAATTCGAAATTCATTGTAACTTCTTAACATTTCATAGAACGAAGAATTAACTCAAATATAAATATTCAATAATTGATTTATATGATTTTTAAAATTAAAATAATCATTATAAAGTTGTGATAATTAATAATTGACTACAATTACAACAATAACATTAATAATGTTGTAGCTAGTTTTTAGGTTAGGCTAGTTATTTAACTTTTGTTATTTGTATTTTTATCTAACTTGTTGGAACTATTAGCAAATTAGAATAAAAATAAGAATTCTAAAAAATATTAATTATGTATCATTACATGATATGTTGTAAATTAAAATTGAATCTACATGGAAATAATAAATTACATGTGTATTGAACATATTTTTTTTAAAAAACCTAAATATCCTTACTTGATATGTTGTAAACTTAAATTGAATTTACATAGAAATTATAAATTATGCATGTATTGAACATACACATTATTAAGTTGACTTATATATTTTTAAATTTTATTTTCAAATTAAAATGTAATATCTATATGCACAAAAAAAATCATCATACATGTAATCATTCATTGAAAGAAAAAAACATTTACATGTACTATTAATAATTTAAAAATAATTAATGCAATTTTAAAAATATTTTAAGACATCATACATATAAAAATGAATAAACATTAAAGTTCCGAAAATTTATGAATTATGTATCATTACTTGATTTGTTGTAAATTAACATTTGATTTAAAAAAAAATAATAAATTACATATATTGAACTTACATTATTTCAAAATTTCCTTAAATTTTATTTTGAAATTAAAATTTAATATTTATATGCACACAAAAAATTTGCATCATACATAACCATCCATTTCCACAAATAGAAATTACATGTAATTTAGTGTTTAATGAATAGTTATTGCAATTGAAAGAAAATATTGAAATATCATGTCTATAAAGATCAATAAACATTAAAATTCCACAAAAAATATTAATGATGTATCATTATTTGATATTGTAAACTAAAATCCAATTTACATATAAATAATAATTAGGTGTATTGAACATGCACATTATGACAAATTTATATTTCAAAACTTCCTTAAATTTTCTTCAATCAAAATTTATTATTTGTGTGCACAAATATTTTTGCATCATACATAACCATTCATTTTATACAAAGATAATTCACACATAATTTAATCTATTAATGAAGGTAGATTATTTTATTTTATTTATTCTATCATGTTGAAATTTCCTAAACCAAATTACTTCATATAATGTTATTGATATCTTTGAAAACCTAACAATGAATAAGGGTGCACTAACTTGGGTTGAAATGTTTTGGAGCTACAATGCAAAGGTTATTGATTATTGAACCACTTTCTTCATAAACATTGATAAAATCATAAATATAAATTTTACTCAAGGTGTTGTTGGAAAATAATTGCTAAGTTAGATTTAATGAAATTTATTTCATTATTTTTATATTTAAAGTGTGGAAGATATTGAATTTTGAATGAATTTTGTTGTTGAAAATTGAAACAAATTACAACAAATTGGGTTTAGAAGGGAAAATGAGTTGAGTGTGTTCACATTTGGGGCCAACAACACATGTTACTTTATTTATCCGTGAAGCAAGGTAGTTTGTTTTGTTTTGTAATGATATCTCCCAAACCACCAATGTCTTAGGTTATGCTATGGAACTTGTCATCAAATACTTCTCAATGAATAGGGGTGCAATGACTTGGTTTAGGATGTTTGGAGCTATAATGTGGAATCCATTGATTATTGAACCAATTTTTCATTGAATTTTTTGATTGAAAACTATATTGGAACTTGGGGGCATTCTTGATATTGTTGGAAAACCCTCACCAAGTTTGATTTAATAAAGTTGATTTTGTAATTTTGAGGCCAAAATTGTGAACAATATTATTGAATTTTTTATGGGTACGTATTGTTGTTCGAAATTCAAACAAATTGCAAAAAAGGGTTTGGAAGGAAAATTCAATTCAATGCATTCAAACTTGGGCCAATGACATAGGGTACATTAGTGTTTAATGAATTTTTATCATAATTTTAAACAAATATTAAGATATCACGTGTATAAAAATGAATAAACATTGTAGTTGCACAATATTATTAATTATGCATCATTGCTTGATATGTTGTAATGATTTACATATAAATAATAAATTACACGTGTATTGACCATAAACATTAAAACTAAAATATTTTAAAAACATTTAAAATTTAAAATTTAAAATTAAAGTTTAATAGATATATGCACACAAAATAAATTTCATTTACACAAATAAATTTTCCATGTAATTTAATGTTATCATGATTTTAAGTAAATATTTCAATATTATATGTATAAAATTAAAGTTGCCCATTAGTTGTTTAACCTAATTGAAAGAGATAGTTGCAAACAAGACTATATTTCATCCATCCTTTAATACATTTTATCATCCAAAATAGTTGAACACTAGTCAATGTCTTGATTGTGTGCCAACTAAAGAACCTTAGATGTTAAGAATATTTCAAAAATGACCCCTTAGTTGAAACATGTTTCACATTGTTTACGAACATAAATGGAAGTTCAACTTGGAGACGTTATTGATGTTGGGAATATTCAGCAAATGACCACACAATTGAAAAATGCTTTAAAGTATATAGCAATATAGTAAATGAATCGACTTAATTGATAATTTCCATTATTCTATTTTTAAATTTTAAAAATCCAGTTGAAACATAGTTACAAATGTCATGTAGCTAAAACTTTTGGTTAAAAAAGGGGGGTTTCCTACTAGTGATTCCAATTCGATTTTTATTAATTGTAAACATATTTACCAATATTTCTAACCTGCCAAACCACGTACCCACCCATCACTTGTATATATACCTACCTCATATGAGAACCAAAGCCAACCTTGGACCCTAATATCAAGACCAAGCTAATGTGAAAGTTTTGAAACAAATAGATTCAATATCAATACTAGGTTGATATGAAAATTTCAAAACATTATCCAATACTAATATTATGTACAAGGTATTGATAAATGATTTTATTTTAGATATCTAATATTATTTGCTTATGTCCTTAGATTCTCTGAAGATATTGGGGGAGATTAAATGTTCCTACTTTGAAGTGAAGTTTCTTTCTTTGGCCTTCTCTTCTTATGTCATGGATCACACCTATCTTCGATTCTTGAAGATTGTCTTTTAGTCATAAGAGATTTGACATTTGTTTGTGAATATGTTCCAAGGCATGCACGATATCAATAATCCTTCGTTTGCAAGAAGGGTGAATATTGTGGAGATAGTTGTTAAGGTATGTTCTTATGTTGTCATGATGGACCTTGAATGCAATGAACTAATTTTGGAGATATTAATGGACTTTTCTTGACAATGTTAGATATTTGTTCTTCTAACCCAATAAACCATGCACAATTGTAAGTAGGTGTAGCTTCCTTCTATCATTTGTAATGTGTGACTATTATGGGTTTTTTACTATGTTAATAATGATTGCATATTGTGATTTCATTTGTACATCAAAGTGAAATGTTGATTATGGCCTTGTAGTGACGAACATCCTCAAAATGTATTCTTGGTAATGAAGAGCATCTAACCTTGGTCTTGGAAGAGAGGGAACAAATTCCATTAGTGATTTTGGAGGTTATTTTCAAGAACCTTCTGAAAAAGGTACAGTGCCAACCTTGTAATACATGTAGTTATTACGCCTTGCCTACAAATGTACCAATATCACAGTTAGAAAGATTAGCCAGTGTGCACGTTCAATGTCAAACATTCTAAGCACAATCATCTAAAACTAGGCTAGGCACATGATTTTCCACATTTTATTTTTTCATTTACATCTATTTTTCTTCACTTGCTATATGTTATCAAAGGTCACAAAACAAGTGTGTAACTATCCATATGTTCAAATTGCTCATCATGTTTTTTGGTGTTTTTTTGTGTGTTAGGGTCTCTTCTTTTCTCTATTGACTAATATATTGTTGGATATGAATATATATAATCTTATAATCAAACTCATCTATTAAATCCATTAATTTTGACTTAAATCTCAAGTCTAGAAAAGTCCATAATACCTTTATCAGATAAGGGTTACAATTGCATTACCCTACATTTGAGATATTGCATATACATATCTAACATGTTTAAGAAAGTAAGTGCATTTCATTTGTTGTTTGGGAGGATTCATTTCCTTTCTCATGTCTAAATATCCATGATTGGCTTTTAATCATGCCTCTTGAGTGTTATAATACATTAGGACTAAATCTTTCCATTGCTTCCAAAAATGGAAAAGAGACTAAAGATGTAGAACTTTTATATAATTGTTTCCTTGAAGTTTTAAGCATATCGTCACATACTTGTCTACACCCAACATTGGGGGCTAATGAAATCACTGTGGATTAATGGTAGCTAGTCTTCACCATTCATGATGAAGGTGATGGTGATAACATTTGTGAATGTTAATCATAAAGTATCAAACCACACCCTTTTTAATCCCTTTGTTTTAGTTTGTTTGGAACATACCGATTAGTTATATTTGTTTTCTCATAGTTATGATAGGTTGATCCTCTTTTGAGCCTAGTATTTACATGTACTCTTCAAGTAATTTTTTATCGTGTATAGATGTGTTGAAGTGTTTTATGTGATAACAAGTTGATGTTAAAACCTTTTTGATGCCTTCTCTGTTGTTTGTTTCAACTGACAAGGTTAGGATTTCTTTTGGGGTTGTGGGGTTGTCCCCAATGTATAAAAAATATATATTGGTTGGCTTTGTGTGTCATTTGAAATGTTGCTTAAAATGTACTTGAATTCCTTTCCTTTTTTTTTTACAAGAGCTAGGCAATATTGTAGGAGGCATTAATAATAGCTCACAAGTTAGTTGTGTCTATTGTAGATAAATGTGTAGACAAGTTGGAGCCTTATGTGAATGGATTTTTGACATCAATGATGTTGGAGGGGGGAAGCTTAAAAAATGGCCTTCAATGTGATTGCCATGAGCTTATCTATGAAATCTATTGGTGTGTTTTTGGTTTTTTTTTTCTAGCAATCATTCCCAACCTCACATAAGCACTTTCAGTAATCATTGTCTTTGTGTTGTGGATGTCACATGTGTAGTTGTTGTGTGTATGGTAGTTAGGGTTTTTGGAGTATACATGTACTCCACCTATTTTGAAAATGTTTTGGGCTCTAGTTTTGGTATGGTTTTGCACACATATTAGGTAGATGTGCAATTGAAGGTTGTTTAGTTCTTGGGTAGTTTGTTTACATTACTTAGTCAACAAAGCTATGGAGGCTCACATTGTTGTTATAAAATGTGCCAAAATGTGTTTGCAGGCATCATAAATTCTATGTGTGTTTACTTATCATACAAGCTCCCATTCTTCTTGGGTTTATTTATAAGGAGTAGAAGTGCATTGTTAGGTCTAGAACACATCCTCTAGCAATAGCTTGTGCATTTTGCAAAATATAAATCAATTTAGTTTGACCACCAATAGCCATGACTGTTATTTGTCATAACTATTAGTTTGTTGGAATTTGTTGGGTAGCCTCTCATGAAGACTAGCTACTAGACTTTGATGACAAAATGCGCTTGACAATTGTGAAGGTTGTGTGTGATATTGTAAAAGTGAACCTTAAGTGGGTACCCATTCACATCTTAAGAAAGTTGTTGATTGTCTTCGTGACAAAAAGGTCATAATTTTCAACGTCTAACCTTTTTATTTGCATCTTCCAAATACCCCTTACAGTTTGTCACTTGGTGATTTGAGGGGGGATGTTGCATTTCAAGACTAAACAACTTTTCCAAATGAAACATTGGATCAATAATGTGTTTTCTTTATTTGGTTATATTGGGTGCATGATCTTTGTTTGTTCTTGGCTTGATTTGATCTTTTGGTTTTAAGGTCTCTTCACATGACTACAATAATTTCAAAATTTATTCAAAGTAGTGTTTTTTGATTTGCAAGTTTTTGTAAGAAAAAATACCTTGCAAAAGTTGACAGAAGTGTAAAAACATACAACACCAAATGCATTGACAGTTTTGTGACTTTTGATATGCAATTTGAGTGGATACCTATTAAGATTGTATGTTGGTGCTACAACGAAGACTACAAGGATTTTAAGTATGTTGTACCTACCTTTTGTGAATGCCCATGCATATTTTGTTTTAACTCTTAAGCATTGGATTAAGAGAATGTGTTTTAATTTGCAATTTATTTTGCAAACCACGAGGCATGGAAATTGTTTTCACATAAAAGCTATTTGAAGCAAACCATTCAGTTAATGAATGAACAAAACATTAGATTGTTCTCTTCTCAAATTTTGATGAAAACGTAAGACAATATTAAGTATTTTACACTTATCCAAGGACACTTTCTTTAAAGGGTCTGGTGAAGTAATGTTATTGGTGGATTGTCACTTTTGAGGGCTTTCATAAATTATAGCACCAAATGCAGGTCTTCTTGTTTATTATTTAGAAGGCCAAGTATTATTGCACTTATATGCAAGTCTTCTAGTGTTATCATAGTATTTTCAAATGAGATAATCAATGATGTATTAGAACTTTTTAGAGTGCACCAATGAGTGATTCAATTTGACATGGAATTGAAAAAATGACAATTTGGTGTAATTTTGTAAGAGGAAGATACTTTAAAGTTGTAAAAAAAGATTCAAAGTAGCTTGCAATTGAAGATAGTTGCCATGTAATTTATGGATCTTATGAAAACACAAGGTTTTCTACATAGGTTCTATTAGATGAAAGACAACAATATTTTTAAATCCCTTATTACTTTGTTAAATTGTTGTACTACCACATCCCATGCAATCACTATTTGGGTATATTTGGCCATTGACCATAATCTCGAAGTTTATTTTATTATCCATGGCGATTATTTGAATTTTGGGTTTTTCAAAGTTAAGAACATTGGTTTTAGGTGCCCTAGACCATTGTAGTGCCTTTGTCAATGAAATATAGGGACAACTCTTTATAATAACATTTGCTTTATTCAACTTTTTGTTTTTCCCTCTTAAGCAACATGTTGAACTTATTTTCAATTAAGTTTGAGTGTTTGATGGAATGCAAAAGGACATGATTGAAAAATATAAAGGAAAAACATCCATAGTATGATTTCATGATGGTTTTGGCTACAAAGTGTTTTTACCTTTTATTTGGTAGAGAACATGTACGTGCTATCCTGAAGGAGATTCCTACTTTTAAGTCATTAGAATGCAAGGACCTTGTAGCAACAAGTTTTGATATGCTAGTGGTTAATATCCATTATAATTCCTTTCATACCTTGTGTCTTTATTTTTCCAATTTAAGTGTGTTAAACATCTAAAAAAGGGAGTTGATTGGACCTCATATCCAACAATAATGGTCATTGTTGAGAATCTAAGTTTGATAGTGAAAATGAACTTCATCATTTTCACACTAACATTCTTCAAACCTTTTTAGTTCGATTCCATGAACAAGAACAAAATTTAAATAGATTATTAAAGCATATGGGTTAGGAAACAATTGATAATCCCATGTTGAATGATCGACTCAGGTGTGCACCACTCTTTTAGACAATTTTTTTTTCCATGGCCATTAGGAAACATTGAAATCAAACAATGTTTTTTCAAGCTCTTATTTTTCTATTGGTGTAATTGGAGGATTTAAAGGCATAAGATCATCATCTACCATGATTGAATCTTCATTTGCATAAATAAAAGGGTAGCCATAACAACTTGGTATTTACATTTAAAAAAAATTGATGCTTTTATTTAGGAAATCAGGGTAGGTGTAATGTGCAATGATGACAATGAAACTACATGAAAACCCTAACATCTTAGTTCTAATGGATTCATGAAGCCTTAATTTTGACAATGGATTTAGAAAGTATATGGAAATTCTTGTAATGAAACTTTTATTTCCAATTTACTATGTACTACATAATTAATTAGTACATGGTAAAGAATAATTAGGGATTATTAAATAAGTAAATAATACATATAAATGTTATTAATGTTATTGAGTTGACTTAGTCAAATGATAATTCAAGGATGTTTATTTATTACTACTAATAAATTATTTTAGGAATTAATTACTTAAAAAAAATAAAAATGAAAAAGTAGGATATTGAAATCAAACGAATGGAATTGGCAATGATCAAGTTCAAAGACCCCATCAAAATATCCAAGGTAGGGTAAATGACGAATCCTCAAATTTCATTGGTCATAAGGATTATCATCTTATTTTGATTAGAGGATGGAAACTTCGTAGTGTTTCATAGGGCACAAGAATTCTCATCCTAAACTCCATTAGAGGGTCGAATCATCCTTGATTCCCATTGGTTCATGAGGGATGAGGAGGCCATTCATTGGAGGGAAGGATTTCCACAAGTTTCCATTGGACAAGGAGAACAAGCTCTAGAAGAGGTCATGGGAAGCTTTTGGTTTGGGAGTTTTTTAAAAAAAAATTGGAGGAAAAAAAAGACTTAAGTAGAGGAGGAAAATGAATGTGTGAAAAGAAAACTAATTTATTATGTGGGAAAAGTGTGTTCATGGAAGTAATGATGTGCAAACAAAAGAACATGGAAGAAAGTTATGTGCAGTAAGTAGTCATAGTTGGAATTCATGGAATAATTTCCATGAACAAGCTTTTGAACTTTTTACTAAAATAATTTTTTTTATCATATTCACCATTGGATTTGTTTCAAACTTCATAAAATTTTAGATTAGGAGGTGTAGAACGTTCTTTAAAAAATTTAGCATCATTGTGAGCCATATCGACATAGTCATGTCTAGTAGTCTCAATTTCAAGGAAATTTGAATGTGGTAAGGTTTTCATGGGTTTTTAACAACTTCGTGTTAAAATAGGGGGTGATCAATGCGCATGGTTGTGTGGGGGATTTTTTTTCTTTTTGGGAATACGGTATTGGTGAATAAAGTGTTGGGTTAGTTATTTTCTTCAACAAAATGTTGGTGAACCATAGTTTTAAATCCTCAGTGGTGTAATTAAGGGTGAAAAATCTCTAGATGGTTGGGGATAGAAGTAAACAAAAATTCATGTTGTGTAACAAAACATTAGTCTGGTTATAATATTTAATGAGTAGTAAGGAGGTTTGACATTCATGGAGTAGGTGAGGGGGTGCCAATGAAAGATCTAATAGAGATAGAATAATTTTCAAGCCTTATAAGTGTAAGATTAATTCGAAACAACTTAATAATTAAAAAAACATGGGGATAAGGTGACAATGGCAACATGAGTTTCATAATGAATGAAACATTTATTTAGATTATGGATAAGCTCAACGAAGAGCTGCAATTACATGTGAAGTCATAGGTTATGCCACAATGATAGTTCACAATTGCATGAAATTTAGGATGTGTCAAATGGTGCGAACTAGGTAGTTTGCTTTGCTATTAAAAAGTAGTTAGCAAATCAGATTGTGTAACCAATGATAGTGTTCAATGCTAGGAATTGAAGACCATGCAAAGATGGAGGTGTCTTTAGTTTCATAACAACCTTCACAGACGATTTCAGGTTCATCACCAAAAGCGAGGTTGATTTGCAACAAAATCACTAAGGTGTGAGAATTTGGAAAAATGCGATAGAACAAGCTCAAGGGGGATCAACTTCGAAATGAGCACGTACCTTTCGCAGGTTGGGGTTTTCATCACAAGGATGTTTCATCAATGCCATATCTAAAGATGACTCCATAGCCAATTTTTCATTCATTTGTGCAGCTTGAGGTCTATAAGAGGTGGCCATACATAATGCCATAATTTCAAGGAAAGGAAAAATGATCTTTAATCAAAATCAAATTGGTAATGAATGCGAAAAAGGACTTGTGACATCAAAATGCGCAATTGTAATTTATAGGTCAAGGAAAAGGGAGGAAATGCATAAGTAACAACCTAAAACCATGGTAAAGTAAAAGTTTAAGATCAAAGGAAAAAATGAAGGTTTGAGTAAAATTTGTTGGGGGGAAAATGAAAAGAAGTGAAAATGAACTTCTCTTTTTCCTTCCATTGGCCACCAAGCATGGGGAGCTTCTCTTTCTCCTTCTCTTCCATTGGCCACCAAGCATGGGGAGCTTCTCTTTCTCCTTCTTCTTCCATTGGCCACCAAGCATGGGGAGCTTCTCTTTCTCCTTCTACTTCCATTGGCCACCATGCATGGGAAGCTTCTTTTTCTCCTTCTCCTTCCATTGGCCACCAAGCATGGGGAGCTTCTTTTTCTCCTTCTCCTTCCATTGGCCACCAAGCATGGGGAACTTTTCTTTCTCCTTCTCCTTCCATTGGCCACCAAGTTGGGATATTCCTTCACCTCTTTCCTTTTCTTTAAAAGGGCGGATTCGGATCATTTAGGGCTTTCTTTTTTGGACATAATCTTCAATTTGAATCTTGAAAAATCTTGTTCCCACAACCTTCTTTGGTAGGAGAAAAATGTTTAATCTTGGTAGATGGTAGAAAGAAGGAGAATAGATTAGATGTTTGAGGTAGTTTTGAGAGAATGGAAGTGGGTGGAGATAGTGTAGGGAGCTTGAAATCCTAGGAAAACTTTACAATCCTTCTCGAATTTAGTAACATAACTTATTACTGGTTTTATTGCAGAGGTTAAGACTGGGTAGGAAGGTGTGCCTTGTAATTAGCTTTCTAATGAACTAAAGCAAGCCACATTTGAATAACATATGTGTTGGGAGTAATATTTCAAGTGAATGGTGGTTTACAGCCAAGTTGAACTTCTTGCCTTTGTAAAACCTTTTCGGGTTTGGTAATATAACTTGTTATTAGTTTAATTATAGAGCTTAGGATTTGGTAGGACATTGTGCCTTATAATTAACTTTCTAACGAACTAAAGCAAGCTAGATTTGGATAATGTACGCAGTAGGAATAATATTTTAAGTGACTGGTGGTCCACAGCCAAATTGAACATGGTGTTGAACCTTTCAAAGTTGGTTTAAATGAATTACAATTTAACATAAAATTTTAGGATTTGGCGTGTTTAAGCTTGGAGAATGTATCTATCAATTTTAGATTGTAATTGATGCATAGGAGGCAAGCTACTTGATTTCAACTATAAATGCAATTTAACATCTAGAAATACACTTGCATTTTCTTCATCGATAACACATGTACTTTCAAGTATAATCACCTCATAAAACTGGGAATAGAGGTATAGGAAGTCGCCTCACAATCATCTGAGTTGTTGTAAGGGAATTACATTTGTTGGGAGTATAGGGGGTTTGAAATTAATTTGTCCTCAAATCTAGTAAAAATAACATTTGATTTTGAAACACAACTTTTGATTATAAGATTTTGTATCATTATTGATTTTAAAATTAGCTTTCCAACCTTATGCATGTTAAATTTGAAGATTGTATGAAGATGTTATGATGAGTGGAGCGAAAGGGGGTCGATTATCAAAACATGAACATTGACTAAACATCAACACAGTGCATATTCACATCTTATTATGATAAGTCTTGATTCTTTCAAAATGTCTTAGTATCCTCTACGTGCACACAACACATTAAATTTTTTAATGAGATTCATTACATTCCATTCAACCACCTTAAGTTGTTAGAATACAACTATATGGTAGTTCCATGCCCAAATGAATTTTGTGAATTACATATCTTCATGTGAAAAGGTGTGCAAAAAATCTTCACAATGGCTTTTATCGAAAGGTTGTAGAAAAATATGGAGGAGGCTTAGGGAATCAAGCCCTTCAATTATGACAATGTTTTCAAAGAAAATAATGAACTCAATAAGCAACATAGTTTTACTTCAAGTAAAATTCAATGCATTTACAATGGAAGAAAAGAATGTGAATATGTGTTAGGATGTAGTGCATGATATAATCCAAAAAGATATTAGAAAGGTCTATAAAATACATGAAAGAAATGAAAAGCTTTATAAGCATAAAATATTTTAAATGGAAAAGGTCATACCATCATTTCAGTATGAACCTTTTGTCCTCATTCCAGAACTAGAAACCTCGGATGAGGAAGAAAAAAAGGGATAGTAATGGTGCAAGACCATGAGGGACAAGAACAAAAGAGGAAAAAATAGTAGAATTCATAGGAGGAAGGGATAGTTCCCAAAACGAGGCTAGTGGTATGAAATATGCATCATAATAGATTTTAAAGCTAATAAAATTTGTTTTACATGAAGTTAGTTCCTAAGAGTATGCATCTACAACCATAAAAATAGGGGAGCAGATACAAACTAAGGAACACAAAACTTAAGAAGTAGAGGAGGATCATATTGAGCCAACATCAAAGGAACAGACTCAGATTACATCATATTTATAGTCACAACAACAACTACAAGTCACATCATAGTTACAATCATAGGAACAGATAATAACAATTCAACAAAAAAATGCACAGCTATTAATAAAAGTACAAAAAGAGCAGTAACAAATTATGTATACAACAAAAAAATCAGCCATTGATTCAATATGAAATATATACATGCATAGACATATCAAACTGCATAGTAAAAAATGATTAAATTGTATCACAATAAAAGTGGCATCAAATTTCTAACTCACATGTGCAAGGCAGCTTCTTGTCCCTCTATTCTCGGTTCTAGGAGGTGACTATACTTGAAAATACGTATGCTATCGGAGAAGGAAAAAATGTAAATGTATTTGTAGATGTTAAGTTACATTTATAGTTGAAACCAATTAGTTTGCCTCCTATGCATCATTTATGATTTAGAATTGATAGATATATTTTTCAACCTCAAACACTCCAAATCTTATAAATATATGTTAAATTGTCACTCATTCAAACCAACTTTTAAGGATTCAACACCATGTTCGACTTAATAACACATCACAAGTCATTTAAAATATTATTCTTATCTCATACATTATTCAAATGTGACTTGCCTTAACTCATTAAAAAGCTAATTACAAGGCTCATATGCCTACCAAATTCTAAGCTTTAAACCTAAATTAGTAAGTTATGTTACCAAACTCGAGAGGGTTTTACAAAGGTAAAAAATTCAACTTGGCTACAGACCACTAGTCACTTAAAATATTATTAGTCCTATCACATATGTTGTTCAAATCTAACTTGCCTTAGTTAATTAGAAAGCTAGCACAAGGTGCATATGCCTACCAAATTTTAGGCTCTACACTCAAATGAGTAAAAAGTTGTGCTACTAAACCTGAAAGGGTTTATGAAACTTTTTCTAGGATTTCAAGTTCCCAACACTATCCCACTCACTTCCATTATTTCAAAAGTACTACAAAGATCCAATCTACTCTCCCTCTTTCCACGATCTACTAAAACTAAACATTTTTCTCCTCCCAAGGATGGTTATAAGAAATATTTTTCTCAAGACTTAAACCAAAAATTATGTCTGGAAAATAAAAAACCACTAATGATCTGAATTCGCCCTTTTAAAGAGAAGGAAAAGGAAGGAGGTGAAGGAAGATCCCAACTCAATGGCCAATGGAAGGTTCCATTACTTGGTGGCCCTTGAAGGTTCCATTGTTTGGTGGCTTTTAAAAGTTCCATTGCTTGGTGGCCCTTAAAAGGTTTCAATGTTTGGTGGCCTTTAAAAGGTTCCATTGTTTGGTGGCCAATGGAAGGTTCCATTACTTAGTGGCCTTTAAAGGTTCCATTGCTTATTGGCCCTTGAAAAGTTCCAATGTTTGGTGGCAAGGGAAGGAGAAGGAGAAGCATCGAATTACAACTTAATTTGTGAGGAAGTTGAAACTTCAAAACTTATCCCATATTGTTTGTTCTTCATTCCTATTTTGAACATTATATAAAGAAGGGGGTGTGATCATCCAATTTCACATTAAAAAATTTGTGCACATGAGATGAATTAATAAAAAAGGTCAACCCCAAAAAAAACAACAAATTATGCACATTTTTAAAGTGCATACCTTCCCAACCTACTTATTTACCTAGCTAAGTAGGTACTTTGTTTGACCTACCCACTTAGGTTGACCTATGTACCTACCTACCTAAGTACCTACCTATATGAATAGGTATTTAACCTAGGAAAGTAGAACCTACCTATTATTTTTTTACCCTAAATAAGTAGGTTGGTATGTAACCTAGGTTTGTAGGCACATATTTGTGTACCTACTTAGGTACCTACCAACTTAATATTAATATTTTTCTTCTTAATGCCACGTGGCATACTTACATTGGGCCACATGTCATAATATAAGATCATCCAAGTATTAGAATTGAACGTCCTAGATTATTTCAAAATAATATTAATAATATTTTAAATAATCAAATATTAAAACACGTGGCAACACATCATTTGCCCTTAATTGTTACCAAAATAGTTGCATTTTAATCACATGTGACAATACATATACAATGTAGTCAAAGGATGAAATGTATTTGTTGATTTTTTTTTCATACAATACCTTTTGTCATTTGCAACTAATTTATCACATGCAACTTGTTTTAGGCGACTACAAGGATTTTAGTTGCAAAATGTCTCTTGCGACTAAAATTTAGTTATAAACACTAGTTGAAAATACACAATTTTCTTCTAGTGCATCTTGAATTATGTGTTCCTTACTTTATATCTACTCCAATGTTTATATGGTTGTAGATGCATATTGCTAATAACTAACCTCTTGCACAAAATAATCTTCTTTTTCTAGAGGTTGTTCTAATGTATATGTCTTACCACTAGCCTCCTTTAAAAGGTTATCCTTCCCTCCTTTTAGGTCTCTTGGTTCCTCTTTTGTTGTTTTTGTACTTTATGGTCTTGCACCATTAGTATTCCCTCCGTTTTTTTCCTCATCTAAGGTTTATGGTTATGGAAAAAGGACTAAAGGTTCGTACTCAAATGATGGCATGACTTTTTCCATCTAAGATATTTTGTGCCTATACATCCTTTCATTTTTCTCATACCTTTTGTAGACCTTTCCAATATCTTTCAAGACAATGTTTTGCACTACATCCCATTATAGATCTACATCATTTTCTTCCATTAATAATGCCTTGAGTTTCACTTGAAGTAAAATATTCTCGTTTTTGAATTCACTATTTTATTTAAAGAAACTATCATAATTGAAAGGCTTTACTTTCTAAGTCTCCTCTAGAAGTTTTTGCAACTTTTCATTAAAGGCCATCTACTTCTACAAATTTTTGTCCATTTGTGCATGCCTCTAGTCAAATTGCTTTTGTACTTCATTATTGGCTTGATACACATTTCCAATATCCACTTTAAGTTCCTCCAACTCCTATTGCTTGAAGAGAATTTGTTCCATGTTCTTGTAGTCTCTCTGAAGTTTGTTGTGTTCTACATTTAGAGTATCCTTTTCTGCCTTCAAAGTTCCAATAATTAGCATTTGTTTCCTTTAGATTTGTTTGCAAGGAATCCCTTTCCACTCTGAGGTTCTCCAAATGCTTACTATGTTTTTCCATGTTATTTATCTTCTATTTGGCTCCTTATAGTTCTACTAATACTTAACTATTTTGCAACTTTGCTTTGAGCTTTTACTCCTTCTCCAAAGCATCTTGTAGATTTTGAACAAATCTATCCTTCTCTTCTATGATCTACTTATTTTTTATCTCTAGATCAAAAAGTCTAAGCAAAATATTTGTCATTTGTACATTGTATTATGTTGCTTGTTGAAACATACTAATAGTTTCCTATGTTGGTCTAATTATGTTTTTATCCCTTGCACAGACCTTGGTGTATGAAACTTAGGAATCTGACCTCTAAAACTTGTACCTGAGGATCCTAAATTTTTGTGTGCAATCCAAATTTCTCCAAATACATTTGTACGTGTTGCAGAACTTGGTCTTGAAGGTAACTTACCTTCATTATTTTGCGGTATTGGAATAGATTGTTATACTTTTGGTGGATCTAAGTTTAAATCTTGTATCTACTCTTTTGATGGCTACTGAACTTGAAATTCTAGCTCCTTATTGGGCCATCTTTGATATTCCTACCCATCTTATCTTTGCTCTTGCTTGGGAAAGATCTATGGTCTTGGATTGGATTTAAGAGATATGGATTTCTCCTTTTGTCTCTAATGTTGTTGTTATTGCTTCCTTAGCAATTATGTTGCTTGTTGAGGATTAATATTACCCCTCATTACAATATCCTCTCTTTTTTTTGCGTATTTTGGAGAGTCTCCCTCTCTTCATCATCATTAGACTAAGACATTAAAATTGTTCTTATGGTTGTCCTAGTCTCTAGATATTTCTCCTTTTTAGGAAAGATGTTTGTAGGGTTCAAAGGTCTTTTGTTTTTTATAAACCTTTCCTTCAAACTCTTCTTTCTTCTCTTGTCCTCCTATGGTTGTTTTGCTAGCTTCTTTTCCTCTTATGGCTCTACTCCTTTTAGTGGAAACCATTTATAAAACAAAACTTTTAGAACTATGGCAAAATGGCATACATCCTTTTTCTGTTTTCTTTTGGTTATTTCCTTAATCATGTATTTTTGACATTTTTCCCAAATGATCAATTATTTGACCAATTAAGAATACATAATTGCAACTTGATTGATAAACTTTCCATGATCTACTATGGAGACCATCATGGCAAACTTATTGTTAAAATATTGCACCTTATTTTTATGGTAGATAATGGGCAAAATGGTAATAATTTTATTGGCATACTTTGACATCATCTTCTTTACAACCCACCTTTCATTGGTGTTGTACATGTCTAAGATTTTATCAGCTATGTCTACCAATGCTACTCTGGCATCTAACATTGTTACCTAGTCTACTTCTATCTCTCTTATATGGCAAATTTAAAAAACTTCTACCAATAAATGTTTGTCTATAATTTTTTGTTCCTCCTTTAACATGACCTTGATTCTTTATGTTTGGAATCCAACTTCTAGTTGTTCATAAATTCAATTAAACTGCTGCGATGGAGAGTTTTCCATTCAACCTCAAACAAACGTACAAATCTAGCTCTATTTGCCCAGGTTCTTTTTTCCTTTTCAAAACTTGTCCAAAACAAAATATTTTCATATTGTTATTATAACTCTGCTCTATAGGAGTAAAAATGTACCCAACCTCATCATCCCAATGAGTTTGCACCTTCTTCCTATGCATATTTGCAACCATTGCTTGCTAATTTGTTCTTTTCGTGTGCTTCGTGTTGGGAATGTGGGCTTTCTCTGGAATCTACTCTTGAATAGGCATGTAATGGTGTTTCTTATTGTTACAAGTAATCCTTTTGCTTCTCTTCTTCAAAATTTGAAATGGAAATCGGACCGACTTGCTCACTAAGACATGCCTTCCTTTTGGACTTCCTAAAGTTATATCTCCTTAAAGTTTCCTTACAATCTTTTTTTTTTCCCTAATTGCTTCAAAACCTTTCTCAAACTTGGATATTGAAGATGATTTATGAAAGGAAGAAGAATAAATGTGAGGAGGAAAAGGCAAACCTTTTTTTAGAGACGTAGACTGCAAAGACAAAATGTTTACAAATTTATGTTGTTCTCTTTGTCTCTCTTATTCTTCTCTCAACTTTTGTAATTTTTTTCTAGATTTTCTTTGTAATTTCTCCACAAAACTTTCTTATATATTCATTCTAGAGACAAAAAATATAGGAACATGCTTGTAAAAAATGAAAAAAAAAAGTCACTCTATTGTTTA
>Ga0209208_10004876_pt1 | contig 18850 bp, 14 predicted proteins | sample S1TSphfallax_3_FD_187694 | JGI IMG/M metagenome (GOLD analysis project Ga0209208, IMG submission 187694) | Host-associated microbial communities from peat moss isolated from Minnesota, USA - S1T2_Fd - Sphagnum fallax MG (SPAdes) (version 2) | ecosystem: Host-associated > Plants > Peat moss >... | reverse complement strand
GTTAAATCAACCTCTCAAAGAGTCATAACCAAGCATGACATACTTTGTTGCAGTTCCTGTTGAGATGACACTAGCAACATCATGCATGCATCTGCTCACAAGATTGTCTCGCAGAGACAAAAGGTTTCCTATGTTTTACTATCCACATTAACTCATCCACTACCCAGAGTTCTTAAACCCAACACAGTGCTACATACTATCTTTCACAGCATCAAAGAACACATTACGTCTCTTTTTCTCCTCAAAAGCCAACCCAGAAGCCCGAGAACATGTAAAAATAGACACCCACGAGTCTTCATTGGCTGCACAATTAAAAAAGTGATTGACCATGGTCATCAATTAGAGAAAATACATTTGGCTCTTCAGCTACATTTTGTCCACTCCATAAAAACTAACTGACAACATTCATTATTTAGAGAAAATATATCTGGCCCTTCAATTCCATTTTTTGTCCTCCACAGCACAAACCCTGTATAGACATTTCCAGAACCTTGTGTCTACCTACTGAACATACCAAAATTGATTCCTCATGTTTGCTCAAGTGGATGAGTTTCACAACTTCACTTTTCTGGAACAGTTTGCTGCCCTAGATTTACAAATGACTTGGCTTGAGCAAGGGGCCCTGCCACAGCCTCCCAGGAAATGAGCTTATCCAGAAATGTGTTGAAGTAATCAGGCCAAAGGTTCTGGTAAATCACACCACCCAAATGTGTTATGCAACATTATAGTTGGGCATAGCAATCCACAGCACCAAAGCAAGATTTCATTGCAAGTCTCTCTTTGTGCAAGATATTATTAATGGCCGAGATATCCAGGGAAGTGTTATTTTAAGTCTTCAAGCTGATCTGGGTTGTAAGCAAGGTATCCATTTTCACCTGCTGCTGTGTGTTTCAAGTCAAATCACAAATTGGTCATGGAGATCTGCCTCTTAAAGGACTTGGAACAGTAAAGTCATGGTCTGGGGAATTGGACAAGTGTCAAAACTTGCAGTGAGGTTACAAATCTACTTGGCATGACTCTGAGACTGAATCACTTTGTACATGTCAAGTGGTAGGTGGTCAGCAGTGTTCTGTGTCACTTGGAAATTGTGCTTCGCATGCATTGGCAGAGCTTCATGGTGGGGCTGTAGTAGGTGCATATTGAACTAAACATTCATGTGATGATGGATTTGTGGCTGCCCGTGTCCTTCGGCCACTACAGGTACCTATTGTTGCCATCCTTCTTTCCGTTGATGTAGGACACTCTTGTTTTTTAATTCTCTTTAAAAATATATTTATCCTCTCTTATTTCTATCCGTCGGATTAAAAATTGGACACATTCGTACCGATTGATTTTTATTCTTCTGAAAAGATACGTTACGTTAAGGAAATTGGCCCCATCTTCACAACCGGGCTCTTTTGAAATTTCTTACTTGGCACGATTCTCTTAGCACCGCGGTTCGTGGCCGTTGGATGTGTGAAATGTATCAAATCCTTACCGTTCGTTTGGAAAGCGGGCTTCCAAGGAGAAACATTGTGGGGTCGGGAGAAAAACGATTTTAATCATTAGATTGAAATTTGGGCGAATCCGGATAGTTGAAGTGAAAAGATAATTGATAGTTTGTGGGTTAGAGGTTTTTATTATCTATCACACGTGTTGGTTGCCAGTAAGCAACGAAGCTTTTCCTTTTGGCGAATGGCGCACATGAGAAAATTTTGGTCGTGCAGGTTAGAGTCTTCGGGAATCTGGGCCGTTGAATTGAAAAGATTGAAAGGGTGTGTAAGGTAAAAGAAAAAGGGATCCGTCCGTCCTCTTTCCCGTTTGCGCGTCGTCGTTCTCGGCCATGCACGTTAGACTCTTCGGGAATCTAGGTCGTTGAATTAGAAAGATCGTGAGGTTCTGTAAGGTAAAAAAGGAAGGTACCATCCGTCTCGCCCGTCCGTGCGTCGTCAATCTTGGCTGTGCAAGTTTAACTCTTTGGGAATCTAGGTTGTTAGATTGGACCCACCCCCCACGCCGGGCCCGGTCGACCTGAAACCCAAACTCCGTCACAGACGATGTAGCGAATTTATATATAAGATGTGATGATGGATTTGACATTGTGGACCATAGTTGTGAAAAGAATACAAGAGGTGAAAGGGGTGAATTATCTTCTTTGGTTACTTAGAAGTCAATTGATGTGGTCCAGTACTTGACAAGTAATATACAAACAAGACGTTACCCAACCCAGAGGGTTGAAGCTTTACAGGATATAACAGGTCTAGGGGTCATATGGTGTGGATCATGGAAGTTGTTCATAGATATACAAACCAGTTTGCACCAAATTGAGGATTATTTTTCCCAGGTTCATTTGGAAAACCATCTTGCTTAGTGAATTTAGTTGGAAAACAAATTTTTGGGACTGGACATTAATGCAGCAAAAATCAAGGAATTAAATTTTTTTAAAGTATTGTCATTTGAAACATTGTATAAATTAATTTTTGACATTCTAGTAATATGGTGCGGTATATCATATCATTTAGAATGTGTTTGTAACTTGATAAAACTTAATTATTATCTATATAATTATTTAAAATGTAAGTTTGATGATTTATTTGTTAATAAAATTATAGTATTTGATTTTTACATATTAATTTATATGAAAGTCATATGAAAGTTTTTTGCACATGAAAATGCATGGACCTTCACATATTAAATTATATAAAAATAAAAATGTTTATATTTTATTATGCATGTGAAATCACATGGGGGGTCATGTGATGTGTACATTTTTTTTTAAAAATTTAATTGATTTTTTTTGGTTAGTATATAAATGAATTTTATGACCTGTAAAAAAAAATTCACTTGATACAAAATATTTTTGTTGTATGAATGCAAATTTTGATGAAATAAAATTATGAAAGGATTCGAACTTTTGATTTTGAATGGTTTTGATAGTGTTTGTGTTTAATTCATAGTAAATGGTGTGACACACTAATTATACATAGACAATAAAAGAATTTTAAAAAATTTATGAAATTAAAAACATAGATTTCAGAGCTATGTAATAAACAAACAATCCTAAATGAATTTAGGATCGACTTGTCCAAATTCCAAATCTAAAACCATCAGAGATGTTCAGCATGCAAAATTTTTGTTATAAGTTCTTGAAACTGGTGGTGATATCCCACAAATTTCATTTCTGATCTAATAAAGCAATTTAGATAAAAATGCACCTTTGGGATATTATAAAGTTTGGACTCTGGGCAGAACATATAGGATTTAAGCAAGGTGATATTAAGAACACCCTTTGTGGAACACATTGGGAACATTGGGCACTTGATGGGCACCCATTGAAAACTTGAAAGAACTTGTTGGGAACAAAGAAAAAATGAAAAAAATTCTCCTACCACCCTCACCACCCAAAACTTAAAAGAAAAAAAAATCCAGGCACTTTGAATGCATGGTTCAGCCTACCCATTGGCCACATGTATTTTTTGGTTTTCAAAACTGTTGGTCACCATATTTCGCCTCCACTAGTGGCAAGGGCAAAGATTGAACAAGGAAGAAAAACAAAAAACAAACCAGCACAGACTCATGAATGTTGTAGTTTTTTTTTCTTTTTGAGGGGGAACAGGGAGAGGGATTTTGTTTCCTCATGAGGTCATATAGTATTTCAAAGCAAGTCGGGGACAAAGCCCACAAATGGCAAGCACAAGTTTTGTTGACCCCACAAGGTCATATATTATTTCAAAGTAAGTTGGGGACGAAACCAACAATTGGCAAGTGACAAATGTTGTTGGCCACCATGTCAATGATGATCCTCCTCCCCCTCACTGGGTCAGAGATTGTGCATGTTCCACACATCATCACTGAACTTGTAAATTAAGGATTTCGTTTTCCCAGGTTCATGTTTCCTCCACCCCAAAGATGCAAAATTCTCAGAACTACCCAAACTTCCAAGACAAAAGATAAGAAGAGGGATTCGAAGACAAAAGAAGGCAGGTCTGTAGTTTGTGCATGATGTCCATAGTAGATGCTATTAGGTTCTTTCTGAAGTGAGTAGTTGCTGTTGTTCTTCCGCTGCGTCAGTAGCTCAATATGGCAGCCGTTATGTTCTTCCAAGTTTTAGCCTCTTCAGGGGATCGATCCTGAGGGTTGATGATGCACACGAGGTCTGAGCTGTAGGTTCTGGAGCATATAGGGGGTTTGCATTTTATATGGACCTGAGTGGAATCATTACGGAAGTAGTGCACCTGTGATGAGAAAAGCCAGAAACCTGAGAGGGTAACCTTGGTTGGGATCGAATGTGAGTAAAAAATGGGAGTAATCGCAGAAATGTTTTTAGGGATATCTTTAGATCCATACTCTAGAAACAACCCTGTTTTTCCCAAGTTGCTGCCAGTCAATGTGGTGCATTTTGCTCGTCCTTAGTTTGTAACCAGGAACCATGTTGTTTGTAGAACCAACACAAGTGACTTCCTGCATTGCATCATAGCAGAGGAGGACGGTTTAGCAGCTCTCAATAGACCGAATGAACACAGAGGGCGCTGGCCTCAAGCCAGATCCCACTAACACATTTGTTAATAGTACCAGTGACTGTTCATGGTAATAGTTCGAAGGATACCGTATGTAGATCCAGAAGGGACTGAATAGTTGAAGGTATCTGTAGTTCAATTAGGTTACAGAGATGTATGCTCTGTTGGAGCAGTAGGGCCAATGTATTCTGACACTGCCAGTAGGGCAGAATATGTGTTGCAGCAGTCGAAGGCTCGGCGTCCAGAATCGAGATGAAGGGATGTTCCTACTACCCCTTTCTTTTTTGTTACACCAAGTTTTTTTTTTTAAATTTAAAGAAATAACTTCTCTTGCCGCCTTCTTGGCTTTTTCTGCCCATCACGGTACCCCAAAATTCTGAGAAGAGCCTGAGAAGTTGCTTCCCTTATGGTATTACCTCCTGGTTGGCCAGGTTCCTCGCTCTCTTTAGGGGATGTTCAGTGCAGTTACTCTTCCTTTTTTGTTGTCCCGATCGTTTTCTCCGTTGCTTTTTGTGCGGTGGAGTCACGTAGTGAGCCTTCATCTTTTCCTGATTCGGTTGTCAACGCCCAGATGTAAGTTCGTTATTTCATCGTCAGATGGATGGTGTGGGGGTTTCAGTCTGACGTTACTAGTACTGTCCTAGTATTTTCAGCGGGGGTTCACAGCGAGCTTGACAGTGGTCGTGGTGTTTCTGTATTCTATGAATATTTGTGGCGAGGCCATCTTCTTGTTGCTTAGGGTAGGGCGGAGTGGGAGCAGAAGCAGCACAACTCCAACAACGGAATTAGTGTGGGGTGACTTGACAACTCCAGTTTGTGAAGAGAAGCACATGATGCTTCGCCGCCGCCACCGGTAACGATAACAAGGATCTGAAGAGAACGAGATCATGCTCTAGAGATGTCGGGATGGTGGTGTGGTGCGCAGCTCACAACAAGAGGGATAGGATGGTGGTGCCACGAGTGGTGCAAAGCAGAGGCAATTATCGACAAGACTCAAATGAGTGACATTGAGCGTGGCCATGGCCTTGTAACACCAACACTTTGGAACAAAGAAGAGCAGTGCAGTGAAGGTCGAGCCAAGGCAGAAACTGCTACGGTCTTAGAGTCACTTAACGTACTTGCACCTATGGCATAGGTCCCTTAAGCCTCTTATAATCCTTCTCCTTCTTCTGCCTCTTCATCTGCAAAATCTTTGAGCTCTTTATTGCAGATTCTGAGTTCAAAAGGTAAACCCAAGCTAAGGTTTCAGGAACAAAAGTAGTAGATAGTGTATTCAAGGTGCCTTGCACCCTCCGAGTTGGACAAGTGGTAGAGGCTGCAACTCAATTCAGTGTTGGGAAATGTGAAGAGTTCCTGTAGTGGCACTTAGGTTCTGGTTTGGGGTGTGTGTGGGATTGAGAGTGAGGTTGTCTGTGTGCCTCACATCACACAGTAGCCAAAGTGGCTGCATGCGAAATATTGGCAGTCGACCCAGCGAAGAAGGATAGCTGTGTTGGATCACCAGCTTAGCCATTCATCTTTATGGGGTGAAGATTTGACAACCACGTGGCCACGGCTATGGTGGCTTCAACATGTCCCTGGCTTTGAGAGTAGCACACAGATTAAAGAGGTAAAAATTGCTGAACTCCACAGCGAACATAGTCTCCATGTCCATTGTAAGTCAACTCTTTGTTGGGAGTTTGCCCTTGTGGATGGGCTAATAATCTCTCCAAAAACTTTGAGCTTCAATTGATTGTGTTGGAAAAAATTAAGAAAGGAGCTCTCCTTGAAGAGGGTATGATGGAGTGAAATGCATTCTAGTGCCATTGCTGCTCTTGTCTTTGATGTTGTGAAGTGTTGTGATAGGTTAATGAAATTACAGTTGTAGGACTGTACAAATTTCTTACCATCTTTATCTTCTTAGAGCTTCATTCCAACTTGATGAACAAGCTTGACTTTTTATTTTGGTGGGATCTTGGTATGACAGTCATGTGTCAGCTGACAATCTTCAGCAAGGAGGCCATGATTTTAAGAACATGGACCTTGATGTTTTATTACACACAGTACGTTGATTCGACAATTGATTTGCAAACAGAATTGATTACTTTTTCAATATCAACCTCCTTTTATGGTTATCTCCATTTCATGTCGAGGGGTGACAAGAGCCTTTGTTTGACCAAGATTTTAAACGTGTGACGATGGACAGTAAGAAGAGAAAGTGGCCTTTCCCTGACATGTTTCAATGGCCTGGAAAAAAGTTCTCTTCTAATCTTGAAGAGTGTGTAACTCCTCCAAGTTGTTCTAAACAGGATGTGGGTGATCCAAACCTTTTTCTAAATATTATTTAGTCCATAAGATTGTTGCATATATTGTTTAAGCTTTTCTAGGTAACAATCAAGGATGTACCATAAAACCTCATCAAAACATGCTGCTGAATTCGCCAGGAAGAACGAGCTTGTTAATTGAATCCAAAATATTGGGATCACATGAACATAAATGATATTGCAATAATTTCACTAGCATTTAGAGATACATGATCGTCTCATTGTTGTTCTGTTGTGGTATTTTGGTTGTCAGGGTCAGCCAGTGCATCAACTTTGGCCCCCTGAAGATGATGTATCTGTTGCTGAATTTGATGTGGTCTTCTTTCATGGTTTACAAAGGCCGGATGAAGTGGAAACTTGGAAGAGAACTTGGGCAAGCAGGACCAACCCTCAAGAATGTTGGGCTCAAAATTGGTTGCGAGATGACTTGAGTGGAAACATACGAGTGCTAGCATTGTCGTATGATTCATGTGCTGTACGAACTGACAACAAGGGACACATTGAAGATGTGTCTGAATTAGGAAGGAACATATTTCAAACCCTTGTGTTCAGGTTTTTTTCTCAATCATTGAATCCTTGTTGTGTGTACGTGTACAGTCACCATACTCATCTTTTTACATTCATGCAAAGGTGGCTTTGTGCCATTTTCTTCCTAAATTGAAAAAGATGTTTTGATGAACAGTGAACCCTAGAGGGTTCATGAAGAAGTAAATTAGTTGGTGGGATTGCCATACATGTAAAGTATGTATAAACTTGTTATGAAAACTCTTATCTTTTCCCATTTCGATGTGGATAGGTCCATGCACTTGTAGCGACTAAAACTAATGTGTTTTGGTATTGACAGTAGCAGGTGGAAGTTGGGTCAACGATGTGGGTTTGTTCTTGTAGGCCACTGTTTTGGGGGTCTAGTTATCAAAAGTCTGGTGGAGGAGGCAAAGAAGAGGGTGTATGATAGGGTAAACAATGTGCTTGATGAGCAATCTAAGATACGTGCGAACAAATTTCTCAAAAATCTCAAAGGCGTTGTGTTTTATGCGGTTCCCCATGCTGGATCAGAGCTAGAATCCTACTTCAAGAGATGGAGCTCAAATTGGTCAAATAAAATCTTTGGAGTGAAGTTGGCTAAATTCATGGAGAATCTAAAACCACATCAATCAAGGATGGAAAACTTGTCCACTACCTTTGACTCTATCATCCATGGGTTGCGGGTGAATGTGTATGCTTTCATGGAAGGCATCCCTACAAAAGATGCGGTGAGTAGTGAATAATACACATATGAATATTTGCCTCCATGTAGTTTCAAATTAAATGAATTGTGCACAAACCTTCAATGGCCTTGGAAACTATGTAAAATTCTTGGTTTCTTGTTTCCCATACACATATATGTCTTGGAGATGAATGGCAAGGTAGTAATGAGTGTCGCTGATTGGGCCCAACATGCAACATTGGAATGGTCTCATAGGGATATAAGTTGGTGGAAAAGGCTGGAGCACAAAGATTAGCAGGGGAAAACTATTATCTTGTGGAGGATGGTGACCACTTTACCTTATGCAATCCTACTAGCAAGAAACATCCAAGCTATGCTCTACTTGTGGATTTCTTAAAGACTTGTCAGCAACAGGTAATTTATGGTATTATTTTGTTAAAGTTCCATTCATTCAATAGTCACAACTTAGAATTATGAAGATCTTTGTCAATAATTCTACTTCATCATGTGAACATGGATTTGCAGAGTCCCAAGGTTGGGGTTGACTTCTTTACGTCATGTGTTGTATCCATTGTTTGTATAGTGTTGTTTAGTTGTTTGTCACTTGGTAGCTTGGTTGATTAGAATTTAAGGTGTTTATGAACACATAATTGGCAAAGAGGAAGGATGACCTTCATTATTTTGTAAATTTTTCACAAATTGCAGTTAACCCATGGGTCGATGATTGCATATGGTGAATTTAATCCGTTTTTTGTATGGGTTATTCAAAGAACCATACGGTTAAAAAACTCCTTGGAGATGACATGTTTTGTTTCATCAAGAATTGTTTTAGTAGAATGTAATAGAAGTGTGTACATATGCATGAAAAGATCCCAGGTTAGATGGTTTTCTAAAGCTGATTTAATTACCATCATTGGATGTAGGAGTCATCTCAACATAATATCATTCAGAGCACTTTTCATGGCAAGTTTCGCTTTTATAAGGCGCCTACCGAGTTGGTTGAAAAGTTATTGCAACATTTGAACGGAGGAGGTGAAACACATATTATAGTGCATGGGAAATTTGGAGTTGGGAAGACAATGTTGGTGGAATATGTGATGCAGAAATATGCCATTGTTTTACGTGACATTTTTCCTGGGGGAGTATTTCAAATGAAGTACGGCCATAACTGTGATATAATTGCAAGTCAAGGGGAGCTCTTACGACAAGTTACTCAACATGGCGAGGTAGGGCCATTCTTTAAAACAATCCCACGAAGTGGAACAATCTAAGAAAACATATGAAAGGTTTAGTATTTTGATTAGATGTTTTAACTTCTTTTAGCATCAATGTTAAACTATGAATTTTGACTTGTGGATGAAAGTAAGTTAAGTACATTTGTTATAATCGGAATTGGGAAACAATAGTATTGTTGTTTAAAATAGGTTTGCTATGTTGCCTCTCTATAATAGATAGGTTATTTAGCTTAGGGAGTAGGGAGAGAAAAGAAGATTGTGATTTCCTTTTTGACAGCCTATTAATGGGGCACCTACAGGTAGGGGTTCTTCAAACATGTTCACAAAGGAGCATTTTTAACATGCTTCAAGAGCAATTGGATAAAGTTGGTGGAAATTGGTTATTAGTGGTGGATGATGTTTGGAGTGGTGCATTGATTCACCATTCTCCTCAACCAAGAAATATGGGGTCCAAGTTGTTAATCACTTCGAGGTTTCCATTGAATGGACTACCAGCCATTCGGATTAAGGTGGATGAAAATAGCAACAACGATCGTGCTGCAAAATTACTTGCAAGCAAGGCTACCAATGATCCAGAGGAAACGAGATTCCCTCAAGGATGTGAGGTAAAAACTCTTTCACATGATTGTTTTTCAAATGCTTGTAAATGAATGGAGACTCCAATGCCACATTCCTCTATGTATTGACTTTTAACTATGTTCAACATAATTGTCATGGCCTTGCATTGGCCCATATTTGTCAACATTGTGCTAAGATGCAGGATATAGTTTCAACTACTTTCTATTTTGTGCGTTTTTTGTCTTCCCTATCTTTCAGTCCTGACTTGGAGGTATTTGTATCTTGAAGGATAAGATTTTTCTTGGGTCTATTTACTTTCAATGGAGAGTATGGAGATTTCAAGATACTCATCAAAGTTTGTATTGATGCAGGATGTAGCGCGAAAGATTTTAAACAAGTGCTCAGGATGCATGTTGGCTGTTTCAATTTTTGGTTCAATTTTGTCTAATACTCCAAAAAATGAAAGTGCTTGGAAGAAAGTGTATGCACAATTCAAATATTATGCAAGTGTAGAAGAATACACCCCATATGATTACAATGGGACCATCTTCGCAGCAATTGATCTAAGTTTGGAGCATGATGAAAACAAGATGTTCTCTAAGGACCTTATGTGGAATGTGCTTCAAGCATTGTCACTCTTTCCTACGTGGGATATTCCAAGCCGTTTAGTGAAGTTGGCATGGAAGAGCATGCAACCTGAAGGAAAAACAGAAAATTTTGAAGCTGTGGTCAATAGTCTGATCCATAAGAACTTGGTTGATGGATCTGCATATGGATATTTGAGATTGCATGACTTGGTGCTGGAATATTTGGAATTGAAAAAGCCTATTGACGTAGTCACTATTCTTTGTGATCAAGAAGGGGAATTGAAGCAAGGAAGGGAGTTGTTAGCCATCTTCCTATCAATTTATGGCAAACAACGTGTTCATGCCAAAATGTTGTTGTGGCAAACCGGTGCTATGTTTGATGAAATAACTATTGATGGTAAGCTTCATGATCTCTTGGACACTGATGCTGAAAATGCAATTCTTGCAGTATATCAACTCTACAAGGCAACACAACAAGATGCAAAGGCTCTTCTATATTTGATGCACAATGATGGGCGTCAAGCATTGACAGCAGCTGAAGTTTTGATTTTTCTCACGATCAATGCTGGTGCAAAAAACCTTTTGGTTGGTGGAGACATTGAAATTTTTGTACATCTTTGCACACATAATTTACCAAATATTCCTGATTTTAGTTCGCACATGTACCTTTGGTGCTCCTTAATGCTAAAGATGGCAAATTGTAATGTCTTTGCAAAAAAGATGATATGTCACAAGCCTCTACTTATTTTCATAGTTGAAAGGATGGAAAAACATGATTGTTATCTTTTGGAATTTGTTCAAATCCTTATGGCATTGATCCTATATGTGCAAGAGATTGGGAACATAAGTTTAGAAGAGAATGTTCTTCAAGAGGATAAGGATGTGATGAGGAAGTCAATGAAGTCTTGTGTGCTAGACAACACATGTTTGTCACATGTTGTTTTATACCATGGGGAAAATAGTTCAAGAGGCACCAAGGTTCCTTGTTTTGAACCAAAGTTCATTTTTGAACATGTGAAGTGGCTATTACAACAATATGTACGAAAGGCCAAAATGAACAAAAGGTTGTCTGTAGGTTTAAGTGCTTCGATGCCTCCTTGTTTTTTGGAATCGTTACACAACTTTGTAGATATTACAAATGGTGCAACCCATTTTGTAGAATATGGGTGTGTGGAGTTGCTTTTCTATCTTGAGGACCCAACACGGAATGGAATGACCTTCGAACATTCGATGAAATTTTTTTGCCACAAGGTGATTTTTGAAAGTATATCATCCGATGGACACATCAACTCACTTGTGTCAATATTGAAACATGGGACAAAGGACGACGTCATGAATGTTCCTTGGATTTTGAAATATCTGGCTATTGGACATGAAGAGGTTGCATTGCAACTTATTACAGAGGTGGGAGTGGAGAAAATGCTTGAAGCAATTGAATTATGGGAGTACTCATGGAAAAGTGTGATCGTGGAACTTTGGTTGAAGCATGAAGGCATTGTAATGATAATGCAAGGCATTATTTGTCAATTGTTGACAAGATTCATTCATCAAAACTCTCTAGTTTGTATGCATGTCTTATCAAATTTGATAAGGTACCATGGGGATATTGTTGTTGAAGATTTAGATGCCAAAGGAGGTCTACGACTATTATTGGCCTGTTATAATATGCAACCATTCAATCGAAGATGGATTCAACTATTGCAAGACATGGCACAAAATAAGGCATTTGCAAACAAGATGGCGGCCCTAGGTATCATCGAAATGCTTGGAGACACACTTAATCATTTGATGCCCTTCTGTGATTTGATTTCTGTTGCTGCAAACAAGATGGTGGCCCTAGGTATCATCGAAATGCTTGGAGACACACCTAATCATTCGATGTCCTTCTGGGATTTGATTTCTGTTGCTGGCTTGGTCAGATGTTTGGTTGAAGGCTTTGAGGATCGTCTGGAGATTTTATTGTCAAAAATTTGTATTAAGGATTTGTTGGCAATTCACGAACAATTATCCTTGCAAGGGATATTGGAGTTCACATTCTTGCCCGGAGCTTTTGTGATTATTAAGAAAATAGCGATGGACTTACTTGCAAGTTATCATCATGAACGAGACTTATTTGCACATGATCGGTATTTTTATGTCTTGGTAAACTTGGCCAAATCCCACGAAGAGATTGCAAGTTTAATTGCAAATGCAATTGCAACCAATGACGAGATGATGAAGAAACTTGATCATAATTTGTGTGTTCCATTGCTATCTACAAAATTCGCCATGTCTCGAGAAAAAAAAGTTAAAGGTCGCCAGATTTAGACAATGTGTTCCATTAAGGTGCCAAAACTAAACAAGATTCCAAATAAGATTTATTACTCCACCAAGATAGTGACCATGTATCGTTAATCAATGTTGAGGAATTTTACAAGAAAAACTCTCATATATTTTTAATGTATGCTTTCTCTTTATAAACTAGGCATGTGGACCTAGATTTGAGAATGTTAAAAGAAGTGTATACATTTGAAAATATTGCTTCTTTTGTTCCCCAAAGCAACATATAATATGTGGTGCAGGACCCTCCTTGCTTCTAGCTTCGTCATGGACATTAATATAGTGGCTTGTACATTAGAGTGTGGATTATGGCCACATGCCAATTGTAGTAGTATGTATTTTTCATCTAGAAAATTGAATTTTGATTCCACTTTGTAATAACTTATTGTTGGCTCAAGGCCTAAGAGGGAAAGTTTGTGTTTTTTTTTTCCTACCAATTTTTTTATGTAGCCCACATTAATAATCATCTAGAACAAGAATTAGCCAAATTTGGCTGTAGGTAAGAGAGAAAAGTAGAAAAATTGATTGAGAACAATTTTGTGGCAACTTGTTGAAACCCTAAAAAACATTCCTTTGAAATATGGGAACTTTGAGGCATTTTTCTCACAAAAATCCATTGTATGATTGACACTAGATTTATCTTTGGTTGCCAAGTGTTGAAAATTTGCCAAGAACAAAAGAGAAAAAAATACCCCACTACACAAAACAAGTGAAAAAATGTAGGGATGTAGATCCAGAGGTATTGTGGAAACTTGTTGGAATCAACATTGGCTTGGTTTCAAAGTGAAAAAGTGGTGGCCCAAATTTTCAATAGACTTTTGCTTACACCCAAGCAAGCTTTTCCCTTTCTCTTTTTGAAACAAGAAGGCTCCTATAAGGTAAAGCCTGTGGAGTTGGGCTTTACACTTCATAAAAACTACAACATTTTTTTAAACAAACAAGGTTTTTCCCATGATATCCATTGGGTGTGACTTGGAGGAAAAATGACAACATGCGTTTTGGAAAATTGGGGCATTATGTTTTTTGAAATGCCTCCCTACATATTATGCTCTAGAAGGCTCCTTGGAACAACATTAAACAAGTTGTGCATGTTTTTACTAGTGTTGGGTGGGTATCAAAATTTGATGGTACTTCTTGGATTCATTTTTCACAAATTAATTTACAAAAGATTTTGGCTTCACTTTAAATTTTTATTTAAATCATGCATCCAAACAAAATATCAATATTTTGAAAATTTGGATCATTTTTCACAATGTTGATTCTCATAAATTTGAAAACAATTCGTTATCACTTGAGGTTTTTCACAAACTTGTGGTTATTAGTTTGTGAGAAGGTTTAGACGGACTACCAAATTTTGGACCTTTTATTGATTTCAACCCACTACCAATTTCCACATACTACCTAATTTCGACCTACTATCTAAATAATACGTTGAGAACTTGACTTGCATAATGGGGTTTTTCATTACCCAGGTTGCAATATTTTCTTTTCTTTTCTTTGAGCTAGTCCTCACCATCAGGTTTTCAGTCATGGTATCATTTAAAGGGGATTTGAAGTATTTTGATACATGCCCAACACTAGTTTTATCAATGTTGTGAAAGTGTCGAGTTAGTCATTTGCTTGGCTACAATTTTGGTTTTGGGTACCTATAACTTAATTGGAAATAAGTTTTAGTTGTGGAATTGGGTTGGAATTGGAATCAGGGTTAGGTTAGGTTTCAAGAATAGGGTTGAAAATTAACCTCCGATTTTAAGCATTCGAAAAATGGAATTGATTGTACGTCTACTTCCTACATAGTGTAAGAACCAAAACCAAATTGGTTCATTTAAAAATCTTGTTTCGCTTCCATTTTTTTGTTTGGGGTTTGGGTCGGTGGTTTAAGGTATTTTGGTTTTCTCTTCACTCCTTTTATCTTTTCTTTTCTTTCCTCCACATTCGTGTTTGTGGTGGGCATTGCCATCTTATTTTCATTTCAAAAACAAACAAATGAATAAATATGCATTGGATTTTTTGCATGGCATTCTTAGTTGTGGATCATTTTGGTGAGCTTCATTTTTCACATTGGTGTACATCTTTCTCATGAGTAAATATCTATTATATTTTTTCTCATTTTTTTTTCTTTTTAGTTGCATCACCATCATTTTCTTTTCTACTCATGTTGGTTGTGATAGTCTAGTCGTTGATCTTTTGGTTGTGGTTTTTGGTGCCTATCATTATTGTCTTTAAAATTCATTCCTCATCTTCCTAGTTCTTGGTTGCTTATGATCATTGCTTGTTTTTTGGTTTTTCCTAGTCCCAATTTGTCATCATTGTTTGTTTTGATAATTTGTTTGTTGTTTGAACTTTTCTTTTAAGGTTTAAGATTTAACTCCATGGACGCCACATTTTTTTTCAATATCTTAGATATTTGCACAAAGTTACATTGCTCTTAATTGGGCATGGACAATCTTTAAATGTTTATAAACATATATAAGAATTGGCACAATGATGTCTGTGTTGGTGTTTTTTCATCCTTGGATAAATTCATGGACATGGGAAAAACATTAATGGACAAAAATGACGATGTAATTGCATCACTTGGGTTATTGAAGTTGAATGAAAGTAATAATAAGGTTTAGGTGACTTTTCTTTTTTTGTTTGTTTCTTGCATTTTTGAAGTCTTTTCTTTATTCAAGCTTGATTGTTGTGCTTATCAAATATCATGTAATCAATTTGTCGTTTTTAGTTGTCATAGGTTTTTGAAATGATGTTTGGAACAAGGTTGTCATTTTATGGCCCAAACCTTAGGAATTAGATGTGATGTAATCTAAAAATTTCTTAGATTTCAAATTTATTAGTCTTTTTGGGTTTTCCTGGTTATGCCACTTTGCATTGGAGTTGCTTGGTCTCTTGAATTTAACAAAGTTGGGGGAGATATTTTGGGTGTTTTGGGGCAAAAATTGGGTCAATTTTTTGGGCTTTCAAAGTTGGAGTTTGGAGGGCACAAATAAGGTAGTTTTTGGGTATGAATTGGAGAGTGTTTGAGAAAAAAAATTAGGTTTGAATTTGGGGGAGATTTGGGGATTGTTTTGAGGTCAAAAAAAATGAGGGGTGCACTTGGGGGGTTTTTGAAGGGGTGATTTGCAAAATAGATTAGAAGGTTGTTTTGAGGCAAAAGGGGATGCATTTGGGGGTTTATGATCAACAAATTCTTTGGAGGGTAGGCTTGAGTGTTGTTTTGGGATTTTGAAGGTTTTCATTAGTGTAATCTTTGACTACTTAAATGTTAATCATTTATGAAACCTCTTAAAACTACATCAAAACCCATGTTGAAAAATATTGTTATTAGTTCATATGGTGAAATTGATTTGAAAATCCTAAAAGAAAAACCCATCAAGTTCATAAGAATAAAAGCCCATTTAAGTGTTTCAATTATGTACCCATGGGGCACAAAATTTTTGAGAAACAAAAAGAAAAAAATCATTTCAAAAAAACTTTTGTAAATAAGGTCCAATTTTAACCCTTTAGAAGTTCATAACCACCATTTGGTTAAGGTTTAGCAAAATAAGATTTCACAATTATCTTTATTATTTCATACTTTGGCCTTTTTTTATTGACAATAAATAACTTGGAGTGGAATTCAATATGAATTCTTGAATTTTCTTCACAATCCAATCAACTTACTTATCCAAATTTTGTTTTCAAAAGTCCACCATTTATAAAAAATGCATTACTGTCAAAAAATAATTATGCAAATGTCTTCATAATCAAGTTATTAATTTAAAATGAGTCGTCATTTAATGTGCTTAAAATTAAATCATTCACCATAAACATTTATACACAAAATATTTACAGAAATCAAGCTTGTGACGCAAAAAATGAACCGATTTACCTTGCATTTACCCCAATGATCAATAGGAATCACATAAACGTAGACAAGATAGTTTTGGCAAGATGGGTGGACAAAGCACTAGACCAAGCATTCTCAAGCAAATTTTTTATCTTAGGGTTCAAAAGTACAGGGATTTGGCCACACTAGACCTTAAAGCAATGGATGAAAGAACAAGGCCAAGTAACTTATATATAATAGTGAATTAAACTAGACAAAAGCAAGATGATGATTATCAATCAAATCAAGAGGAGGATGCAAGGATGGAATGGGTAGAACAAAATGTTGTAATTGATTAATATAACTTCAACTACAAAACCTACAAGTCATGAATCTATGCCTAATAATGTGGCCGAAGATTAGCTTAGGTATTATCACGTATAATTTCTATAATCATTACGAAAAAAAATTCCACAAAAAACATTGGAAGTTAGCTTAGACTTTTGACTTTGATAAACTCATTATTTCCTTCATATGGAGCTTTGAAAAGTGAGACAAAAGAAAAAGAAAAGCCATAGCTATTCTTTCTTTCACTTTCTGGCATTTGCTTACTTTTTCTAAGAGTACACATTCCAATTTGGATTTTTTAATTTTTTTTCAAACTTGGATTTTAGTTGCTATTGATGCAATTGAATTGTAACAATTATTAGTTTAAGTACTGACAATTTTTCTCCAACTCACTTTTTTCAAATTACATTTCCTAATGCATATTTTCACAAGAAATATGTTAAAACCTTATGTAGTCTTGATTGGTCAGGGCTTGGCTTCTTTCTCATGCTACAAAGTTTTTTAGTGTTGAAAGCTCTAGTGTTTTTTTTCTATAAAACCCATTTTGCATTGAAATCAATAAAGAATGTGTGCATGCCATTCAATGGGACAATTTTTTTCCCCTAATTTTTGTTGCATGCACACACATAAATGTTGAATATTTGGTGTAATTTTAATTTGGTTTGATAATATAAGATTGTGGGTTTCAGATCTAAAATTTGTGATTTAAGTTGAATGGGTGAATTCATTGTATGGTAAAGCCCTAAGGTTGGGGGCATTCCCAAAAATAATGTCCTAAGACAAAGTGATAGCCAATTAGTTTGGCCATTCATTTGCCATTCATTTTGGGAATGTCCCCCACCTTGTGGACCTTACCTGTTGTAAAACATGAATCAAATGTTATGCTGAACTTAAACATAGAATGGGGATGTTTTTACACCTACTCCTTAAGAATGGGAAGGATTTTACACCTATATGTAGGAATAATTTCCCTCCCACCTTTAAGGAATAGGTGAAACTTGATCCTTCCTTTTTCTAAAAGAAATATTCATGGAAATAAGATGATTTTTAAAAAATAAACTAGGCAATTTCTTCAAGTGCTTTGCATTTTTGGAAAGCTTTTCACTAATGTAAATTTTTGTGAAACCAAAATTTTCTTATAGATTTTTGTGGTGATGCAAAACATTGGTAATAGATTCAAATGTATGCAAGTTGATATAATTCTTGTGTCTTGCAAGGAGCGAGCATAATGAAATGAGTCCCCTATGAGCTATTTGTCAATCATGGGAGAGTATATGTGTCAATTGCTTCTAATAATCTCTACTTGATTTCTCTTTTTAATTTTCATTTTGGGTTGATTTTTCCAAAACAATCTAGCATCCAATGGCTTGATTCTAATGATTGAATGGTATGAGTTTGGACCATTTTCCTCCTATATTTCCTCCTTCCAAGTACTTATTGCATGAAAATTTATTTCCTTTCACTTTCTTTTCTTTTGGAAACCTCATGAAGCAATCGAGTGACAATGAATAGAAGGTCAACATCCTTGGTTGACATGGATTCCAAACTCGTGACCAAGTTATCAAAAGATGGGTGAAGGCTCATGAGAAGTACCATGTACACGTCTTCATCTTCAATGTTCACCTCAATGGAACATAATCAATCCGCAAGCGCTTTCACCATGTTGATGTGCACAAGCAAGTCCTCCCCTTCTTTGCATTTTGATGGTGAAGAACCTCCTTCGAAGAAACAACTTGTTTCCGATGGTCTTAGTTTCATGGACATCGCAAAGTGCTTCCCAAGCGCTTTTGACATTCTCGCAATATTGAATGTGTGCAAGTTGTGCATCCGTGAGATGTTCACAAAGTAGTGCAAATGCCTTGGTTGCCTTGAAAATTAACAAGTAATCTAAGACTCCCAATCCCATGCTTCTTGTAAGGTTTTGATGCCGCTCCTTTGCCAATGCCTTTGTCAACACATCTACCACCATATCTTGAGTTGGGCAATACT
>Ga0209208_10004875_pt1 | contig 18850 bp, 20 predicted proteins | sample S1TSphfallax_3_FD_187694 | JGI IMG/M metagenome (GOLD analysis project Ga0209208, IMG submission 187694) | Host-associated microbial communities from peat moss isolated from Minnesota, USA - S1T2_Fd - Sphagnum fallax MG (SPAdes) (version 2) | ecosystem: Host-associated > Plants > Peat moss >... | reverse complement strand
GTTTATGCGTGTTGATAATGAGGGTTGAAGACGTCAACATAAAAATGCATGACAAATCCATATAATTGAATATGATAATAATCAATTCTGAAAAAGAGAGAAAGGTTCCAAAAAATGAGAGAAAGTTTTATATGATAGGAAAAGAATTTTTGGATGCCACATTCCACATGCAAAGATCGAAAGAAATATCAACAACATAAAAATATTGTAAAATAATTTGTGCATTGATTTTTTAAATAACATTTTAAATAGGATAAATTATGGGTACATGGGGAAAAAAAAAAAATTCTTATTTCCACCATTTAATGCTGAATTAAATATTAACATGATATTAGAATTTCCATGATAATATTTTGGAACTCAAAGTTTACTTTGAGTCAAACTTAATATTCGTTGAATGGTTAGATGAAGAGGATTAATTTTTTTCAATGGTCATAGGGCCTCATGTGTATGATTCATGAAACATTACCAAACAAAATGAAATTGAAAAAATAATGCAATGTCCATGTATAAAATCTCTTACTTTTTCATATGGTAGTGGGTGGGTTAAAACAATTTAAAAATTTATGAAATTATTGTTAAAAAATCATTTTTTGAATATAATATCGTTCATAAACTTTAAACTTTTAATGGTCTTAGATTTAATTGATGTATATCGATATCATTCATTATTTTCAAAAAACCATTCAAAAGTTTTACCTATAACCCTAGTTTTGAAATATATATCCAAAATTTCAAAACTATGTGATGGGTATTATTTTGTCATAAATATATTGCATATGTTAAAAAATTTTAACAGTTTCGAATTAAAAAAAACACCTTAAGTTTAAAGTTAATTAAATATATTACATTTTTAAAAATGATACAAAATGTGATGTTCATACATTATTCAGAAATTTAATTGCAAAAAATTATACTTGTGACTACAACTTTTAGGATCTTAATGTATATTCACCTAAGAAATCAATTTTGTAAAAATGGTATGATTTAACTCTTTTTATGTTTAGGGCTTGAAATTTGACTTCACTCAACCCAAATATACCAATGCCAAACTCCCTTGAACAAACAATTTTCTACTTAGGAACATCATCCATCAAACATTTCCTTCAAAGAAAACCTCCAATACCTGTCATTTGTTATATGAATGGAATCAAAACAATGAGATGGTTGGGAAACTTGAAAAACAAGTTTGAAAGAGGGTTGCTTGGTTGAAACAATTGACTTCGAGATGAAGGTGGCTTAAACTTCCTATCGAATCACTGACTAATAAATTTTAAAGTTGATAGGAAAACATCTCCAAGGCTCTTGGTTAACCATGCCATGCTAGCATATCAATGAAAAAAATCATTGATTCATTGGTGTAAACACCCAAATACCTTTATGACAAAAGGAAGAAACACATCATCAAACCGTCTATCACAATAAAGCTCATCCTTTGCTTGGGCTCTAATCTTTTTTCAAGATATTTCTAGAATGTTTGCCAAAAACAGATAAAATCAACCTAATACAACAAGGTTGTGAGTAGTCACAAAATTATCCACCTACAAATGAGGTTTGCAAAATGATTAAATAATATTGCATGGAAGCACTAATAGTCTTGACAATAACATTATCAAAAATCACTTGCATGGAATGAAATGAACAAAACTTTTGGTCATATACCAAATCTACAACATGACCCACAATTTTAAGTACAATCAAAAGCTAAATATGTGGTATGGAGGAGTCCTCTAGGCACAAAAGTAAAAGACACTGTGCATAGGAAATTCCATATTAAAAAATGACTAGGGTTGCATAATGACTTGGCCATGTATCAAAGGTGCAAAGCATATACCGATATTTTGAAAATGAATGGCATCATATGTTTTCACTGCAACATCTAGTTTTCAGGCAATCAGATATTGGATTTACAAAGTGCAAGGATGCCATCGGTGTGTGATGTTATGATCTGGATCATGCCCAGCCTTGCGCACAAGATGGGAATCATGTTTTGGGCAACTACTGTGTCTGGAACCTTTGTAGTTCTGACATATCTGCTTTAGAATAAGCAATTTGAATATAGGTAGGAGTAATAGATAGGATCAAACTCTTCCAGCATCATACCAAATTTACAATAATCTTGCTACTCCATCCAAGCTCCCAGTCTGCTTGGAGCATGTGCTTGTGAATGCTTGCTTATTTCTTTCTCACATAGAAATAATGGATCCAATTCCACTGTAGATATTTGTGAGTCCTGAAACAACCTGAAACAGCAAACTCCTATTAACACAAACATGCAGCCACAATTATTTACATGCACATGCATCTATAAGATTGTAGAGAAATCTCCACAACATTTTGAAGGTAACATGGCATCGGGTGCAGTCATAACCTTATGACAGCTGCTCACACAGTGTTGGACCATTACCTTCATCATGAATAGCATTGACAAGCCACCATGACTACCACTGAATTCATCAGCTCATGATTGTGGGTATAGATTAGTATAAAATAAGCAGACCAAAATTTTGCATTCTGTCATGATGTTGGCTAGCACATAAGATGTAGCTAATCAATAAGTCAAAAGCATCATCATACAAACTGCAACACACTTGTAAGGGTGAGCTTCATTATATTTTAGCTTCTCCCTGTACAAGCAAGCATCTAAGCTGAAGGCATAGAGAGGCCTAAATAGAGGGTAGCAGTTGAGGCCTCTTGCACCTTGAACATATGCTTTTAAGAATGCCACAGTTAATGACATGGATATAGAACATCTGCTAAAGCCACTGGAATGCATATTTATGAGATTGCAGAGAAATCTCCACACCAGTGTACTATAAAGGGACACAACTACAATAAAAAAATGAAATAGAACAGATGCTCAAGTTCACTGATGTGGTCTATGCTTTAGCAACATTGCTTGGAGTTGGGACTGTCCTTTTCTTCTTACAGATGAATTCTCTCATGTCAGGATTTCATGGTTAAAGAATCATAAAGCATTCAGCTGCAGTCTGTTCCATCTCCTGATATTGTTCCAATCACAATATAATAGGGGAAAATAAATGTTCCAACTTCATGCCAGGAAATGTCATGGTGTCCAGACATCTGCCAGGAGATATTCTCCACTTTCAAACCAGAACACCATGAGAAAGGAAAAGCAAGTACAACAGATTCGACACCATCCTCAACATCCCAGCAATATACACAGGACCATTTGTTGTTCCAGCAGAGAGATCAAGGGAACAGATTCCAAACACAACTAATTTCTAGAATTAGATTTGTTGCCTACATAAGAGAAAAAAGATTAGGCAACCTGAAGAAATGGGAAGCAGCAATCACTGTGCAAGTTGTACACACACATGCTTCCAATATGCACAGTCCCATTGCTAGCTCAGGACTGCATACCTGCAAACACTGCAGCACAGTTTGGCTCCAGCACCAATTGTCTAGTACTCACAAGCAAGAGATGAATCAGCTACTACAGCATGAAGAAAACTCACTGCCAATTTGATGCAGTAGATGTCATATGTGTTACAAGCCTTAAAAGATGGAAGTGCAACCTCTTTCAATATGCACCCATTTGCTGAATCACAATCTTTTTGTCACTCCAAATCAATAACCATCCCTCTGCAGCTCCTGCTACTACAACTTGCATGAAAAACACTACTCTCTTCTGAACATCATGGCAACTTGACACACCACCATACATGTATTCTCTGAAGAGCATCATTGTGGTACAGTTGTTGCCTGCCTTCCCATATGGGGTCTCCCTGAATAGCATCACAGCACAGAAATTGTAAGCAGAAAGACAGAAGATGATGGGTCCAATAAGAGCACACAAAGAAAATCAACAAAGTTGTTCTGAGGCCTTAGAGGTCAAAAGTTCCAACACATTTCAAGAAGTCAACAGAGTATTAGGAACACTTGCAATTTGGGCTTTCTAATCCTGGAAAGCGTTGTCAAGGACTGAGTTCAAGTTCTTCATCATGGGGTGAAAGAAAGGCCACTCCAATTTTACATTTCTCTCTGTTTAACTCTCATGAGAATTCAAGCAACAAGTCATGTCAAGATGTGCAGGCAGACCAAAGGTGAAGTACCTGATCAGCAGAGACATTTGTTGCTTCAACATTTGAGGAGTGCAATGATGCCTATGCCTTGTGGACTGTGCTCTTCACAAGTACACAGACAGTGCGCCCATGAACAAGATGTGCACACATGCTGCAGCTTGCCAATTGTCGATGCTTTCATTCTTCCCGTCTGAATTGTACAGCAGCATCCTTCCTTGCCACGAATCCTCCTCCCAAACTTGTAGTTCAACATGCCAAACTGCTCCATCTACATCATACAGCTTTCTATCACAACGCTGCTATCATCAGCACGGACATTGTTCATGTGGGTCAGGTTTTCACGACAACTTCTTCAAAGCTCCTCCTCCTCCACGTTCATTCCCTCCTGAATTTACTTACTCTCCACCCTCTCTGGCAGATCAAAAGCCACTAAGCAAATTCCACTTGCGGGAGGAGCACATGGATGCAAATCCTGAGAACGAAACCAAACACCAGCAACCCAATGAACATTGCTGCCACGACGTCTACAGAGACAAAAACCCTGCCTGACCGAGTTCTTTCTCGTAAGCCTGCCTGCTTGATGGTGGTAGTCTTCGGGTTTGCCCTAAACCCTTTGCAACCTTGGATCTACTACTCTGTTCTTGAGGAAGACTTGTGCAGGCTTCGAAGCAATCCTCCATTGTAAGACTAAAATTTGCAAGTGGGTCCTCTTGACTCTCCCGGATTGCGCCTTGATTCTCGCACGCTTACAAACCCTAGAAAGAGAATCCTTCCAACCCGTCAAACCCTAGAAGTCATTCAGAGAAGAAAAAGAGACACTACTCTCCGACACCGCACGCGCTCAAGCTGTTAACACTCCTCCTATCACAACGAGAAGAAGAAGAAGCCAACAATTGGTTGTGTGGGAGGAGTGCGTAGCAGTTGCAGAGTGGGGTTGTAGCCATGGTGTGCATTCGGCAAGCAACGGTAACATGATCATCATGTCTTTGTGTTTTTGGGTGGCAAGCAAGCGCAATTGCTTTCCTATTTTGTGTTTGTTTATTTGTTTATTTGTTTATTTTTCTTCTTCTGGGGCCAATGTAGGATCTGAAGGAGGAGGAGAAGAAGAAGAAGAAGCTCACAAACTGTGTTGTTTTTGGGTGTCAGGTTGATGATTTGCTAGCCATGCAGAGCTGCAACCTCATGTGTCTTCCTGAGAATTATCAGATGAAGGTAAGTAGCACTTTGCTGGGTACCTTCTGCACTGACGATTCTATGGTGGCTGGCATGTCTCTTGCTGTTTGGAATCTCTTCAAGGATTATTTTTTGTCTCTTTTTCTCTCTCATTTTGCTTTAAAGAAGTTTTCTGCCTGTCTGCAATTTCAGACATTTTTTTTTTTTTTTTTTTTTTGCATTTTCAAACACATGCTGTTCTTCTTCTGTGAAAATCAATCTGAAATATAAGGGTGGGTCTGCTTGCAGTATTATTTCTATCACATCTTGTCATGGCCACAGCTGCTCTATGTTGCAGAGGATTACAACAAAAAGATTGTTGGATATGTGCTGGCAAAAATGTAAGCTGCCGACAACAAGTCTCATATGGTGGTTTATGAGATTGTGTTTTGAAGGGGGGAAATGCGATGTGTTTAGAACTGAATCTATCCTATGGTTTGAAGCTGAGAAAATCAGAGGTACATCACTGCAGAACCTGAGTCTTGTTTTGCTCCATGTTTCTGGCACAAACAGGGAGGAGGAATCAACAGAGTGTCACGGGCATATTACATCATTGGCTGTTCTACGCACACACCGTAAGCTTGGTCTTGCCACTAAGCTTATGAATGCTGCACGTAAGTAGCTCTATCTCCTTCCATAATCAGGGCAAGCAAAAATCATATTGTGTTTCCCTTGCGGTCTATGACACTGTTGGACATCTCATTGTACAACTGAGGAACCCCGCAAAACATTTGCTTCAGAAGTCAGAAGAGCGAAGTTACAGTAGAAGAGACAATGTGGATTAATGCATGCCATCATTTGAATACTGCAAGAAATTTTGGGGATCAGACACTGCCCAATTTCAGGATCAGATTCACAACTGTTATGGATGGAATAGGGATGGCAGGACACAAACCCCATTGATGGGGATTGGTTTGTCAGGTTTAGGGATCAATCTGTGCAGTTGTGTGTTTGTCTTGCCAGAGCAAGCTATGCAAGAGGTCTTTGGAGCAGAATATGTGTCGTTGCATGTGCGGAAAAGCAACCGTGCTGCTTTCCATCTGTACACAGAAACTCTGGGTTACAAGTACTTCCTTTACTCTTTCGATACTTTGCACCATCACCTGAACCTATTGTACTCCCTGTGAGAGTAAGATGTGTGCATGCAATGTGTGATGCCTGAAATCATCCCACCTGATTTGTACCTTTCCCCCATGTATACAGATACTGCATCTTTGTTCCAGAAAGTAGTCTGCCAACAATTTTTACTACTGCATTAGGAATGTTATTGGTAGACCAGATGGATGCAGCAAATCTCAGGGTCTTTTGCCTGCGTAGTAATACATGAAAACCACTGCAGCAAGATTATAGTGATTATCTGGTGCGATTGGTTCAATCAGAGAGTGATCTCTCTAGTACCCCCATTTAGGAAGACGTAATAGTCATCTTGTGTGAAATGCAAGAAGATTTTAAACCAAGTCTGCATATGTCAGATGGTGTTCTAGCAAAGCAAGATTGTAATTAGCTGCTGGGATGTGATAGAAATTCCCAGACCAGGCATGAAGTACACTGTTTTCTGACAGAGTGAACTGACTATGTGGGGCTGGTGGGCTAAGGATTAATGACATTGAAGCCAAGTACTATGCCGACAGTGAAGATGCATATGATATGCGCAAGATGTTGAAAACAAAGCCTGAGAAATCTGGGGGTATATTTTCCTTGTCTTTAATCCTTCTTTCCAAGAATTTGTAGCAGCAATTTGCAGTATTGCTTCTCTTGATTCCGATTGTCATTGCTATTGTGATGAAGGTGAAGGTTCTGACACTGTATTTGAGCAATTTCTGTTTTCTTTGTGAGCAAGGTTATGACCATACTCAATGTCATGTTTACCTTCAAAGTGTTGTGGAGATTTTGCAGCTGATAGTAAGAATGATGGTACCAAACGGGTTCCTGTCGAGAAAGCTGGAGATCGACTGAGCAAGGACAAGGATGACACCATCAGAAGGCCAAAGACCAGTAGTGCTGAAGGTGTACCAACTGAGTCTTTGGAGAAAGATCACAGCAAGGCGAACATAGACATAGTAGTTAAGGAGACTAGTGCTGGCAGAGCTGGTTGACACTCTCTGACCTTTTGATATGACCAAGAAAGCAATTGTTTTAGTAACTATGGACTGCACAATACTGAAATGGGTATTCCTTTTTCTCACATCCTTGTTGAAATGGGTGTCCTTTTTCTCCATCCTTCATGTGACATTCAAGCATATGCAAATCTATTCTATCTATTGGGTTAATGCTGCCATCGTGCTGTCATGAGAGTTACTATTGACCTGTGACCTAAAAAGAGGGGGCATGGCTTTTAATCCATTTTCTGCCCACCCTAGGACAGCACTTCAAAACTTTAATATGACACCACTTCACCTCACTTCCATTTTTGGAAAGAAAGAACCAAAAGGAACATGAGGGAAGAGTTCCATGGTTCCATTCCTTCCAAAGATATACAATAAGTCTCCAAAGCTGGACACAGGCTTAAAACATATGTAACAAAAAGAGGGCGAGAATACAGAAACTGCTCAAATACACAGTCTGAATGGTGTCAAAACAGTTTGGTACTTTGCGTCCTGCTCTCAAGGATCTCAGATTGATCCAAACACTAAATCATAGCCTAGAGATCTCCTTTTGAGTCTCAAGCATTAAATACATTTCACTTCCAAATATGAATATTTTATAGCATCAAATTGGAGACACTCTTTAGTCACTATTCCATTGATGATCCTACCATTAGATACTAGTTATTCCCTTTTGATGATCTGTGAGACAGCAGGAGATCCATCGTTGTGCAGTTTAAGAGAAATTGAAGAATAGACCTATGCTATTTTTCTAGCAAAAGAGAAACCAAACAATAGATTTATGCTATTCGTTCTTGCAGACCAAAAACGCTGCTATTCTTTCTCACAGACCAGAAACACAACAGAGCCTCAAAGATAAAAATGGGCCAGTCGTTTGATGCAAAAAATCTCAACTTGTTGCTTCTCTTCCAAAATTACTATATGCTACCGACTTCTCACACACACGCACACACACCATATACACCATTTTCACCTTCCTCATTCAAATTTTCATCCACTATACTATCCAACAGATTTTTCACCAAGCTTCCTAAGCAAGCTTCAAGTTGAAGAAATTGCCCAATTGCCCACCACCCAGTGTGAATTTCCGACCAGATTCAAGAAGGTTCCAAATGGTAGCAGAAAAAGCCAAAAACCAAAAAGCCAGGCTATATGATCAAGGCAGCAACCCTAACCGTAAAATAGCAAAAACACCACCCTATTTTCGCATTACAGACCATTGTCAAGTGTAATGAGAGTGTGAATTGATTATGAATGAGGGGTCCAGCTGCTCCTTCAGACAACATAAAAGCAGCACAGACTATGAATGGAGAAGAAACCAAGCTGCAGCTTAAAAGAAAGAAGGGCTCTTCACTGAAATTGAAGAGTACATGTGGTAGACTTCCACATGGGACAGTTGGTCATAAATTTCATTTCAAACAACACAAAACAGCTTTGATGTTGGTAGTCATTGCAGGCTCATCAAAGTACTAACAGAAATACTAAAAGCAAGTGCCCAGTCAATTTTCCTTTACAGCAACCAAAGGACCTAGCCCTCACCCCAACCTCCTCCTTTGCAACATGAGTCATAAAGACCTGCGTGCTGGACCACCTAGTTTTAGTAGTTCCTTTCACCTCTGCCTCATCTTGGTTAGTCTTCCTTTGAAGACCCAACAGCATTTTGCAACTTCAAATCTCTATTTGACAATTTCTTCACAACCTACACCTTCCTGATGAACCTTCCTCATTGTGTTTGTTGAAGATGGATGCTTTCATCAATTGACACAATTTCCAAGCCAGTCAACCTGGACATAAAAGTGGAGCCAGAAAGGTGCTAAACCAAAACCTGGGGTTGTGCACAGATGCTGCTAGATCAACAGCCATGGTCAGAAGAACCAACATAAAACAACTACCTACTTGGGTTCCACAGCTCTGGCTGCATAGACACCACTATACTGGAACGATAGATCATCTCCTTTTGACAACACATCTATATTGCTGTAGACATCCTCATGTTTTCGTGACAGTGTTGCTGGATCTAAATGATTCTGTGCTGCAATAGCCTCCAACTGCTTCACTGCCTCATTCATGGATGGTCGGTCATTTGCCTTCTCCTCCACACACATAAGGGCAAGATCCAAGAGTGGTTCTATATTTTGCATCGGGACATCTGCAAGAGAAGGGTCTATCAATGACCGTACAGCAGCCAAGCCTCCCTTGTCTAGAGCTGTTCTGACTTCCCGGACAATGTATTTGCCACGCTCAATTGGTTGGCGTCCGGAAAGAATCTCTAATAGCACAACTCCAAAGCTATAGACATCACTCCTGTCCGAAAGCTGCTGCATTGTGTAGTACTGTGGATCAAGATACCCCTGGTGTTGCCAGTCCAGAAAAGAAGTTGTCAGTATTCAAAGATCAGATGCTCTCTGCCAAAGTTGCAACCCTAAACCTACAATTGTTAGGATTTAGTACTTGCTCATCAGTTTGGGTTTATGGTAAAAGAAAGTGAAGGACCAATCAGGAAGTCTTCAAGACAGAATGTTATGGATGGCCATCAATCCAAGACAAACATGGACCAGGGTCCAAAACATACCAAGGTTCCTTTCACTTGTGTTGACATCTGCTGCTGATTTTCGTCAGCACCAGGTGCCAGCTTTGAGAGGCCAAAGTCAGCCACCTTTGCAGTCAGCTTGTCATCCAATAGGATATTAGCAGATTTGACATCACGATGAATGATTGGAGGATCGATATTCTCATGGAGATATGTCAAGCCTCTGGCTGATCCCAAAGCAATTTGCAAGCGCCTGTGCCAGTCCAGTGGCTCCTTCATTTTACCTGTCACATACATACAGCTCAAAGATGGTCACCAGAAAAGATAAACACGGCTTTGCTATACAAGATCTATAACTGAAAAACATCAGTTCACCCTACAAAAAATGAAGACATCCAATGAGAAGGGTTTATGACCGAAGTTCTCACCGAGAAGCCATTCATGCAAAGTGCCATTCACCATAAACTCGTACACAAGCATCTGCTCGCCTTGCTCATAACAGAAGCCAATAAGACTCACGAGGTTTCGATGATGTACACGGGATAAGATCTCAATCTCAGTTTTAAATTCTTGAGCCCCCTGCATGGACCCTTCCTTGGCCCTCTTCACCGCCACCAGTTCGCCCGTCAGCAAGGTACCCTTATATACCTGCCACAGACCACAACGGCACGACACCAAATCTCGTTTAATGTGCAAAAGAGCAGGAGCAAATTACAATGTACCCTAAACCCTAATCCCTAAACACCCAAACAAGACTGCTGTGTCCCTGGAGCACAACAGAGGAAAAAAAACCTTTCTCCCAAACATATCTACCAACAACCAGCAGAAATCATCAAGTTATACGTGAGTTCAGAAGCTCCTTCAATACCTTGCCATAACCACCAGCACCAATTTCATTGCTATTGCTGAAATTGTTGGTTGCCTTCTTGAGCTCAGCAAGGAAGAAGCGTCGGGCCCCCTTCAATTTTGGCGCTTCGCCATTGTCACCTCCGCCTCCACCCCACGAAGCTGCAAAAACCCATAGGTCCTCTCTCCATTAGCTAGCATCTGGTTAACTCTGAGCAATCCTAATGGCTGCCAAGAGCAACACCATCGTAAGTCACGGGGACATCACAAGTGTTAAAATACCCAGGTGAACCTTACTGTAGACAGAAACTATTTGCAAGTGTCATAGAGTCAAAAGTACCAAAAGGTTTGCTCATCTCCTCCAACTTTTTCGCCCGCTGCCTCAGGAATACTATGTAAATTGTCAATGCAACCAAAAGTAGCACAACAACCACACCCCCCAAGATAATGCCAATAACAGCACCTTTCGGCAGCGTCACGCTACTTGACGAACCTGCAGAAAAACGCACTTGAATCAGGCTACTGTGCAAAGGGCCTTAACTATACCTCCTATAAGGAAAATGGATACAGTTCATGAAGCAAGAAGTGGGACATAAGAAATCAGTCGAGATGATAGCCATTGCATGGGTTTACTACAGTGAGAGAAGGAATTGTAACTGCAGTATGATCAAAGATGTGTCAGAAGGATCACCCTAAACCCTAAACCCTAAGCAGTGTTCCCAGCAACCAAAACATTCAAAACATCCCTCGAACAACTAGATGTATGGAAAACTTACCAGGAATGAACCCACTACCAAAAATGACAGAGTATGGTACAAATGTAGAGGTGACAGCAACGTTTTGCTGAGAAAGCCTTGAGGTAATATTTGTCACAGTTGTTTGATCCAGGCTTGTGGCTGAGTTGAATGGGAAGAAAAGAATCGTTACATTGACCCGTTCATCATTAGTGAAAGTTGCATTTGTTATCCATACTTGTTGTGGATGTAGATTAAGCCCAACATAGAGCAATTGTTGCAGCTGTGCCATCAGGTCATCTGTGATGATGGAGAATGAAGGTTGTCGTATCAGAAAGAGGATAACAAGGGGATCAGCACATGAGCAGTTTTGTAGGTTCAGTGTCTGGCCAGAAGGGCAGGAGGCGTTCAAACAGGTATTTTGTCCAAAGAGAGGACTCGTCCAAGTATCCAATCCATTTGTTATATTGCTACATTGTGATGGTAGCGGCTTGGTTAGTGCGTTAGGACCACATATTGGATTGTCTGCAAACCTGAAATTTCATCCACCCATATACCCCTCAGCAGAAGAAGGGCCCAAAAGTCCCATACAAATTCACATTGACACTTGGCACCTAAACCACCGCACTTTCAGTCTGAATACAGAAATATACAAAACAGACCTGTGTTGATGTACACTTGAAGCTAGTCTATAATATGGATGCCACAACCAGAAAACACTAACAAGAAAGAGAGTATTCAAAATACCCATCACCCTCTTGAGGCCCCAACATCTTCAAGAGCTTTGATCTCCCTACCATCATCAAGCTCAACAGACTGAGGCAATGCAATGTTGTAAAGAACTGGCTGATTTCCCCTTAGTATATTTTTGGGACACTCAACCTGCCCGAATTTTTTACGGAACTTCTAAAATCTGGAAGGTACCCACCAGGCTGTCAACTAGGCCTTCTGGATTTCCAAAGTTCCTTTTCAGGAAATTTGTGATGAAAATCAGGAAAAATTTGGGCTGCTCCTATAGACCCTTCCGGATTTTCAGCCCCTCCACTTGGCCTACCAGCCTCATGATGGGCGCCTCAAATCTGGAAGGGTCTATACTCAAGACTCTTCTCCTACACCAAACATTGTGATTCCTATCTCATCCTCAAAGATGCCACCACCTGTGGAAACCCTACTATATACAAAATGATTTAGGGGCAATGAAAGACAGACGTACTCGAATTGCACACCAGAATAGTTGCCATTAGCACTAACTTGATCCACATTCATAATACTGTTGTTCTGAAGAGAAACAAGTTTGATGTTTTGCCCAATAAGTGCAGGGATGGTTAAGCTTCCATTCAGCTGATTGTTAGCAAGCCTCCTGTCAAGTGTCAGCAAGCCAAATTTGAATTTAGCATCAAGGTTTTCCAAATTATCTCCCTAATGATAAGCAGAGTATGCAAAGACAAGCATATACAAACATAAGAAAAACTAGTACAAAGATGTTCTTGACAAACACTTTTAGCACTGTCCTTGGCACAATGTAAGAATCCATGGGTTTAGGGTTTAGGGTTGCAGGGAAAGAGAAACTCAGGGGGATGCTTGGATACTTACAAGACCTCCAGGTTTGGATAGCCTAGAACATCTGCCGGAAGTTGGTCAAACAAGTTGCAGTTCTCCATTATTCTGCAAATAAAAAACATTGCCATCAACAGCAGCAGCAGCACATACAGTGTGATAAAAGAGCTGGAGGATTTCACCAATTGACACTGGTTCAAGCGCTTTCAAGAAGCAGAGGCAGTTCTACTCACATTGTTTCCAGTAGCGTTGTCTGGTTAAGCCAAGCTGGATAAGGCTGTTGGGCATATGGGTTATTGCTGAAGTCACTGCCATTATCAAAAGTAAAACAAACAATCAAAACCACACAAAAGCAAATGTATGCTCAAAACTAGCAGAACCCAAAAGAACCCATTGACCTGAGTTCAACTTTCAGCCCAAAAATGTAGCCCGGAACTTCTGTAGGTTAATGGTTTCCGTTTTCCTCCCAGCCTTGTAAATCACTCCAAAAAGCAGTAAGACCAGAGTTTGCTCACTTACACTATAGACAAGCTAAAAAGTGAGGAGAGATCAGGAATTGTCCCATTGAGCTGATTGTTTGACACTCGGCTGCAGGAACACAAAAACAGCGAAACCTCACACTTTGTCAACTTGCATTGAACAGAAGTGAAACACATAAAGAAAGAGCAACTGACCGAACTAGGCTATTTGTAATCAATACAACATTCCAAAAGCAATGTGCATGCACACATTTGAAAAGATCAGGAGAGGATTAATCCACCTTAAAAATTATTTTATATAGGAGAAGGGTCTGGCTTTAGGCCCTTCCAGATTGGAGGCTCGTGTCATGAGGCCAGTAGGCTTAGAGGAGGGGCTGAAAATCTGGAAGCATCTAAAGCTAGACCACATGTAAAGAAATGCCTGATTTTTTGTTTCGTATTTTCTTTAAGAAAGGAACTGGAAGGCCTAGTTGACAGCCTGTGGGGACCTTCCAGATTTCAGAAGTTCCTATGACATCTTTGGCCAAGTGAGCATCCCCAATATACAGTAGAAAAAATTGGGTGGTTCTTTACATCAAAGCAAGGATTCAGAGCAACAGAAGGTGTTATTAGGATTGCTATATAGGTATATGGTATGGGAGGCAAGAACCCTTACAGCTGCTGTAAGGTGCCATTTTGTGAGCTAATGTTGGTGAGGTTTGATGGGATGGGGCCCACCAGCTGGTTGTTTGAGAGAGATCTGTTGCATAAAGCCACCATTAAGAAACACAAGATTGTGATAAACAAGTAATGGTAGCCATGATGATCCAATGCAAATGTCTGAGCGTATAATTTTCATCAATATAATTCCATAATTTTATTGAGAAGTCAATACAGATTGCCACAGGACAACTTACAAGATCTGAAGAGCTTTCAAATTTCCAAGCGTGTCTGGGATTGTGCCAGTGAAAGCATTGCTGTCGAGCAACCTAGAGGTGCGATAGCAGAGACCAAGTAGTTAGGGTTTTTCGTTGGGAATCCTCGAACAAACTCTTGAAACGAATCAAACTTGTCAGTAGGACCCACAATCATTTGTGTTCTTTGAAGAAAAACAAACAAAGAAGGTAAAACTTACAAGTGAAGCAGATTTGTTAGCAGAGGACCACCGGGTGTGCCACCCAATTCTGGTGGGATTACACCTGAAAGTGAGTTATTGTTGAAATGGCTGCAAGTCAGAATGAAGACTTTGTAATTAGCAAGCCAATCCACTGGCAGAAGCTGATGAAATTTGCAACCTGCAAGAAGTACTCAACACAATGCAATGTCTCATCATGATTTGGGAACAAATCACTCACAAACAGAACATTCCACAAGGGCTACAACACATCTAAAACAGCACTTACAAGTGCTGGGCAGACTTCATTTGGTCAAGGCCGGGCTGAGTTGCATTCGAGATAGGCAGTGGGCCAGAAATATTATTGACACTCAGATCAAACCAGACTAGCTTCGAAAGTTGACCCATTCCTGGAGGGATGGAACCAGTCAGCTGATTTCCATTTAGAGCTCTGTACACATTGAGTCAGACACAAAACAATGTTGCCTCTTTTCAGTGGCCAATAGAATAAGCAGCACAGAATCTTTTCTCCAAGGTCTTGTAAAAAACTGACAATGGGGTGACTAGGGCAACAATGAAACTCACAAGAAAGTAAGGTTTGTCAGATTTGACAGAGATGCTGGAATTGGGCCGGTGAAGCTGCATGACTGCATACTCCTGTAAAAACCAAAATCCATAGCACACTACATTTCAAATCCTTCCGATAACATTTGCCTGAATTGCATGGCAATCATCTACAAAGTCTTCACACCCAAGAGTGTGCTACAGACACCAACAAACTGCAGAAGAAGTTGCTCCCTCTCTGGAGTCCAGATCAAACTCCACACTAACACTTGTACCCAATGACTCCAAACCATAGTTTTCAAGTATGTGTGGGGTGTGCCAGGTCTTGCTCAATTTATTCCTTGGTGCTGTGCATCGCAGGACTAGCAGAAACCAGCTTGATCCAAACAAAGGTTCTCACTGCTACAAAAGGAGCAGGAAAGCTTACAAGGTCTGAAGCTGAGTCAAATATCCAAGCTGTGTAGGTAGAGTTCCACCCAAGTTTGGGTTGAAAGAAAGCTCCCTTCAACACCACAACACCAAACTCTTGCTTTAGTGAGTAGAGCACTAGACCATAATCAAATTCTTGGTGCCAGCAGCTGCCCCCATGATGATCAATGTGCTCAGCAATGGCACTATTGGTAAACACCAATTTGCAATCATGAAATAGTGATGCTAGAACCAGACCCAAGACCAAAAGCTTGCAGAGATCCATCAAGGGAGTGACATCAAGGGAGTGACGAGCCAGGTGCTTTCCACAGCTCCATACATAACCAGAGTTAGAATGGGTGCATCATTTCCTTAAATCCCACAAAAGGAATGATAACCTAGATGAGCTTGATACTTACATTGAAAATCAGGGTGAAGTCAGAGCCAGTTTTTCATTTCCTTAAATCCCACAAAAGGAATGATAACCTAGATGAGCTTGATACTTACATTGAAAATCAGGGTGAAGTCAGAGCCAGTTTTAAACTAGGGCGAGAAAGCACATGCTTAAATTTCAGAAATTTTTCACTGCACGAATGCTTCACCAGCTCTGATTATTCAGGGGTCAGAAGAGGTCACTTACAAGTCTTGCAGGTCAGAAAGTGAACCTATTTCTTCAGACAAAACTCCTGAGAGTGACATACTGCTCAGAATCCTGCATGAGAGCAAATCACCCAAGAATCACAAACCTTTTAGAAGATGGCTCTTCAGCTAAGCACACAAGATGGTGTAATTCTCAAATAAGGGATGGGGACTACGGTTTATGAAGCACAGCAAATGTCAACAACAATCACTGCTCAAGGAGTGGATGGATTCAAACAGAGGACTCTGCAATAAGGGTGGGACATATAAGCACATAACAATATAATACACAGAGAGAGCAAGACTTCTTACAACATCTGAACACTCGTATTGGATGAGTCACAAAACACCCCTGGCCAAGGAGCAGAACATGGGTCCGTGCTGCTAGGCCAATTCAGATCACCAACACCAAACGACTGCTGTAGTGCATTCAGCGCGCTTACTGCCATGACCACAACATTTGCCATTCATTCCAACATAGGACCAATCAAGAAAGAAAGAAAGTGAGAAGAAGAAGAAGATTCATGATGTACAATGACAAAGCCACCATAAATTAGATTTAACATCCCCTCCCCACCACCCCCCCCTTGTGATCAAAGAGTGAAGGCTCTGTGCCATGATGAGCTACCAGCTTCCCTCACAACAAAACTCAACAAAATCAACAGTCGTGAAGATCACATTCTCAGAGAAGAGATTTGCACTCTCTCCACTACATACATCACCCAGAACTTTCTTCTTCAGAGTGTGTGTACCCAATTCCCAGGATCCTGAACAAGGTTCTAATGTGCAGTTTCTGCAGTCCATTTGAGATTTTTTTCTAGTGGCGTTTACCACTCTCGTGAGAGGGCTTATAGTTTCCTGATGAGCAGAAGAGATTTTCCTAGAGCCTACAGAAGATGGTGAAAACCTAGCCACCCATCAACATCCGCTCTCCATTCAGCTTGATGGGTGCTGCAGAGAAACCAGAGCACTGGAGCTAGGATCAGCTCTGCAGCAGGGGGGAAATGGCGACAGCAGACTGCATCCGCAGTCTGAAGTCCGGCATCGTGGAGACGGTCTAAGTGATGAGGAGGGACGAAGAAAAGCAAACATACCATCCCTGGGATTCGTGACGGCTGCAGACGAAGAGAAGAGCGCGCTTAAGCACAAGAAGAGAAAACACAGCTTCCAACTGCACTTCATGCTACCGAGTTCCATGACTTCCACAGCTCTTCTTGTTCTTGTTCTTGTTCTTCTTCCTGTTACTGTTTTTCTTCAAAATCTCTTCTCAACCGTGGAAACCAGTTGAAGCTAGCTAGATTCTCGCCGGCACAGTTTCGACCCAAAGCCCAAAAAAACCGCGCGTACGACTAGCGCTGCAGCTGATCCTCCAAAACCACAACAGCAACAACAACAACAACGAGGAGGAGGAGGAGAAGGAGGAGCAGGAGGAACAACCCAACGACCCAAAGACTCAAACTTCTCCGAAAACGCCGTCTCAGCTACAGAGTTCCAAGCTCTCTTGTAGACTATTCTACGACTAGCTAGCTGCTCCGGCCGCTACTCTTTGTTCCAAGCTGCCATTACAGCAGATGAGTACTTCTGGCACTGCTACTTGTTCTCGCGACCCCATCCCCCGGCCACCACTCCGGCTTCTTCTAGTCCTCCTCTGCTCATCCCTTTCACAAACGAAAGCAACACAAAAGAGCTTGGCTGCATGACACTAGTTACAAGCACCACCGCACGAGGGTCTCTCCTCTACAAAACAGAACAACACCACAGTTTCTTACGAGGGAGGGAAAAAAAAAAACCAAAAGAAGAAGTAAAAGAAGGAAAAAACAACCAAAAACCAAAAAAAAAAAAAAAAAAACCAAAAAAAAAAATAAAAAAAGGAAAAAAAAACCAAAAACCAAAAAAAAAAAAAAAAAAACTGCGCACGTTTTTACAAAAACTCCATAAAAATTTATTGAGGATTCTGTCTCGCCGCCGCTTGCGTTCTCTCTGTCTCTCTTTCTCTCTCACATCTCGATCTTCTTCTTGCGCATTGTTGTGCGTGCGATTGTGGGTGCTGTTCTCTGCGTGTTCTTCCGCAGTTGTCGCCGAGCGGCGAGTCGGGGCCCGACGACAAAATCGTAGCTAACGGATGTAGATGGTGGTTTTTCATCCCACCGAACGAATGTGAGTTTCGCCAAAACCAAACCAACGACATGTACGTTTCGCCGAACGAACAAAAATATTGGTTTTGCCTTACCAGCGAACGAATCTTGGTTTCGACGACCAAACGAACGAACTAACGGACTAACCTTGGTCTCGTCGAACTAACGAACGAACGAACAACTAACCAACCAACGGACTAACCTTGGTCTCGTCGAATGAACGAATCTCGGTTTCGTCGAATGAACGAATGTCGGTGACGACAAACAACCAACGAAATATTGGCTCAACGAAAGAAATCTTAAGTCTTCGCCAAACGTACGAATCCTGCTGGTTTCATCGATCGAACGAATGTTACGTTGTACTAAACGAATGAATTTTAATTCTTTTTCTGTTTTGGGACTGGGGAATTTTTTTATTTTTATTTTTCTTTAATTTTTTTTGGCTTTGGTGTTTTGCCATTTGGGGATTCTTTGTTTCTTTTTTCTTTTTTTTTTTGCCAAG
>Ga0209208_10004874_pt1 | contig 18852 bp, 11 predicted proteins | sample S1TSphfallax_3_FD_187694 | JGI IMG/M metagenome (GOLD analysis project Ga0209208, IMG submission 187694) | Host-associated microbial communities from peat moss isolated from Minnesota, USA - S1T2_Fd - Sphagnum fallax MG (SPAdes) (version 2) | ecosystem: Host-associated > Plants > Peat moss >... | reverse complement strand
AGAAAGACAGAGAAACCATCGCTTTGTGGAAACCAAAATTCGTGAACAAAATTTAGCAAGGTCGGTCAAGCAACTCCAATTCCTCGCATTCCTCGCTTCGCTAATTCTTGCGTGTTGTGAAAAGTGTTGCTGCAAGATGCAAATGTTTTCCGGCTACCAATTTTTACGCATGTATGTATGTGTGTGTGTGTGTGTTTAAGAATGCAAGAGGAGAGGGAGAGGAAATTGGACAGGGATTTCAGTTCAGGGTCAGAGGGATAGAGACCTGCGGTGCAAGACGAGCAGCAGCGGGTGCTGCAACAACAGACGAACAGCTACTGCTGCGAAAACCACATACAGCTTGCATACTGTTTTCTTGCCGAAACCACGATCAGCCTTGTTTTGGAATCGATTTTAAATTGCAGATGCGAAAAATTTGTACAGAATACAGATGATCCCTTCTTTTTCGAGTTCCGCTCATAAATCTCCTTCTCTCTCTCTCTCTCTCTCTTTCTCTCGTTCCTCTCCTGCGTCTCTTCTCTGTCTCTCTCTGCGCGAGCGTCTTGGGGATCCACCATAGCCATTTCGGGACCTCACCTTGAGGTCCCGTAACTCACTTAGGTGGGGAACTGGGTCGTGAAACGAGGTCCTGAAACCAGATGCTTAATTAACTCTAGGGGTTCAAGAAAGAGACATGGGAACTTAGAAAGAGAGTCAGGGAACTTAGAAAGAGAGCAAGGGAACTTAGAAAGAGAGACAGGGAACCTAGAAAGAGAGCCAGGGAACTTACAAAGAGAGACAGGGAGCAATAACGTTCGCAGTTCTAATGGGAACAGCAAGATACGGGGTGAGGTAAGGAACAAGCCATGGGAACCAAAAGAAGCGGAGGGAACATTTGGAGATTACCTTGACCTTAAATTCCTTTTTTTTTCTTTTTTTTGGTTTTTTTTGGTTTTTTTTTTTTTGGGGGGGGTGCTATTTAGAGAATAAAAGGGAATTTTATTTTTGGTAATTCATAAAAGACACAAGGGAAAAAAATTAAAAATTAAAAAAAAATTTAAACTGAAAACTGATTTTGAATAAAAACCTTGTTGTAGTGGCTATAAACCATAGGCTTGTAAATTTATAATAGGTTAAAATTTTTACATCCCTTTTTTCAAGAAATATGAGGCTTATGGACTTATGTGTAATGATTTTTTAAAAAATAAAATAAAATAAAAAAAAATAAAAAAATATATATTGGGTGAGTTTTTGGTCATTTTTTGATAACAAAAGTGGGGAAAGTTTTGGAAAGTTTTGTTTTCCTAAGTGTAAATTCAACTAATTTTGTAAATTTTTCTGGGGGAAAAAATTGGCAAAATATTCAATATCACAAAAATTGAAAAAACAAAACCTTGCTTATACAATAATTTATTTATTTATTTATTTATTTATCAAATTAATGATATTGCATCATTGGTAGCATATACCAAGAGGGAATTAACATTAAATGGTGACAAGTTTCTAGAACCTATCTAAATATTTAAAAAAACTAGTTCAAAAAATGCTACCTAATTAAAATCAAAGTCCAAAAGTGGTGAAATTTTTTTCAAAACATTTTTTTTTCCCTCAAAAATTCATTAAAAAAAAAGATTGCTAAGGAACAATTTTGTTTTTTTTGTTTTTTGGGATTTAAAAATAGTGGATGTTTTACATCCATCCACATGTGGAACAATCAAATGGATGTTTTCTTAAGAATAGTGCAATATTTGGTATTAATTAACTCTCAAGAGGGCCAACTAAAGGGGAAAAAAAATTTAATATGAATATTTAAAAAAATTCAACAATAATTAATAAATACACTAATTAAGATTGTCAAACCCTAAATTTTTTTTCAAAAAACTAATTATTTTGGCATGGTTTTTTCTATGATATTCACTAGGTCTAAGGTTGTAATTTGGCTAAACATTGGAGATTTAAAAAAATAGACAATGGAACTCACCTTACACCATCATCAATTTAGGAAAAAAATAAAAATAAAATAAAAATCATGTTTAGAACCAAAACAATACACCATAAAATAATGTTATTGTTATTTTATGTCAAAATAATAATAATAATAGGTTTGTTTATTTCTACATTAAAAAATTAATTGTTAAAAATAATGCCTTAATTATGAAGTCTAATCCAAATAAGCATCATATAATAATAATAATAATAATAATAATAATAATAATAATAATAATTATTATTATTATTATTAAAAAAGAGGATAATCACGGACAACAAGCAGCTAATGAAATGTTTCCTCATTCATAGCTATTAGGAAAGTTTTTGATGGGTATGATAAAAGGAGGTATATTTGGGTACCCGGCCAAGCTGTCTCCTACCCGGCGGTTTTTTGGGTCTATCTAGGCCGTCAGAAAACACGGGAGCCGTATTGAGATCGTAGCCGTTGAAGTTAGGGTTAGGGTTAGGGTTTGAGGGCCGGGTGCGACGTACAAAAACGGGGTATGCGCGATTTTTGTTTCTTTTGGTTTCTGCCTCGCGGACCTTCGACGTCCGTCGTGTTGGAGTTTTTAGAGAGAGAGAGAGAGAGAGAAAGAGAGAGTTGTGTTGCCATTGCGATGGCGGAGAACGATAATATGGAGGTGGAAGCTGCTGCTGCTGTTGTTCCAGAGACTTTGCTGAAGAAGCGAAAACGCGACGAGGAATGGGCGTCGGCCAGGAAGCAGCAGCTGGAAGCCGCCAGGAGCAAGAATGCGAAGAACCGTCAGCTCATTTTCAAGCGCGCGGAGCAGTATATCAAGGAGTACAGGTCTCAGGTATGGGGAAATCGTTGCTCTATTTGGAATTTTGTTAGTTTGATGTAGTGCTTGATTGTGTGTGTGTCTCTCTCTTTGGTGTTTTCTGGGCAATTTTCATTTTTTGTGTTGTAGATTGTAGGTTGCAAAACCAACATCTGTCAGTCAATTTGTCTGTTTGTATGTTGCCGTATTTCGGAGGGTTTTGATAAGGATTTTCGTTGTTTGTTTGTTTGTTTAGGAAGCTGATTTGATCAGGCTGAAGAGGGAAGCAAAGCTGAAAGGTGGTTTTTATGTGGAGGCAGAAGCTAAGCTGCTGTTCGTCATTAGGATCCGGGGGTAAGCATTCTGCCTCTTTTTTTTCGCTGAGAATGGTGTTTTTTGCAGATTCTTGACTAATTTTTCCAAACAAAACTGGGGTCTTTTTCGTGACTGGAGAGAGCACATTCTTATTCTTTCTGTCCAACTCTTATGGAGTTCCAGTGAAGGCAGTAATGCAGGAAGTGCATTGAGGATTCCCATATTTTTCACCATTGTTCTGATTCCTACTGTTTGAATTTGGTTTCAGTATCAATGACATGCATCCAAAGACAAGGAAGATCTTGCAACTTCTGCGGTTGCGGCAGGTGGGATTAAGCCTCTGTATGGCATTGTATTGTATGCATTGTATGCTAGTCATGTTTACCACTTGGATCTTGTTGCCTTGGGCATCTGCTTTTGCTTCAGGCTAGTTGAAGCTGCATATCAACTAGTGTATGGAGCCTTTCTGACTGCTTTCCTTTTGTCGAAATAGATTTTCAACGGAGTATTCATGAAGGTCAACAAGGCCACTGTTAACATGCTGCGCAGAGTGGAGCCTTATGTCACCTATGGGTATGTTTGTCAAATTCTCTTACTTGAATGGCTAGGAATGTGACCATGATCATGGGTGCAGTGCTCATAGAAAGAATTTCTGAAAGCAGATCATCTGACTAGAGGTAATGGTTACCTTTTGTGTTTGTCTGCTCTCATTTGTAGGTATCCCAACCTCAAGAGTGTGAAGGAGCTGATCTACAAACGTGGATATGGCAAGTTGAACAAGGCTCGCACTCCATTGACTGACAACTCCATAATTGAGGAGGTAAATGATTTTGAGTTTTACAATATGTTTCTATATAGCTTTGGGCTGTATTGAAGATGCTATTGAAATTTACAAGGTTCACTTGAAATACATCAACAGGTGTCACACTTGTCAGCATTTTGAACCTTCATTTTGGGTTTATCAATGCAGGCTCTTGGCAAGTTTGGCATCATTTGCATCGAGGATCTTATTCATGAGATCTACACTGTTGGTCCTCACTTCAAAGAAGCCAACAACTTTTTGTGGCCATTCAAGCTGAGCTGTCCATTGGGTGGTCTCAAGAAGAAGCGCAACCACTATATCGAGTCTGGTGATGCTGGAAATAGGGAGGATAAGGTGAACAACCTCATTCGTCAGATGAACTAGTTTTTTAATCAGGAAATTTCTTTTGTTTCTGAGAAGAGTGAGAAGCAGAATTGTCAGCTAAATAGATGGCAGGGTTTTCTTGATGCTCAAATTGATCAAAGATTGAGAAATGGAGCTTCTATTGTTCAAACTGTTGCTGCTGAACATCAATGGATTCTTACCATCTGTATTCCATCCCCTGATTTTTGCTGAAACTACAAACAGCAATGAGAGGAATGTTCAGACCTACCAGTTAGATATATTGCTGTAAAATGGCAGTTGGATTGAATCACCATTGGCATTTAGGATCTGCCACTGTAGGAGGGATGAAGAGAACTTGATAGCTCTGGCTCTAGCAATGTTGGCCGGAACTGATTGGGAGATATGAAAACACAACAGCAGCATATAACAGGAGCTGTTTGAAGTTGTGTGAAAGGACAGTAACAGCCATTATGCCCAAATGTTAACCAAAGTAACAATCTATGGTATATTGCCCACCTATGGTGATATTTCTTCTAACTATGTAAGCTTCCAGGTGTGTGTTGGAGGAGGTCAAAACCAAACAGGAAACACAGTCCCAGTTTTTTTCAAAACGAGAGAAAAGAAAGAGAGAAGAAAAGGAAAGATGAAAACGAAACAAGAAAAGAGTAAAATTGACAGCCAAAATTTTTGGGATGAGAATGTGAGCTTTGAGTACCTCCCCAATTACAATTAAGAGGCCCTTGAAGTTGTCATTTTGAAGACTCCAAAGGCAGAAAGATCAAAAAAAAAATCTTTCTTTACATTTCACTCAGTGTAACCATTTCTCTTCAGCAGTTTCAGCTTGCCATTAGAGCAAGTGAAGAACTCTTTGGAGCTATAACTCCTTGGAACAAACCTTTTTAAACTGACTAGTCAGTACTTCAAATCTGGCAAAACTGAAATATTGAAATCCAGAACAGGGCATAAAAATCATTTAGCATCTGCATATATTCTGACTGAATGCTTGTAAAAAAATGTCAATGTTTTGTGGCTTTGGAATTTTGCTGGATATTTCTAAAATCCAATAGAACAAATAGTGATTGAATGAATCATGGAGAGCATGACCTTTGCATGCCTTCAGAAGTACGAACAATGCTCTGCTTGATACTGCCCCCAATGCTTTTATACATGACATCATGTCTTGGGTGCCAGGGAGATCTCCTGGACTCCATCACCTGCGTCAACTCAAGCCCAACTGATGTAAGTTTGCCACTTGTATCCAAGGAATGAAACACCTGGATCTATGAGAAGTACCGTGACAAAAATCTACAGATAGAACAAGCTGTCAAACTGCCGATAAAAACCAACTGTAACCACACCTGATGGTCAAACTAAAGATGAGCATCTGCAGATGTCAAAGGCATGATTTGCAGGTTGGTTTGCCTTTGAATGCATGTCAAAGGCAAACACACACAACATACAGTGCCTACACAAGGTATTGAAGGTACATTGCTCTCACCTGATGACGCTCAGTGTCTCAAGCCACCACCAATGTTGCTGTGTAATGCTCTATGGTCAAGATATCCAAGTTTCTTTGAAACTTGGATATCCAACTGGTTGCAAGCTCTCTTTTTATTTTTCCCCCAACCAACATGGCATACGCCCTAAATCAGGAAGAAGGGCTCAAAGTTATCACACACAACATTACCCATGGAAGCTCTGAGAGTGGTAGCCCCAAGATCCACATCAAGATGCCTTTCATATGCCTGAAGTACCTTGAACAAAGCATTAGATACCAATGGATTCAGAGGAAGCTGAAGAAGCAGCTCTTTCAATTCCACAAGCTTGCCTTTTAGTTTGAGCTTGTGACTCTCATCATAAGATGGTCCAGCCAAAGTCAGAAGACCCAACAGACTGCGGTAGACCAGTTTGAACACATCCTGATGATTAGTCACACCTCCAACCCACTGCATCCTTCCCTGCAGTTGAATGCTCAACTGTGCACATGACTTTGCCTGCTCAAGAAATCTCACCCTCCATCTAGCTTGGAAACTTTTGATTTCCTCGAGATTCAGTGTTGGCTGTGTATCCTCCTGATGCCCAGCCAAAGACAAATTATGCATAGTCACATCAACTAGCTGCTGTAGATGAGAGCAACATAGCTGTACAAAGAGAAGCTCTTCCTCATGATGGTTGTCTATCTCTTTGTCGAAAAGGCGCCTAACCAAATTGACATCACAAACCAACAGAGTTGCCACATCCTCAGTTCCCAAAACCCATTCTGTGAGAGTCTCCCAGAAGACTCTCCAGTGCCCGAAGTGACAGTTCAAGTAATCGAAAACAAGCTGCATGACCCTCTCCACCTGCATCGGAACAGCAGCACTCACATGCTGCCCACTCAAAGCAGGTGTTGCTGCTGCTGATGAAGCAAGAACCTGCAACAGCGAAAGTGCCAGATTCTGGCGCAACTCAACATCTTCATCTTCCAACAATTTCAAACTAACACACCAAACCTCCAACACCAACCTTCCATACCACTCAACCATACACTCATCATTGTGAGTCTCTGGATTTTGCAGTGGATTTCCTGACCATTGCTTTATTTTTGAGCCCACCCAGTGAGCCTCTTCCAGCAGACCAGAGGCCACGATTGCCTCTGCTGTGGCCTGTCGAAAACTGATGGACTCACTAGCTGCACTGTGCTCATTGACAAGCAGTACCCATTCAGTAATCACCTTTTTTATATACTCCACCTGCTTGACATCATCTGTGATGACACTGCCTTTAGGACCATTTTCATCCCCAGAAACCTCTTTGTCAACTTGGCGAACATCTGAACATCCAGCTTGACTAGTCTGTGTTTCAGTAATTTTATCACCAGCAGCTTTAAACCTCTCCTCCTCCTCCTCAATTGACTGACGCAAACATGGAAGCATCTGATGTAGGCAGGCTCCCATGCAGCGCATTGCCACTTCCTGGGTCTTGGTTTGCTTTGAAGTGTGGTAGATGTTTAGCACCCTGTTCCAAAGATCCACCAAGGATGTGCTCAAATCAACGATACTGCTTTGTTTCCCTGAAAGTGCCCTCCAAGCAAAAATCACATGAAGGGTATGCCGTATACACCCTGGATGCAATTCGACATGCAATCGCTTGACTAGTAAGGGCTGCAAAAAGCTACCCACCCATGTGGCAGCACCAGATGTAGTTGACTCTGTCAAGACCGATGAGAACTTTTTCAAAACCTTCAGTGTGGCCAGACGCACTTCATACATCCTATGAGACAATGCTTGCTTAAACATGCAGCCCAAATGCTCAAAGCTTAAATGATCACGGCTTTCCAGGACTCCCAACACAAGTCCTGGTTTGACAGAACCAAACTCCTCCTCCTCTTCCTGCCCTTCTTGAAATTCTACTGTTTTTGGACTGTTATTCCACAGTAGTGGCAGTTCCTTCCTGCTGATAAGAGGTAAGATGGTGCTAAAGTAAAGCTTTGCAGCTCTTTCCCGCACAGTAACTTGCATTGACAGATGCCAGTTTGCAGCATTGTCTGGAACATCCTCAAGACACTCTGAACACAAATGTAACAGATGTGTTTGAAGACTTCTAATCACTGCTCCCATTCTCCCAGAAACCTCATGACAACTCTTTGCAACCTCCAATGATCCTTCAAGCACACTGTAAAATGCAGCAATAACCATATAGCAGCAACAATACTGGATTGAGCCGAGCCACAAACAGGTCTTGAGGACTTTGAAGAGATCTGTCACTATGCTTTCACGTAAATCCAAATCTGGAAGACTTGCACAATTGGCTGTCAGAAGAACTGAAATCTGCAGCAACACACCATGCACTGTATTGAAAGATGAGAACCCTGAAATGAGATCTGGTGATGTTGGTAATCTTTTTGCGAGGTTCAATGTAAACAAAGCCAAGTCGTGAGATGGCACCAGGGGTGCTAGGGCAGACGCCGCCAGCACACGCACATGGAGGTTGTGCTCTGTGGCACAGGATGTGACATATGGTTGAAATGCCGAAGGACTGAGCCAGTCATCCACACTGGAGCTGATAACTGATGGCTTCAGGCGTGATAATATGATCAACACGGGACCCAAGCTGGGATGTAAAGTGCTTGCCATCCCATTGCCCTTATGATTGTTGCAGCCTGCTTCTTGCTCTAGTTGAAAAGTTGCTGACTGAAGCTCTTGAAGAAGAAACGGATGCAAACTTGGAAATCTGCAGGAACGCTTTGTCATATTAGTTCATGACAGCCTGCAAAGAAGCAACAGAAAATATGCAGAAAGAATGTTTCTGGCTCACATGCACCTCTGTTAATCTCTGATCCACTACCTCAACCAGTCATCCAAGATATCACAGAAGCCAGCAGCCTCAAGGAAAAAAGGAGGCACAAAAAGAGAGATGGAGAAAAAGTACTTGATGGGACAATACAAACCTGTGGAAAAACTCAAAACCAGTGATGGCACGACGAGCAGATTCACGCTTATATACATTGAGGAAGCCAATTGTACGATGCACAAGTGCTGTGAAGGCAAGTGTTGCACTGTTTCGAACTTCCCAGTATGGACTTGAGAAAGCTTTTATGGCTGTAATAAGACCATCTGCGCAAAAGCCAGAAGTGTCAGTTGCCAAATTGGTGTCATGGTAGGCAATGCGCATGACATTGAAAGCATGTACTGTTGGCACGACACCCTCGTCACGCTCTTTGACCGCTTGTAACTGAAGGTCACCATTCCTGGCCTCTTTTTCCACCACACCCATCACTTCATTTTTTCCAAGGACCTTCTGCTCCAACGCTGAGGCATTTGGGAACTCTCGGGCATGGCTCTGGACCATGGGCTTGGTTACAAAAGCTTGAGCAGTGTTGATCACCCAGCGCATACCCATAGGCAGAAGCTTCTTTGGTCCACCGTCAGGCTCAGCCAGGAAGAGAGCCAGGAATGCTGCTGGTATTCCAGCACTTCTTCTCAAGAGATTATCTACTGTTTGCCCTTTTGCACCTGTGCGCTTTAGAAGTTGCTGCATCCATGTTTCTGGTAACCTGTTCAGCCTGTGCTCACAATCACCCATACAACAATTGCATTATTGTCTTGATGACATCCCCTTCTTTAGACCAAAGCAAATAGAAACAACCTGCTGCCCCAAACCTGGATCTAAACACATCACGTATGTTGGGCTCTCCTCAGAGCATGTGCATGGGGGTTTATGGTTTATGGTTAAAACTCATCAGGGATTCAGCACATGAACCATAAGATGTGTGGACTACATGAGGTCTGGTCTGATCAGAAAAAGAAATTGTGCAGTGTTGTCTAGTCAGCAACTTTGGGTCTTCAGAATCTCAGTCAGGATTTAGATGTTTCCAGATCAGAATGCACCAACTTCATTGAGGCTCTGCAGAAACCAAGTGGTTGGTCAATTTAGGGAACAACCTGGGGAGGGGGTGGGGACAACCTGGGGTCTTGAGAGCGGAGCAGTCGGTCACAAAGCGCGATGAAGCCTGCACGAGTCTTGTCAATTGCACCGTTGTGCTTCATTGCCAGCAGCACTTGCAGAAAATGCTCCCCCATGGCCTCCAATTGCTCTGTGTTCAGCAGTCCTTCCTCAACCTACACAATCACTGAATGTCAGCCAGGGAGACAACACATTTATCTTTCTTCGTGTGCAGACTCAATCTAAAACTTGTCAAAGGATCTCAGGACTCCTGGTGGAACTGAACATCTAATAGAACCAAGGACAATCACACCTCTACCTCCACTGTGTATGCATGCACGCATGCTTGAAGGAATAGAACAGTAATTGAAAAAATGTAGCACCCAGATGGACACTAAGAAGATCCTAGAAAACAATCTATGTTCCTGAATAGGGATCAACTGGACCCTCCTGCAATTTAAGCACCTTATCATCCTCTACAGTGCTCTCCTCCAGACTGCACCCAGGCAAAGGCACTCCTCTTGCGATTGTTCCCAAAAGAAGACTGACCTGCAAATGGCACACAAACAAAAATCTCTTAGAAGACTAATCAACTGCTCAAAGTGTCAAACAGTAATCTGCTGTCACTGCACAGTTTGTCAGACTCACATTGCAGGGCACTAAGAACCATCCATGCATGCACAATACCCACCCTACTCTATTTTGTCAGACACCTGTTTGGAGGGCATTTGGAACTCATGTATTGGAGCAGAGACAAGCTCCTGCACCACAGACTCGGCCAAAAAAAAAAACACCCCTCACCTCCCATCAAAGGGAGATGCAACCTTCTTTAGAATCTTTCATTACACCAAGAGGGTTTAGGGTTTAGGGTTTAGGGTTTACCCTAAGCCCTAAACCCATTCACAAAGAATGAGTGACCTCACTACCTCCTTCATGGAAAGCCAGCACCCAACCATGATAACTTGCTCTGTTGGAGATCCACCTTCCTCAACAGTGTACTGCTCATCTCCATCCACATCCAGCATGTCAAAGAGGTCATTGGACTGAGACTCTGAAATCATGCCAGGGGGCAAGTTCAGAGCGTTGGCAGAAACTACCCACAAAGCCAAAGTAGTGACCCGCAACAGCAATGTGATAATCCTGTGGAGGGCAGCTCGAAGGTAAACAGCACCTGTTTGGATATCAGCTGCGGTCCAGGGCACCTCTTCCATAGTGTACCGCAGCACCAGTAGAACCCCATGCACAAAACTGTGCTTGCAGGCCTTCAGAAGGTCTCTGTCTGCCTCCTCAATATCCCATTCCAACCAGTCACTCAGAGAGTCCACATAACGTGCCACAGCAATGCCCACTTGCATAGGCCCACTTGTTTGTCCTCCCTCCATGTGATCATCCACTGTGACCTCATGAACCTTAACTGTCCAACCTAAGTCCAGAACATACTTGCGGAATACAAGGCGCAGGACCAAAGCCCCGGCATCACTTTCTCTGACACGAGCACTGTTGACCAGACCCTTTCCCCACTCCAACATACTCCTGACCAATGAAGGTGAATCTAAGCCAGGTAATGGGGTGGGATACTTCACTAGCATCTGGAATGCACCCTCTCGAAGCTTGTCCCAGCTATCCACAACTGCACCTACCACCACAAGCGTCAACTCCACTGACAAAAACCCAGAATGATATGGGGAGAAATCATCAGCCACACCAACAACCTCTTGGTCTGGATTCTGCGTCCTGGTCAGGCTCCAAACCTCAATCATTGCATTTAGGAGGTCCATTGCCATGTACTTGCGTTCATAAGGTGCAGATGGATACAATGAAGATAAGAGCATTTGGCTCAACCATTGCAGAAAATCCTGGATCTCGGCTACAGTCACTCTGGGCGTAGGAGCTTGATCAACCTCAGTGTCTACAATTTCATCATTGAGTGGTGACTGGCTCTTCAGTGCCCCTTCTTGTCTGTTTCGGAGATGGGACTTCTTCTGTTTCAGTTTGTCCCCATAACTGACCTGCAAGGGGGTCTCCTGAACATCTTGTGGTAGTGGCGGTGCAGTCACAGCTGTGGAATTGAGTCGGTGTTGTCTCCAGGCTGCAGTTCGCACGCGAAGGAAGAACTTGTGGAGAAGTCTTGTCCAGCGCATGCGGAAGGAGGTGGAGGAGCATCGCATGTTGAGAGGAATGGACATGCGTAACATGCGGAGCTCTAGGGCAGAAGGCATGGAAGCAGTTTTGGGATTCAAACACAGCAACTCGGCTGCATCCACCCGTAAACTATCCTCCAGGTGAGTCAGGGCATGCTCCAGCCATACAAGCGGCACCTCAACAGCTGTATTCTTCACCCACACAACAACATTCTCATCATGACGCTTGGCATCAACTGATGCACTTTTCAGAAGTGCAGGCTGCTCAATTTCACGATCTATCAATGCCAGAGCTCGTGCCACTTTGAGAACCGAGATCAAGGCCGACACTTGTTGATGCAATGTCAAATGCAAAGGCAACTCAATTGCACCTTCAAGCTCTCCATGCCCTTTTGGAGAGAACTTGTTGAGCTCTGTTTTCTCATTAGCTCCATCCAGAATGAAGCCAAGAACTGGAAGCAGACTATCTGCATCGATTTGGAAAGCAACTGGCAGTGCATAAGTGTTCAGATTGTTTCGAAGCCGAGGATCCCCAGAGAGAAGCACCGAGAGTAAGGGAGGAATCCACAGCTGTCGAAAAACTGAATCCCCCTCTGCAATGCCTCCTGCTGAACTCCAGCAATCTGTCTTGAGCCGCTCAAGAAAGATCTTCAGGAATGTACTGGCAGCACAGCAGACATCATCATCAGACTGTGCATGGAATGTATTAAATAACAGATTGGGACTCATCTGCAAGAGTTTCAGGGCACCAATCCTCTGTGCAAGAGAAGCAAGAGGTACATATTTGCCCTTCCTGTATCGTCCTTCTGCCAGCAAGTTGGCTGCCACTTGCTGCACAAAATCCCCACTATCCATTCCATCCTCCTCTAAGCCCATTGAAGCAACTCTCTGCTCAGCAAGCACTGACTGCACATCAACAAGAAGATCAAACACTGCCTGCACCTGCTTCACCGTTTGCGTGAGAGGATCTTCCCAGTTGTTCCAAACAATCTGCAGTATTCTGGAGATCATGGCAGCTGGTAAGGGCTTGTACCCATGCACTGTCACCGCCGCAATGTGATGATGGTGGTGTTCACCCAATGCAACATCATTGACGACAAGAAGCCTCTTGAGAGATTCCTGTGTCAATCCTCCAGTGATGGAAGCTCGCACTTGCTGCAGGCACATCTGCATGGCCGTGACTGTATGGAACTTGAAATGACTGTCCACTGAGCTCTCGCAAAGCTCACAAAGTGCAGGCAAGATGCCATCGTACAGGAGTATCCATACGTGCCCATCTGCTGCTGCTGCAGCATTTGCTGACATCATGTTGTTGCAATTGGCTTCTTGGTGGTCTTCTTGTGGGCAAGTTGCTTCCTTGTCATTGTCTTGTGGGCAAGCTTCCTTCTTGTGGTATTGTGGGAAAGCTTCTTCCTGGTGGTCTTGAGGGTGAAAATTTTGAGGGGTCTTCTTGGCCACCAGAGGGACATTCAAAGTGGGTCTTGGAAGGCCAGTGAGAAGACCCCGCAAGAAACAGAGTCTACCAAACTGTGTGAACTTGGCAACTTCTGCAGCCAAGCTGCTGCTACTGCTGCTGTTGCTGCACTCTGCTGCAATCGCTGCATTCAGCATCCCTTCTTCATCTTCATCGTCAACATCATCATCATCAAACCCATCTATGCTGTTGATGCCGCTGCTCATCACACCCATCTTTTTTTGGTGAGAAAGCACAACAAAATCTGATGACAAAGAAGCAGAGAAGATGGCCTTCGCCAGCAGTAGAGCAACCCCATCTCCTCCTCCTCCAGTCATGCCGAATTGCGCAGCAGCACACAGTCCCACTCCTGCTGCCACCACACAATCCCGTGACAATGCAGATGTCTGCAACACTTGCAGCAAGGTCCTCACCACTGTTCTGTACACCGATTCTCCACCAGAAGCACCCATCCTCATGCTCCTCGGCATACACTGCATCCCATTCTCTTCTTGTTCATGTTCTTCTGGGTCCAGATTGTGGGCATCCTCGTCCTCTTCTTGCTGCTGGTGGTTCTGGTTCTTATTCTTCTCAGCTCTCTCAGGCAATTCTTCTTCTTTCTGTGGCATGAAGCTCTCTGCAAAATGCTGAAGCAAATAGTACAAGCTTCCCACAGCGTCCTGGCAATCTTCCATGGTGTTGGGTGGGGGTCGTCCGCCTTGCTGAGCTTGACGCAGCACCCAACCCACATCCGCACAAGCGGACATTGCCAACATGCCGATACATCGCTTGATGACGCTCGTCAGAATTCCCCGTCGCGGCAAACTGCTCAGAGAAGTCGCGACTCCCACCACAGCAAACCTGCGTTGATGATGATGATGATGCTTGGAGCCTTCACCGTAGTCTTGGCAGCAGCTAACGAAAGCCTCAGAGACCAGCGGCTCCAAAGACTGCGGAATGCGCGAGAGCGTGGACAGAAGCCCGCGATGCAAAGGTCGGGAGTTTTCCAGGAACAAAATCTCCACAAAGAGACGGATCGCAATCCCTGAGGAAGAAGAAGAAGAAGAAGGCGATTCCAATACCGGAAGAAGGGTGTCGGAGAGGGACTTGGTTGCAGCGATCTGGGCATAAGTGGAAGGCAGCTGCCCAAAGGCAAGCAACTGCTGCTTGAAAGCTAAGAACTCTGGTTCTTCACCGCCATCGCCACAACAAGACAGAAGGAGGAGAACGGAGCGAGGCAGCACCACTCCTTGCTCCGTCCATCGCTTCCGTCTCTGGCCCGCTTTCCAGCGTACTGCCATTCTTAATTTGCAAATTGCAGCAACAACCCAACAGCCTCTCCTTCCTTCCGGAGCTTCCTGCCGAGAGAGCGAGAGAGAGAGAGAGAAGACGAGCTTCGCGCAGCAACACTGTTTTAGGGTTTGGGGTTTAGGGTTTTAGGGTTTGGAGCTCTCCTACAAAATTCTTCTCGCTAGCTAGTATTGTGGGTTTCTGAACCATGGGTCTCTGACAGAGTGATGGAGATGGAAGTGAAGAAGCAGAGACAGACAAAAGACGAGCTCCGACCAGCAACAAATGTCGCTCCAGTGGATTAGGATTTGGAGCTCTCCTACAAAATTCTTCTCGCTGGCCAGTTTTGTGAGTTTCTGCACCATGGGTCTCTGACAGAGCGATGGATATGGAAGTAAAGAAGCAGAGAGAGAGAGAGAAAAGACGAGCTCCGACCAGAAACAAATGTCGCTCCAGTGGATTAGGGTTTGAGCTCTCCTACAAAATTCTTCTCGCTAGCTAGTTTTGTGGGTTTCTGCACCACGGGTCTCTGACAGAGTGATGGAGAGATGCAGGAGAAGAAGCAGAGAGAAAGAGAGAGAGAGAAGACGAGCTCCGACCAGCAACAAATGTGGCTCCAGCGGATTAGAGTCTGAAGCTCTCCTACAAAACTTTTCTTTCTCGTGAGTTTTGTGGGTTTGTTGCGGCACAGGTTTCTGATAGAGGTGGAGATGGAAGAGAAGAAGATGTGCGAGAGAAAAGAGAGAATACGCGGAGTCTACCATGCCCAGAAACAGATTTGCTCGCAATCTTCCACAAACCCTTCTGCATTACTCAGAATTTTTTTGTCAGTAACATGAACAACTTTACACAACAGCAATGGCAAGAAATTTCCATAAGATAAATGGCATTTCCATTCACCTTTTCTTGTACTTGGGCTCAAGTTCAGTCCAAAGTACACAAGATGCAGAAAAAAATATGTTTTTCATTTTGTTTTCCATATCTGGTGTACTTTGGACTGAACTTGAGCCCAAATACATAAAAGGATCGATAGAAATGCCTCTTTGATTTTTATTAAAATTTCCTACCATCACAATTGTGTCAAGCTGTTCATGTTATTGACATAAAAGTTTCTTCTCAAGCAAATCCATCAATAATGTTGTGAAATCATCTTTCCAATCTTTCTTGGATTTGGGTGGAAGAGGAGGTGCTGTGTGTGAGGTAGAATGGATAAGCGAAGTGAAGAGCCTGAAGTCGTCATCATCATCTGGGAGAGCAAACTTGGCTCTTGAAATGGTTCCGTGGTGAGAAAGATGATGAAAAAAATGTGATTGAAAAAAAAGAATTTTGAGAAACACAGTGTGTGTGTACAGTTTGCAGTGAGAAAATGGTTATGGAGGATGTGCACCTCAAGAACCAAGCAGGTGAGATTGAAGGTGAATGAATGATGAGACTTGTGAAAAACTCAAGCAAAGTGCTAAAAGGAGTGTACCACAATTCCTTGACAAGGTAGCAGGGGGAGCTACAGTGGCAGACATCTATCTGGCTGAGCAGAAAGTTAGGATTTTCTCCCTGCCAAGGTTTGTAGTAGATAACTGGCAGATCTGGTTCTCTCTTAGCAGTTTGCCATGCTTCTTCCTTCATGTGCTAAATGCTATCTGATAGAGGTGGAGATGGAAGAGAAGAGGAAGCTGGTCATCCTTGGAGGAGAAGAGGAATCTGATGATATTTGTAAGAGAAGAAGAAATGATACTTGGAAGAGAAGAGGAAGCTGATATTTGTTGAGAGAGAAAAGGAAGCTTATTCTTGGAAGCAAAGTTGTTTTTCTCAAGAGGTTTTATTCAGTTCTGTGGATTTCTGTGCATTGCACCCTCTGAGAGAGAGGTGGAGAAGAGATGGGAAGAGAAGCTGTGATGGAGTTGACTGCAAGGGGTTTTATGTTTCCAGTTTTGTGGAATTTTGGTGGCAGACATCCTTGTGGCTCACGGACAAGAGTGACAAAATATGGCAGAAACTTTCTCAAGAGAGTGACAAAACCCCAACTGCTGCTACAAATCCAGTAACCCTTGAAACTCAAAAAATGCTGAACCCTCCTCTCTTTGATATCAAACAACTTCTCTCTTTCTTCATGCCTGCAACCTCACTCTTTTTCCCATGTCTGAAAAACCTTTCACTGAAATCACATATAAACAAACAATGAGATATGGTGGACAGCAGCAACTAACAAGAGCCTTTTGTTTTCCGCAAACATAATCTTGCATAGAGGCATAACAATATATTGCACCTTGTGAATGAAGTACTTCAATGTATCTATAAGAGACCATGACCATCACAACACACAAAACATGGATCAATAAATTGATATTAACCCTTTTCTAAAATAGCAGAGACCAAAAGAGACTTTGTTTTGAATTCATGCAACTCTCCAACCTTTCATAAATCGAATCATTTTAATTGACATATTACATCCATGATCAACACTCGAATGCAAGGATCTTTGCATAATGGGCTCACCTACTTCCAATTCAGCTACATTACATTACTGAAAATAAAAACACTGGTTGTTATGGTGTATCCCACATTATGATAGTTATGGTGCACACACCAAATCCCCTTATGGATCTGAAGTTAGGGATGAGAATTGGCAATGGGTAATTGTGCTGGCTTCATGTGCAAATAAATGTAAACTCAAGGGAATTAATGTTTTTGCAAAAGTGGTGAAATTTTGCTGAAGAACCAAGTTTTTCATGAAAACATCCTGCAGAAAATTTGCCACCAAAACCAACAAGAAGTTTTCTTAAATTTACAAAGTCCAATTTTCTTTAGTTCCCATTTGTGGAAATTTCATAAACAGGTAGGTATCTATCAATGAATGATGAATAGGTCTCACTACAATATACATAGATTGACTGCCAACTAGATGTAGTTGTTGAGAGACACATCACCCGCATGTTTTATGTCAAAAAACAAACTCTTAAAGACACCAGATGGTATAGAGTTCTAATGTCATTTTGTGACCTTCAGTTTTGCTTTAAAATATTTTTTGGCAATGCCGAGTTTGGGTGCTGGTAAAAGTTTAAACTACTAGATTTCATAGGCAGTTGATTCTGGTTTTTGCAAGGGACGTGTGTTCTACCCCTGGGTGAAGCAACACTGGTGGTGGTATGTATGCTAACAACCCCAAAATTCATCTAAATTGCTTCTAAATATTATTAAAATAAAGATATGGATACAAACAAAACCTTAATAACTGCCTCAAAAAGGCAGCCCAAGTATTAAACAATGTGCAATTTAATGGGTTCTTGTTGCATTTTGCAGACACATAAGGAGCCCATAATTTGGCTTTGGTGGGTTCACTTATGAGGAATGCTACTTCTCCATAATCCTAAACCAAGCAACAATTTGCAGTGATTGTGGATAGTGAGCTTGGAGATGCTTCAAATCTTTTCAAGATAGCAGATTACATCAGACTTAGAGTCAAGGAAACAACTTGATACAATTTCAATCATCAGAGAGTCCACACTTGCCACACAGAAAGTACTAAAAACGTGTTGAAAATTGATTGGTGATTTTATTGATCAGCAGAATGTTACTGGCTCAACTGTTTGGACCATAGACGTTTGTTACAGATTGCTTCTACCCAAATGGAATCTGTTGCACTGACCCGTCATCCATTACACTGCTTGTAACATTCCAAAGGACTAGAGAACAAGATCTGTGAAATAGCCCAGTCTGTTCAAGGACATGCAAGGTTTTCTAACTTGAACTTGTTTGACCCTCTGATTCTAATCATGATGGGAGGAGTGAAAGCAAAAAAAAAAGTGCAACATCACACTTGCAGTTGTCACAACATCTGTACAGGACTATATTAATCTTGTAACACAATTTCACAAATCTCCCATGCAATGCGAGAGGACACTAAAAGGAAAACTTGGACACTACCGAGACATCCATATTTGATGAGCTTGTGAGGAGGATAGAGGAATTCCAAGTTGGGTTTCATGCAAAACAGTATTGGTGAACACAGGTGAGTCAGATTTTCCTTAGCTTCCAATCAGCTGTAGCAGAAGGGAAGAGATATGCATTCAAGAGAAGTATTGGTGATCAGCTAGTATGTCTTTAGATGACTTTTTTTCCGAAACCATAGTATATGATTTAGGAGTTTATGAACTATTGAGTCATAATGTGATCTCTTTTGTAAAAATCAGTTGATCACAGCAAAAATCAGTTTCCACATGATCAGTGAACAGTACTGATTACATGTAAACATTGGAATATATATATATATATATATATGAACATGTTACTTTCTTGAGCTATAAATCATCCTATGAATTTTAGAAAATGGTGTGAGCT
>Ga0209208_10004873_pt1 | contig 18854 bp, 15 predicted proteins | sample S1TSphfallax_3_FD_187694 | JGI IMG/M metagenome (GOLD analysis project Ga0209208, IMG submission 187694) | Host-associated microbial communities from peat moss isolated from Minnesota, USA - S1T2_Fd - Sphagnum fallax MG (SPAdes) (version 2) | ecosystem: Host-associated > Plants > Peat moss >... | reverse complement strand
CCCCTTTTATGAATGACTTCCATTCACTAACTATGTCATTTGTTGCCACTAATGACCTAGTACTCTAGTATCCAACCCCCACATGTAATATGATCCTTTAGGTTTTTATTGAAAACTCATGTTGTATTTTGGGTCATCATTGAAAGTTTGAATGAATGAACATTAGTTGGCTTGTTTGTACATGTATAAATTATTGGAGGAAATGGTCCTAGTAACCATTGACCATTCCACTCATAGTTTGGTGAAATGTGCCACTATCATTGTAATGGATTTGGTCAATGATTTGGTGGATTGTGCTTGTGATTGAGTTTGTTGACATGTGATTGATGAGTTTTGGCATGAATCCACTAACATATATAGGGTTTAGAGTCTACTATATTTCCACTAACTGACTTAATTTCCAAAAGGTGATGATTAAACAACCACACCTAGTTTGCACCCATTAATCTTCCACTTTAGAATACAGCCTCGTGCATATCCCACTATTATTGCCTTAAATGGGTGGCAAACCAATATTTTGTTATTCATGAATTGAATTAACATATGTGGAAGGTTGATATTTACCTTCCAATACTTTAACTAAAACAATATGTTTAATCTTTTTAACCTAGATGTTTTTACTAGGTCATTACAATGAAGCCAATCCCCACTAGCTAACATGTTGTCCATGTTATAGTCACATGATATATTCCATCAAATGTCCTCCTTTGTGGTGGCATCCATTTTTCTTGCACTCCATCAAATGAAGATGTGTTATGTCGTAACCTTAGCCTTGGGCTTACGACCAAGGCAAAAGGGGTTGCAAGGTTGCAGGCCAAAAGGAAGCCTGGGAGTCACATCACATACTCCTGGGAGTGTAAGAAAGTGTGAGGGAGTGAACCTTCACACTCCAAGACAACTCCCACTTTGGGAGATGGAGTCTCGGTGGACTCCCAAAATTTTAGAGAGTAATTTCAGGGGTCAAAACTCAATGGCTTGTGAAGTTTTTTATATCATTGGAAAGATCTTGGAACGTAGATGTCTAAAATGAGTTCTCATTGCTCATTTGAACATCTAAAACATAAGTTATGGCCAAAAGAAGGGCTGGAAGTCAAACTGACAATTTGACTCCCGACCAGAAAAAGTTTAGAATCGACCCGATTTACTTATCTGAAAATGGCGTGCGATATACCGTTGGAAAGCTTTTGACAAGAGCTACAACTTTTCTTTAAACTGCACCTTGATCCAAGGTCTGCTCGCAAAGTTATGGGGCTCCAAAGTCACAAGAGTCCCAATTGGCGTGATTTCGGACTCCCACTTGGGAGTCCTGGGAAAGAAAAACCATTTGGATGTGGGCCGCATGGAGAGGTGCAGAGAACCCCGAGAGAGGGGGAGGAGGCAATAGTCACATCACTCATTAGAATAATTTAGGAAGTACATGGGGGGGAGGTAATGCCACCTGATGGTGGCATTGTCCGTCCCGAGAATGTTCAAGTGAAGCCACTCTTTCCTAAAGGTGAGCTCAATACTAGTCTGAATGTCCGGGTCTTTGGCCGGATGGTGAGATCTAATGGCCTTCCAAGCGGCCATATCGACCTCAACCTTCGCCACCCAGGCTTGGAGAAGAACTTTTTGGAGGAAGTAATGGTCGCCGAAGTGTTTTCTACACCTTTCCGTCCAGAGGTGGAAGAGGATGAATGTGCGAAGAATGTCAAGCGGTTGCCGAGGGTACGTAAATCCGCCGGTGTGGTACGCGAGGAGGCCGAGGGGGTTGTCCTCGAGTTCCATGGTGGCCTCGCCAAGGAGCACAAAAGGCCAGGAGGTCGTGAAATCGCGGTGGATTTTCCATTCGTTCCAAATGCGTTTGAAAGCCTTCCATGCATTTTGAGCCATTAGGCAATCAAGTAAGCAATGCTGAGGGGTTTCCTCGACACCGGAGCTGCACACCTTGCAATGGGGGGGAATGCCCATGAGTTGCAACCAGGATTCGACCGGGAGACCCTGGTTGAGGGTGAGCCAAATGAGGGTATGGAGAGGTGCAAAGTATACTATAAGGGGGGAAGGTGGTGGGTTCCCCCAAGTTCGGGCCATGGCGAGCCTTGTGTGTCCGTGTTGCCCGTGGCTCGTCCTAGCACCAAAGGTGTTCCAACTATGCACTAACCACCTTGTGTGGGTTGTGTGCAGGCCCATGTGAGTGAGTGAAGCTTGTCAACTCTTCCTAGTCCCATCCTGAAGCTCTAACACGCCCCTCTACCCCACAAAGTGTTATGAGCTAGGGAACGTGCCCCGACTCTCCTCCCCTTTCGTTGTCTTGTACTTGGATTCACTTTTTAGTCTTGTAAGGAGTTGGGAGTGCGTCATGTTATGGCAATAAACATGTTCCATTGGTAACCATTTTTTGTGTTGTGAATAATACATGTTTTTCCACAATATTTGCGACCTTTTTTTTATAGTGTTAACCTTACAACATGGGCACCCTCGATACCCTTGATCACATATCTAACTACTATGTCATTGGCTGACAAATCATGCATTGTCGACATCAATATTGTCGTAACCCTAGCCTTGGGCTTGCAACCAAAACAAGGGTTTACAAGGTGCAAGCTAAGAGTGAGCTCGAGAGTCACATTTTTTGCTCCCAGGTTTGCAAAAGAGTGTGAAGGAATGAACCCCCACACTCCCGAGTGAGCTCCCTCTTTGCGAGTTGGAGTCCCAATGGACTTTTGAATTTTCAGAAGGCGATTATAGGGGTCAAAACTCATTGGATTAAAAAATCACTTCTATCATTGGAAATATCTTGGAACTTAGATGTTTAAAATGGGCTTGCATGACCCATTTGGGTACTAAAAACACAAGTTATGGCCAGAAGAAGGGTTAGGAGTCAAATTGTCAATTTGACTCCCAACCATTAAAAATCAAGAATCACCCGATTTCCTTGTGTGTAGGTGGCGTGCCATATAACATTAGAATGATCTTGATCAGGGATACAACTTTTCTTTAGGCTTCATCTTGATTAAAGGTATGTAGAAGAAGTTATGGGCCTCCAAAGTTGCAGAAGTCCCAATTTCGGGAATTTCGAAACTTCAACTTGGGAATCCCGGGACAAAATGACATTTGGATGTTGGCCATGTGGCCAGGCATAGAGAATACTATAAGGGGGAAGGTGGTGGCTTCCCTTAAGGTCAGGCTGTGGTGAGTCTTGTGAGTCCATGTTTGTTTGTGGTTCGTCTATGCACCAAAAGTGCTCCAATTATGCACTAACCAACTTGTTATTTGGTTTGTGCAGGTGCGTGTGAGTAATTGAATTGCTTGTCACTCTTCCTAATTCTCATCCCGAAGCTCCAAAACACCCCTCTACCCCCAAAGTATTGCAAGCCAGGCAATGTGTTCCGACTCCTTATCCTTCCGTTGTTTTCACATTTATATTTGCAGTGTAGTTTACCAAGGAGTTTGGGGGTGCGTAAAATATGGCACGCATGTTGAATTGGGCTTGACCAATTAATTATGATGCATCTTGTGTTGGAACCCCAACTTCCCATAATAGTTTTAGTTCATCCACTAATGGTTGAAGGTATATGTCAAATATTTCACCTGTAATACAAATTCGTTTAGGTATGATGAAGGACAACATTATTAAATACCTCTTGTTAGTCAACCAAGGCAAGATGTTATAGTTCATAAATAACACTAGCCATGTTGACCATGTGGATCGTTTCTTTCCAAATGGGTTCACCCCATCTATGGTTAACCCAAGTCAAGCATTTTTGGTCTTTTGTGCAAATGCAAGCCATTGACTATCTATGAATCTCCATTGAATTAAGTCTAGTGCACGGCGCATGAGCCCATTTAAACTATGGTTGTACCAATGCTAGACCATCAATTTTGCTTATGCTAAACATTCATTGCAAACAAGGTATCAAAAGGAAGTGTTGCAAGACCTTATGAGTCATGGTTGACTTCCCAACTTTCCAATACCTATTTTCCCCACACTTTATGCATTGATCTACATTAACATAATTCCCTTGAAATAAGATGCACCCGTTCACATACACATCAATTACATTATATGCCAATCCAAGTCATTTCATGGTCTTGGACGCTTCATATTTTGTGGAAGGTAGGGTATTTGGTTGGGGTAGGATGTTTTTTGAAAGTAATCCTAGTAGTTCAATAATGAAAGCATTGGATGTACCATGGGTGCAACATTGATTCATGATGAGGAGTGTTATACAAAGGTTTGTTGATGTGGAGCTTTCAAATAAAGGTACTTTTGAGGCCTTTTCAAATTCATTATGCCAAGGGTTTCCTCCTTCATGATAATGTCCTTTTCCATATTGGCCGTCATGTCTTCTTGATTTTCTTTTGCAACATCCATTCTCAATATGCCATTGATTCCCATGGTGTCATTTGCATGGTCATGGCAATTGGTAGATTCATTTGGTTGCATTTTTCCTTGCACAATATTACCATCAAATATTGTCATATGTTCTACTTCCATTTTATTGATTATGTTGTCATGGTGAACATGCTCATTCACAACTTGCACATGATTTGCTTCCACATTTTGGTCACATATGTTATTTTGAATGCCCTTTAGACATCTTCCATGGCATGATCATGTTCCTCCTTTATGGCTTCTTTTCGCTAAGCCTCCTAGTTTCCATTAGGTGTGTGCAAAGAATTAAATGTGCAACTCTTGGGTACCCCATTCCTTCTCCCACCTTCAACTATCATTTGTTGTTATTGGGTTATGTTATTATTGTGGGCAACTTGTTGAACTATTTGGTCAACAATGCCAAATGCATCCCTCACCAACCCTACCATGTCCACCTCTAGGTCCATGTGGGGTCGACTAGTTAATATATTATCCATGGGCATGAGTGGTGGTCAATTGAAGTGACCCATCCATTCTTCGTATGATCAGTCGTATGGATCACCCTATATTGCCAATTATATGTGTTAAATTACATAACTAGTTATTGCATATATTGCCTATAATTATAGTTAACTATACAACATCCATGTCCACTTGATTTATCAATTGTAAGTGACATGTGGCATTTTTAGATTCTCGAATTAATACCTTATAAAATTAAAAAAATGTTATAGCTATGGCATGGAGATATAAATAAACGCAATCTATAATTGTGTCAAACTATTGTATTAAAAATTTGAACAACATTTCATTTGGCTTTGGGTCACTGCTAGACTTCCAAGTTTTTCAAACCATGCACATTGATTGAAAGGTTGTTTTTTACTAAATAACATGTATGCTTTGACTAATTAATTTGACTATGATGATTGATTTGACCATATGTTAAATAACCACCTAGTCAAATTTGACCCCCAAAAAACCACCTTAGTAAAAAAGACTATGCTTTATCAATAGGGCCAATTAGAAAAGGTCAAATAAACAAGTTTAGTCAAAATAATTGTTGGCTTAATAAAAAAAACAAACCCACTTACCTACATTACAACAAAAGGTGTCCTTGTACATCAAGTGATTTCATTAAATTTTGAATGAATTCACTAATCTTAATAAATGGGGACTAGTTGGAAAATAGTGAATTCATTAGTTTAGTGAACATGGACTAATGAACTGCATCCACATTTTGTAGTAATGCTATCAATTTATACCTTTTCACCTACCCAACTACCCACATGGTTACCTACCTACATTTCAAATCACTTTCCTTTATCCCATTTAACCATAAGGTTTACTTGTTAGGTTTGATCAAATTTAGCCAAATTTAACCATTAAATATATATTATAGGTTTAGCCATTAAATTCAACTTAAGTTTAGCCATTAGGTTCAATTTAAATTTAATCATTATGCTTAGCCATTATACTTAATCATTAAGTAATTTTAGCCACTTAGTTTATATTAATTAATAGATCATTTAGTCGTTATATATGTTTAACCATTAAGTTTAACCATTAACTATAATCATTTAATTTAATCATTAAATATATTTATGCACTAAGTTTAATTACTGAAATTAATCATTAAAAAGGTTTAACCATTAAATGTGGTGATTAAATGGGTTTAGCCATTAAATTTAATCATTATATTTAGTCATTAAATATGTTTGACCATTATGTTTAGCCAATGGATTTAACTATTAAATATGTTTAACCATTATGTTTAGCCATTGGATTAAGTTATTAAATAGGTTTAGCCATTAAATTTAATCATTGGATTTAGTCATTAAATATGTTTAACCATTAAATTTAGCCATTGAATTTAGTTATTAAAGACGTTTGGCCATTAAGTTTAACCATTAGACTTAATCATTAAATATGTTTAGCCATTAAGTTTAGCCATTGGACTTAGTCATTAAATAGGTATAGTCATTAAGTTTAACCATTAGATTTAATCAGTAAATAGGTTTAGCCATTAAGATGAATCATTATATTTATTCATTAAATATGTTTAACCATTGAATTTAATTGTTAAATAGGTTTAGCCAATGGATTTAATTATTAAATAGGTTCAACCATTAAGTTTAGCCATTGGATTTAACTATTAAACAAGTTCAACCATTAAGCTTAGCCATTAGATTTAGTCATTAAATATGTTTAGCCATTAAATTTAATCATTGAATTTTGTTGTTAAATAGGTGTAACTATTAAGTTTAAGCATTGAATCTAGTCATTAATAGGTTTTGCCATTAAATTTAACATTGAATTAAATAAGTTTAACCATAAATGTAGCCATTGAATTTAACCATTAGATTTAACTAACTATTTTTTTACAATTTTGTAACAAGTGAAATAAAAAGCTTGACAAAGCTTGACATATTTTGATGGTGTAGTCCATTTGTAAACATTTGGTTTGTTATGGTGAAAGTGAGAGGTTCAATTCCTAACATTTATAACCTATATGTATGTTTAGAGGTTATGGTGACTAGGTAGATTAAATAGGTTAGGCTAGGCTAGGCTAGGGTAAATCTTCCTACATTATTTATTTATTTATTAACCCATTGACTTATGGTTTGATTAGTCAAATGACAACACGTGGGGCATTGAAATGACTTTACAACATGTCACATTTTACCACTAATAATCAAAAGCATCGCCTTGGGGTTGGTCAAAAAAATCATCCTAGTCATACTGAACTTGTTAAAATCAATTTATCTTTAAAAAATGGTTTTTAAACCCCTTGTTAGTTTGGGGTACTTTTTGGTTTGAAAATCCTATTTGAAAAACTTGGAATTCTAGTAGTGGGTGGAATGCTAAAAAATGATTATGTATAATGAAATGGACCTCACACACTCGATTAAATACATAAGGAAATTATGTTTGGGAAATAGGATCATACCTTTTTCCAACCCCTATTACATGGGTGTTGGCCAAAGTCCCGCAAATGTTTCACGATTGTCAACTATTTCAAAGGGCAAGCACTACGACAAAATTTGCATGGGCAACAACACCTTTCTTACCAAGTAACATGCATTCGGATTTCATCTTGTTCCCAAAGCTTGATGTTTCGAGCTTTTGTTCATGTTGCATCTCTTATTAAAAATTTCCTAGTTCTATGGGCTTCCATTTTCAATTAAAAACAACATATTGCACTATCATTACTTATGCACCATGCCCTCATAACCATGTCATATAAAATGTCACAACCCTAGCCTTAGTTCACAACCAAAGCAAAGGCATGGAAAGGTGTGAGTTGAGAGTGCCACCTGAGAGTCACATTTGCACTCTTGAAAGTGTGAGGGAATGAACCCACACATTCCCAAATGGATTCCCACTTTGGGAATTGGAAACCCTATGGAGTCTTGAATATTCAAAGAGGTATTTTGGGGGTCAAAACTCATCGGATTAAAAGTTCCTTATATCATTGGAAAGATCTTGAAACGTAAATGTTTAAAATGGGCTTACATGACCCATTTGAGTATTTAAAACACAAGTTATGGCCAAAAGAAAGGTTAAAAGTCAAAGTGTCAATTTGATTCTTACCCATTAAAAGTCAGGAATCGCCTTAAACTATGTGTGTGCAAATGATGTGCTACAAATCATTGGAAAATTCTCAACAAGGGCTACAACTTTGCTTCAAACCTCACTTCAATCAGAGGTTTGCACAAAAAGTTATGGCCCTCCAAAATGTCGAAAGTCCCAATTTTGGGAATTTTAGGACAAAATGGCATTTGGATGTAACTCCCGTGGCTAATCACAAATAATAATATAAGGAGGAAGGTGGTGGCTTCCCCCCAAGTCTAGGCCATGATGAGTCTTGTAAGTCTATGTGTGTTTGTGGCTCGTCCATGCATCAAAAGTGTTTTAACCACGCATTAACCAACTTGTTGTTTGGTTTGTGCAAGTTCATATGAATAATTGACCCACTTGTCGTTTGTTCTAATCCTTGTCCCGTAACTTTAGCACACCTCTCTACCCTTAAAATGCTACAAGCTAGGGAACGTACCCCAATTCCTTCGTCTTCCATTATTTTCACTTTTGGATTCACATTTGAATTTTTTAAAGAGTGTGTAAGTGCGTCACATGGTATAAGAGTTATGGTAGAACTCAATTCACCTATTGAAGAGGACCCATAAGCTAGTATAAGAGACCATGATGGAAGAACCCACCCAAGACTTAGATGTTCCATCCAATGATTAAAGAGGAGGAATAGAAAAATTGTAAAGAACAAGAAGATCGTGACAACTGTAATGATCATGAAAATGAAAAGGCACGACCAATCATAATTGTTTTCACTCTAAAATAATTTGAGATTTTACTTAAGCTTGATTTCACCAAATTAGTTGAAGCCCTCAAAGGAGGATCATTTATAAATGTAAGGTTCAAGCTTGCGAAACCTATGAATTTTGATGGGTTTGAAATTAAATGGTTATTGATGCACCCCCAAGCTCCTAGATAGATTCAACTATGAGTCCAAATGTGAAAACAATGGAAGGATAGAGAGTTGGGGTGTGTTCCTTAGTTCATTGCACTTTGGGGTAGAGGGGCATGTTGGAGCTTGGAGATGAGGACTAGGACGAATAACAAGTGGGTCAATTATTCACTTGGATTTATACAAACCAAACAACAAGTTGGTTAATGCATAATTGGAGCACTTTTGATGCATGCACGAGCCATTAGTAAACATAAATTCACAACACTCAACATGACCCAAACTTGAATCTTTGTGCTTAGCCTACACCCAAATGTCATTTTGTCTTAGGACTCCCAACTTGGGAGTTTCGAAATTCCCTAAATTAAGATTCTTGCAATTTTGAAGGCCCATAATTTTATGTGAAGACCTCCAATTGAGATCAGGTCCAAAGCAAAGTTGTATCCCTTGTCAAGAGATTTCCAAAGATATGTAGCACACCACTTACACGCAAGTAAATCAGGGCAATTCTAGACTTTTAATGGTTGGGAGTCAAATTGGCAATTTGATTCCTGACCCTTCTTTTGGATATAACTTGTGTTTTAGGTACCTAAATGGGTCATGAAAGGTCATTTTAGACATCTACATTCCAAGATCTTTCTAATGATATAAAGAATTTTTCAATCCAATGAATTTTGACCTTTATAATTTCCTTTTTAAAATTTGGGAGTCCATCGGGACTCCAACTCCCAAAGTGGGACTTCATTTGGGAGTGTGGGGGTTCATTCTTTCACTCACACTTTCATACACTCCCATGAGCATGAAATTTGATTCCCAAGTTTTTCTTTTGGCCCCCACCTTTGTAAGCCCTTGCTTTGGTCGTAAGCCTAAGGTTAAAGTTGCGACAATTGTGAATGCTTAACTTGCGAAAATGGAGGACTACCTTCATGTTGCCAAAGTTGGGCGACATTCAACCATGGAACTTGCCCAATCCTACTTAAAAGGCTATGTTTCCACATTCTAGAAGACATTGAGATAAAAGGAAAGGAAGACCCATGGCTACACATTATAATTTTTCAAGGAACACATTGAGTTCAAATTCATTTCGAAAAATTATGATTACATTTCAAGGTGTAAACTTCATGACCTTGTGAACGCAAAGAATGATAATTTATGCAAATATGTGAAGGCATATTCCAAACTCATGCATGAGTTAGACTAAGTGTGCCATTTTGTGATGGGGCTTGTGATTTGGGCCAACCACAAGCTTGAAGAAAATTGGCCCGCTTCGTTGTCTAAGGCCATCATGAAAATGGAAGGTTTTTCGGATGTGGTATGGGGTGAAAAGTTTGGGTTAAAAAAGGAGAACAAATTCCTTCACAAGAAGGCATGCCATGAAGGGGAATGGAACAAAAGGCAAAACGTTTCAAAAGGGGAAAGCCCAAACAATTTCAAGGCTCAAGTTTCAAACCCAAAGGAAATTTCATCAGTAAATGGGCTCCTTTAAAAGGTAGCCAACCCTAGGGGATGCTAGTGGGAAGCCCAAAAGAGCACGTTTTAATTGCAATGAAGTGGGACATTACTCCAAAGATTGCCCCAAACCCAAACCAAGCAATGGGGGTTCTAAGGTAATTGGCCTTACCACCAACTTAGCCCAAAGTGAACCCAATTGCCTTATTTTTTTAAAAGGGGAGGTTTATAAGTATGAAGTGTTATGTCTTTTTGAAATAGGTGTTTTCCCACAACTTCATAACTCATAAAAATGCTAAAAGAATGGAGCTTTTATTTGATGAGCTCAAAACACCCATTGAGATGTATTTTGCTAATGGGGTTCCCCACCTAATCATGTTGCAAACAAGAGACGTGCCTCTTTAACTCGAAAATTAAAAAGGAAAGGTGGATTTATTGGTTTCCACCTTAAGGGGAATGGAATGCATTTTGGGAATGGATTTCATCACCCATAAAATGTGCTCATAAAAAAAATGCAATAATTTAATCAAAATCCCATCCAAAAATGGGATCATTTGGGTGAAAGCACAAGAAATGCCTAATGTGGGTGGATCAACCATCCACATGGTGTTAGGCAAATTTTTGGAAAAGGAATGCATGGGAGGTTGTGGCATATTGTGTGTGATGTGTGTGTGCGACCTTAACCTTGGGCGACCTTTGACTAATTTCAAGGGGTTAAAACTCATTAAATTGAAAAGTTTTTTATATTTTTGGAAAGATTTTAGAACCTAGATGTCTAAAATGGGTTCGCACATCTTATTTGAGTATTTAAAACACAAGTTATGGCCGAAAGAAGGGCTAGGAGTCGAAGTGCCAATTTGACTCCCGACCACTTTTCGCCTTGATTTATCTGTGTGTAGGTGGCATGCCACATATTTATGGAAATCTCTTGATGAGGGCTACAACTTTGTTTTGAACCTCACCTCAATTGGAAGTTTGCATAAAAAATTATGGGCCTTAAAAGTTACAAGAGTCTTAATATCAAGAATTTTGGGACAAAATGAGATTTGGGTGTAGGCCTTATGGCTAAGCATAGAGAATACTATAAGGGGGAAGCTGATGGCTTCCCCCAAGCCTGGGCCGTGGTGAGTCTTGTGAGTCCGAGTTTGCCCATGGTTCATTCGTGCACCAAAAATGTTTCAACTATGCACTAACCAACTTGTTGTTTGGTTTGTGCAGGTTTGTGTGAATAAGAACTGCTTGTTACTATTCCTAGTCCCATCCTAGAGCTCCAGCACACCCCTCTACCTTCGAAGTGGTGCGAATCAGGGAGCTCGCCCCAACTCCTTCTCCTTTCATTATTTTCACCTTTGGACTCACAGTTGAGTCCATTAAGGAGCTTGGGGATGTGCCATAATGTTTAATTTTTTGTTCAACTTATAACATGAACCAAGACTTGGTTTGGTTTCAAAAACATGTGATAATGTCACACACCCCTTGTTTTTATGTTATAAAAGATTATACAAAGTATTTGGCCCTTGAACATGTGGGAAGACTATTTGATATTATTGCATAGAACATGTGTTTTGTGTCCTCCATGAAAGTTAGAAAGTGAAGCCATCTTCAGACAAACTTAATAAGGGCATTATACATGGAGCTTTAAGCCTTGCATATATAATGGATGAAATTATTAGTAATTTTATGACAACCATAGGAGAAGGTTTGGAATATTTGAGGTAAAAGCTTATGCTCAAACCAAAAAAAGTCAATATCCAAAACAAAGATTAACCCCAATGCATTTGTGACCTGATATGGAGATTTGTCTCAGAGGAAACAAACATAATCCCATGTTAAAAAGGAGGACAGTTTCTGTTATATTGTCTGACCATAAGAATCATCAGCTTCTATCCATAGTCAACTGAAGACCAAGGGCTTCCCTTGCAATACTTTCAGTTTGACTGCCACCTATAGCTGTATACCTTATCAGCAACTCCCTTCGTTCTTCAACCCCAAGGTACGATAAGCCTCTGGCAACCAGCTCCATCTCTGCCTGCAAACAAGCAGAATTTAGTGTCCATTGCAACACAACAAGACTTCAAATCTTCCATTGTTGAGAGTTCACTACCCCTTCTGCAAGAAATGTACAATGCCAGATAAATGCCACCAAGCAAAAAGGCAATAATAGATATGATAACAAAATTGAATGAAGCAGGCAAATTTGTTTCTGCAACAGTGAGAATGAGAGCTTCAATCTTGCCATGTGATCCTCAGCTGCCCTTCTAACACCCTCCTTGCAAAGTTCCCAGTGGGGGGGAATGCACCTGGTGAGAGTCAATGACTTACAGAGTTGGGATTGGAGCTGAATGTAGCATGCATGCGCACTAGCTTCTGCAGCTCCTCATCTGCTTCTCTTGGTTTTCCCTGCATATGCAATGCCTGTAGCAACTAATGTTGAGATTTCAGACAGGATTTCCTGCTAAACCCAAGAACTTTGCCTCTCAAAACCTGTTCCAATGAACAGGATCTGCTTGCCCACTGTCTTCCCATAACTCAACTTTTCTTGGGTAGGGCAATTCTTTCTTGCCCATCTAGAACATCTTCATCCAATTTTTTGCAAAACAGGTCACCCTGAACATAATATTACACCACTTACAAGCATAATTAAAAGAGTCATACCCAAGCCTGTAGAAAACCTGCACGTGTACGGGCTGCCATAGCAGCTATCACCATTGTAGCTGCTTTCTCTGCACTCAGCCCTATGTTGTTGGCCAACCCTGCAATGAAGGATGTAGGCTCCTCATTTCCAAATTCCAAGGACAGAGATCCTGTGCTGCAGCAAGATGACCGGTTTATGACCAGCAAGATGATCCACATCAGAGCGCTTCACATCAGCCTAGATACCCAGTTGACTAGGAATTACTAAAAGTGACATAGCAAGGTGAGGAAGCAGTCTAGCCAGAAATGCAACTCTCCTCTGAACTCCCTTTAACAGACACCTTCATATGCAAACCAAGTTTGTGTATGTATTCAAAGGAATGCAAAATGACCCTCACTTTGAAGAACAAAACAAACTCCCAACTCTAATACATTCTATCAATTCTTTATTGCTTGTATTGCTAAACCTTCAACAGAACACTGGAATTTTCACTTAGGAGGGCAACATGAATGCAGCTTCAATCTTTTACAACAACTTGGAAAACATGGAAATTTCATTTTTTTCAAGTTTGAGGCAACCTGCTGCAGGCATTCAAAACCACCTGAATGGCCGACCGATAAAATGAGTCCCGTGTATTTGCTATGTCAAAGCTAACTTTTGCCCCTGAGTCCCTGCACAATTGTTGTAGCTGCCAAGTCGTTCATTGACAATTACACACAAGCATTCAGTGGAAGTTGGATAATGACTTCAGAGAAAATACTTCCCTGTTGGTTAAATTACACAATATTGCAACCAAGTTAGATCATAAATTAATTTCCATCCTTTTTAAGGGAAGTGAAAACTCCAAGATGACAAGGAAGAACATCTGGCTTTGCATACCTTGCAAATATCTTCTTCTGCAAAGTCAATTCCATTTGTCCTTTTCTCCATCATATCTGAACAAAGTATGCTCCAGATACATCAAGGCAGTTCCAAAATGCAGTCAGTATCATACCCTGCACTCTCCATGCTTTCCATGGTTATAAAGCCTTCAATATGTTACAAAGACATAGTACAAGGCCATGGTAAGCAATAATTCCTGAGGTGCTTCTGCCAGAGATGTAAAGTAATATTGCTATGACAACATCACCCCACACCACTACAAAATTCATGTTGGTAAACTCCCAACTATTCCTCTGGTTGCAGCATCATGAAGGCATGTATGCTACAGTGAGGAGCAAGCTATCTACCATGGAGAAGAATGCGAGTGTCCCTCTGTGCTTGCATGATCACTTCGGGATGCATAGAGGGGGAGGGGTCAGAAGCAAGCCACCAAACTGGCAATTGTCCACCTCCTTGCACATTTTTTAACTTTGGTGTGACCTTGTTGTTTCTGAGTTGATGAAGTTCTTTTTCTGAGTGTGGGTTAGCAATCACACTATCTAATGGACCCAATCCTCTTGTCTCTTTGTTTGCTGGTTTCTGAACTGGTCGACTCTCCCACAGCTTGATGCCCTTGCTCACAACAACCTCCTTTCCTCCCAAGCTCCGATCCCTCACTTGAGAGAGCCTTGGCCAATTAAAACTCTCCTCCCATCCCCACTGGAAACGCTTTGCAAGCACCAGAAGAAATTGAGCCAAGATGACTGAGAAAATTATCCATAAGAGAGCACAGCCAGCAAACTCAATTGTTGAGCACCGCACAGCAATCACAATTCGCTTGTCATTCTGAACTGCTACACTGCTTCCAAGCTCTTTCCAGGCCTGTGCTCCCTCCTGCACAAAAGACCTACTTGCCTGCACAGACCAACACATCAAATTGTTATGAAACAATTCTTCCTGACCTACATTTGACCTCCACTTGACAGTCTGTTCAAGAGTTTGTTGACCAACTTTTCGACTGTGCCTCTTGTGGCCCTCACTTTGTTCCTCCACGGGTGTTAGGTCCTCATCATTTGGTGGGATTAGAAAACAATTCCCTAAGTGGTTTACCAAATGATGAACTGCATGACACGAAGGTTCTAGTCTTTGTGGCTAACGCACTGAAACCCTGAAACGAAAGATAGCATGCTGACCTGCTCTGCGTGATGAAGGGAGGTTTGGAGAGCGTTCTTGGCCGCGGCGACCGCGTCTCCTGCTTTCTGCTTGATTTCTTCCAAGTCGATATTGATCTCCACCTTGTCGTCTCCTTTGTCTTTGGATGCAAAGGAATTCCTGTTCCACGATCTTCCCGCAATCCTTACGTCTATGGTGCCGTCGTCCCGCCTGACTACAAACCCCGATCGGCATTCCGTGTCCAAAATGTCGCAGCTTTCCAGCTCCGTTGGAGCTCCCGAACCTCGCGAGCACAGAGCATGGACGCTCGCCGCCGTTCACCAACTGGTTGTGCAAAAATATGGATCCCAGCTTAGTCGCAGGACCTGATTGTCGCATCGGAGACAAATGCCTGCAAATGAGAGAACAGTTTGACAATTCTAGTGTACATGAAGCCAAAACTGTTCTCAAAGCTTCTCCTGGAGCTCTTAGTGCATGGTAAGATATCACAGCCATCGCAACCACCGGGATCCACACCCTAAGAAGGCTTTCAGCAAATCACGCTCCCTTCGCATTCATAACTGAACAAGAATTCAAAAGTTCAGACTCTCAATATTGCGGTCTCTTGCATCCGTTTTCCATCTACAAGGACATGAAATAGCTCTCAAACTCCACTCCTGAATCTTCATGCTCACAGGAGTGATCTTGTCAAGGTTTTTCGATCACGATGTAAGGACTCAAGACCTAAAAGGGAGACGGTTCATGGGTCGCGCACATGAAGGAAGAAACGCGAGAAGCAGAACTTGATGAGAACAAAGGATTATGATGGGAACAAGAGGAATTTGATAGGAACTTTCTGGGAACTTGATGAGAACAAAGGATTATGATGGGAACAAAAGGATTTTGATGGGTTATTGATGGGAACAAGAGGAATTTGATGAGAATTTTTTGGGAACTTGATGAGAACAAAAGGATTTTGATGGTATATTGATGGGAACAAGAGGAATTTGATAGGACAGTTTGGGAGCTTTATGGGAAATCAAGCCCCCACCCCTTCAAAAAGATAAGAAATATCCCTTGGGGGCATGTTTGCGCCACCCAATTGGCTCACTTCTTCAAAAAAAAAGAAAACATTGGCACTCCTCGCATGCTTTATCATAACGTGTTTTTTTAAGGGACAAGCTACTAGGATCTGCCCATGTATGGAATTTTTTTTAACAAATTGCCTGGGTCAGGGAGAGAAAATTAAATGGAGCAGCTCAGAAGGTGCACACATGTGCACATTTTATCTGCCAGCGGATTTCAAGGAGCAGGCAGAACCCAAGGTTTTCACAATCATGTGTGTGGCCCATAAAAAAATCCACCCGACAATCAAGCTCTGTCGGATGCACTGATTGTGCCTATTCTTTGAGCACAGCATGGTTTTTCTTTGTTCTACACAGAAGTGTCTTTCAGCCCAAAAAATTAAACCTGTATTGACAAAACATTTATTTGTTGGCCCTGCCTACCAAGGCAAGGATATTATGTTTAGATTCATTATAGAATATAGTAACTTAATGGATTTTGGCCGATAGGTAATAGGTCTATTTTTATATGAGGATTTTTAAAGATAATATTTTGGCTTGTGTTGAAATTAGTTAGAGTTATAATATCTTGAAGGATTTTGGTTTCTTTTTGACAATTTTTGAAGACTATATATTTTGCATGGTGAAATTTTTGAGTTTCCATAATTCTTCTTTTGCATTAAGATACTTTTTAATGCAAATGGCAAGGCCACAGTGTGACACACCCCTTGTTATTACTATGTTTTGCTACTACTAGTGGGTACCCGTTAATTGCTTCAACCAATTAATAACACACACACACTCTCAGGACCTGGGTTTCAGGACCTCGATATTTGGCTCTCAGGACATGGGTTTCAGGAACTCAACGCGAGATTTCAGGACCTGGATCTCAGGACCTGGGTTTCAGGAGCTCAGCGCGAGGTTCCAGGACCTGGCTCTCAGGACCTGGGTTTCAGGCCCTCAACGTGAGGTTTCAGGACCTGGATTTCAAGACCTGGGTTTCAGGCCCTCAACGCGAGGTTTCAGGACCTGGATCTCAGGACTTGGGTTTCAGGCCCTCAACGCGAGGTTTCAAGACCGTTTGGGTGGGTGGAAAAACTTCAAAGAACCGCCGGGTTCCAGACAGTTCGAGGTGGATATTTGAGAACCCGTTAATTGCTTCAACCAATTAATAACGCACGCACGCTCTCAGGACCTGGGTTTTAAGACCTCGATATTTGGCTCTCAGGACCTGGGTTTCAGGAACTCAATGCGAGGTTTCAGGACCTGGCTCTCAGGACCTGGGTTTCAGGACCTCGAAAGCTCTCCATCCTATAGTCGTCTTATCTTTTTCCCGTCACTTTTCTCTGCGTCCAGTGGTCACAGACCGTTTGGGTGGGTGAAAAAACTTCAAAGAACCGCCGGGTTCCAGACAGTTCGAAATTTGGTTTTTTTTCAAAACACGTTTGAGAACCACAGAGATATATGATAACCATGAATATCAACCTTGATACCCACCGTCACAGACAGACTGACCGCTCACAGACAGACTGACCAGCGAGTGTTGGTCGAAATTATACAGAGGCCGTCTGTCCGGGCCGGTTCTCCCCTACAAAATCTGTCTGTCCGTCCGTCCGTCCGACTGTCCGGGCCGGTTCCGCCGGCGGATTAAAGCGCGGAACTGTCGCGTCCGTCCGAACCGGTTCTGCCGGCGAATTAAAGCGCGGAACTGTCGCGTCGGACGGACGCACGCACGCACGCACGCACTAAGTGAATTTATATATAAGATTTGGATTGGAACCAGACACTCTAAAGAGTCCACTTATAGCACCCACTAGTAGCCTACTTTCCAGCTTTTGCTGATGGTTTTTTTTTTTTTTAATTGTTTTCTTCTCTGGAACATAAGTCAAAGCCTGCACAAAATCACATAGGCATTTCATTGTCTCTTGATAAGTGTGTTAAAAAAGCTCAATGGCAGGGTATTTAGCGGCCTGCATAGCAATAGCAAGACTAAACACCCCCCATGCTAATGTCCTGCCCAACAAGCTTTATTTGGGCTTGTCATTTTGTGCCCTACATGGTTTTGTGAAAAATTGCTTGGTTCATGTTTTGCTCAAATATGTTTTGCAAGTTCATTATGAGATGTAAATCCAACACCATAGGGAAGTAAGATCTAATTATTAACACTAGCCTAACTTCAATTTCAAATTAATTTTTAACTTTGCAAGTTATTAATCAAAGCTTGCGACAAAACCAGGTAAGGTGTCACGATGTCTTTTTACAGCTTTTGACAATCTCATTGGTTGTTTGGTGGAAATTTAGGTTGCCCAGCTTTTTTTTTTAAACACAGAAATCAAAAGAGGGCTTGATTTTATCTCAAACCTGCTTTCCAAGTTGTAATTCCAAATTTTGCAAAGTTCTAAAAATACAAAAAAATGAAGGTTCAAGGCTCGAGCAAAAATATGCAATTTGTGTTATGGGTACTGTAATATGCTAATAAAATTTTATGGTGTCATATTAAGGTCTATGGTAGCATTCCAAGTTGTATTATACACAACTATTTGTGTCAAATCCATTACAATTTCAAGCAATTCATTCATAGGTGAAAATAAATATAATATTACACTGCATATACATGAACAACCTCTTCTTTTATTGAGAACTTTACAGTGAGTCATCAAATTAAACAACTTGGTTTCCCCTGGGTGTGAAAATGCCTAATTGAAATAGAGAAGGATTTTATGTTGCCGTCTAGGTAATAACCAACTAACCCTTAAACAACAAAGAATATCTTTGGTCCACGTTGCTGGTCCTATTTTATGTCTTTTTTTTCCAGCCTAGAGGTTTCTTTGTTGGGGGGGGGGGGGAAATAGTTTGGAA
>Ga0209208_10004872_pt1 | contig 18857 bp, 15 predicted proteins | sample S1TSphfallax_3_FD_187694 | JGI IMG/M metagenome (GOLD analysis project Ga0209208, IMG submission 187694) | Host-associated microbial communities from peat moss isolated from Minnesota, USA - S1T2_Fd - Sphagnum fallax MG (SPAdes) (version 2) | ecosystem: Host-associated > Plants > Peat moss >... | reverse complement strand
CACCACTAAACTAATTACTTACACCACATTCAGGTGGAAAAGTTCAAGAAGATCATGATTCATCACTGATCAGATTTTATCGCTCTGAAAAATTAGAGGAAAAGAGAGAGACCCCAAAAAAAAAAAACAAAAAAAAAAGGTGCTAGATCGCCGCCGCCTAATAATAGATAGTACTTACTGCTTTAGTTCACGGCACTGCTTGAGCTACATCATTGGAAGGGAAGTTCTCCTTTTCTTTTTTTTTTTCGGGCCCTTTCTCTTGTACACTGTAAGCTGGTACCACCAGCACACTAGCACCACAACACTAGCTAGGATAAAACTAGGACTAACTTACTCTCTGCCAGTTAGTTGCCAGGACCAGAACTAACGTCCCATTCCCACCTCTCATTCTCTTCTTCCTCTGCAGGGAAAAAAAAAGGGTTGGCTTAATAGTATTTACTATTCCTGAACACAAAGTGCAGTTTCTAAGTATATCATGTATATATTTTGGGAAAAAGCTGTCAGACGAAAGGTCCACGCGCAGGCCTAGACGGTGGAAATGCTTGCAAAAGTCCCGTATCAGGTAACATAGTCATCAGTGATTACATTACATTATGAGATTTGTTCCCCGTTCCCCCCACTCCAACAGGGAAAAAAAAAAAGAAAGAAAAAAAATGGAAGAGTTCTGATCTCCTGGCAACAAAAGAAGACGAGATCTTACACTAATATTATCAAGTCCGACGTTCGGCAAGTTCACATAATTTCCCTCTATTGCTACCTGGAAGAGAATTATTAGATAGTGGAATTTAACATGATGTTGCCCTAGATGCAGGAAACTGTTGTTGTTGTTGTTGTTGAGGTTTCTGATTATTCCCATTCGTAGAGAGAAGAGAGTGATGAGGAGGGATGAGGAGGAGGTTATTATAGTCGTCTGCAACTTCATGAGATCAAAAATTAGGCTACAGCTTCCGAGCTTCCGAGCTATCGCGTTTCCTTCAATAGACTTGCACAAATTGGGTGCAACAGACTCTAATTCTAGTTTACTGCATATATAAGTATTAAATTAATAAGCGCACGCACCCTGCAACTAGCTAGCTCATGATTCCACGATCATCATATTGCACTGTGACATGCGTGTTGCATGTACAAATCCTTGTTGTTTAAGCCATATATAACTTACAGTTTGTCTTCGTGGCGCTGTAGAAATTGTTTCATGAGCCTGCAGCATTTTGAAGACTGGCTGGCCATGAAAGAGGAAAACAAAATTATAAGCTGCTTTAAGATCATGTCATGCTCATGACTCATGGCTAGATAATTGGGTCACGAAAGATATATTATGGAGGAACAAAAAACAAAGAAATTGAATCCTATGGGAAAACAAGGACCTCTTATGATCGTCAGCACTAGATCAGGAACTGGGAATGTGTAATTGTGATCCCAACAGCCTAATGGAAAGAGACCCTTCTTGGGACAGAGTGCGAGCTAGTAAATTCAAGTAGGAGGGAACTGCGACAAATTATACTTTTGCGGCCGGCGGCCCTGAAGAAATGAGAAGAGGCCGGAGCTCGATAAATACAGCTACCTACACCTACTGTGATCATTAGAATCATGAGTAACATCACCACACTAGTACGTATATGAGGTTGAACAGATTGAGAGTGTCTCGTGCAGATCCTAGGAGAGAGTTTGATGAAATGGAAATAGAGCAGCAAGCAGCTAAATAGCAAACCGAAATCAGAAATGGCAACTCGAAGAAGAGCTCAATAGTTTAGAGCTGCCATAATTGAAGATATATATCTTGAAGCTGGCATTGAAAGGGAAATTGCATCAATCAATGCAGAGCTTGGCTGGAGTCCATAACATGAGCCATAAGAGTACAACATACAGCACCTTAAGGAGCAGGATCTGAGATCTAGACGTATTTGCATTATGGGTTAGATGATATAGGGCGGGCACCTGACGGAGTAAGGATTCTTACAAAGACAGCTTCAGATCACAACAATAGACAGATGGAGCAAGAGTCAGCTGGTGGAATCAAACCCTAAACCTCAAAAATAGTTGGGATCATTCAGATCAGGAACTGGACATTAAAGAATTCAGGTCTTGGATTGAGCAAAGAGATCAGTGGTATAAATCTTCAAATACCTAGCAAGCAAGCAAGCAAAGCAGAAAAACAAAAAGGTCTGAACTTGATTCAGATGCTTAGATACAGCAGCAAGAAATTAAGGATCTGATAGTCAGTACAAATAGGCTTGTACAGACTGAGATTTCTGTACACCTAGCTAGCAAAAAAACTCTGGTCAAAATTATATGCACTTGATACTGTAGCAAAATTGGAGTTGATAGACAAGGAGATTGAGAATGAACTGATTTTTGCAGAAAAGTAGATGGGAACTAATTTGGATCTAGAGATGACATCATAGAAAACAATTTTGAAAGATAGGGAAATTGATGAACATGAGATATTTTTGCAGGGTTGAAGAAGCAGGGATAGGGCAATTGCAATTGATGCCTAGTGGGATCTCACAAGCAAGAGGAGAACAGGGAGAAGAGTCCAAGAATGCATAAAGCTTATTAGAACAGGTGACACACCCAGAGACCATTTGGAACCCTACTATCTCTTTGACTTACAAGACGGTTGTACACTTCTTGTTACTGGCAATACAAAGCTGGAAGTGCTTTGCCAAAATTTACAAAGCTGGAAGTGCTTTGCCAGAAAAGATTGAAAACTTTGCCAATTATGGGGCTTGTGTGCATGCAATGTGAACAGACTCATGGGCTTCAGAATAAAAACTTGATGTTGCTGAAGAAATATTAATATTGTGACTAATAACATTACAGAATCAAAAGCACAAAGTCCAAACCCGCAAGCATCTACTGTACTTGAAAATGGATTTATATAATCTATGTTAACCATTGTACAATCTGGACTATTAGGTTTTCTCTGTATGTACATATCATGTCAACTCCTGGGTATTCTTGTTCTTAAATAATTTTCAGGTTTGGAGCTCTAATGAATAGACCTGTTGTGGGAAATTACCTATCTACAGCAAGCTTATCTCTTCAGTGACCTGGGAGAAATTTTGTCTTTCCATGACTTCTCAGATTGAAAAGTCTCAAGTACAGACTGTTCTGTCATTACACAAACATGTGTAGTAAGCAAAAGCACAGGCAAACTCTTCATGAGGACTCTGCTGTGCAGCATTTGTAACTAGAATTACCTTGACCCTACCTAGAAAAATGTCATAACTATTAGACTCTAAGTCCTGAACTAATGATTGCAAAAATGTAGTGTTGAACAATAGCTCAGACAACACTCAAGTTCCCAGTACGTACAATCCACTCTACAGACATAGAAATTCCAGTGACTCCTCAAGTCTTCTATATTGAGTACTTATACGACAGAGGAACTCTAAACCCTAAACCCTAAACTCATGCAGCCAGCTCAAAATCTTCTTCATGTTGACAATCAGATCAACATATGCCAGTTTGTTTCCACCTCAAGTGAGCTCGCAAAAAATCCAAATCCACCAACTTCACCTGCACTTATGGTTTATCTATTGCTGGTATTTCACAATCTACTGTTACATTCATTTTGTCATTGTAACACATATCCTCTGAGCAAAAGTTGGTCAAAGCACATGCCCTAAATGGGTGTGATCAATATGTATCAAAAACTTTTGTGTCATGGAGAGTAAGATCATCTCTCTCCCAAACTAATCGCAATAATGATAGTATCAACAAGCACATCCGGCATCAGAGTGCACCACATACCAGATTTGGATTACCAGCATCTCATACTTTTCCAAATTCTGCACAAAGATGAGAATATGTTCAATCAGTTGTGAAAGGGATTTGGCCAACAATGTTTACACATTTGTTTGACTAGAATTGGAAAACCTTGTTGATGAGAAACATAGCAGAAAATACAAATCATTCCACAAAGTCCTGACCTGTAGAAGGACGTTCTTGAAGTCAGCCACATCTTGGACCTAATTGACCCACAAAGAGGATCACTACTACACACACATCAGTTCTGCCATCAAACAATATATCATGAAAGGAGAGTTCACAGGTACCTTAAGCTCCTGATTTCAGTGCCAACTTGGAGTTGTTGCGCATCTCAAACTTTCTTTGCAATCATGGTCACCCCAATATAAACATTATTGTGATCACCTGCATTTTTTAGGGTTCCCAAATCATTTCCGACAGTAATCTCCTAGCGAGACAGGACATATAAACAATCCAGCACTCTAACAAATTCTGTGTGTACCTCCCTACTTTTCTTAAGTGTTGTTGTTAAGCTCACAAAAACCAAAACTGGTTCTTCTTTTCATTTTCAAGCCAAAAAACACGCACACACGACAAAAGCCTGAAGAGTCTTGCATATCAACTACACTTGAAAACAGATTCGTGCAAACCAAAGCATAACAGCCTTGAATTGTCATTGGGGCAATGGAATTCCTGATCCGGAACATCTAACTAGACTAATTATTTGACTGCCACCCCACCCCGAACAGAGTATTAGTAAGTACTGATTCCCAAAGTGTGTCATGCTCCTGGCAAGTTCAAACCAAAACCCCATACTTACATGTTCTTGGGCATTTCATGCAATTGCACAATTGTCCAACACACATACCTACTAAAAAGAAAAAGCCTTGCCTTGAAGGACACTCCCTCCCCGATATAGCTGAGTAGAGTCATGAGCCTTTCATTTCATGTCTCATTAGTCCTGAGATGACAGATCCCCAGCAACATGTCCGTCCTATTGCCCCTATTGTACATCTATCTCTCCCTTCTGGCGGCTTCTGCAACCAAGTTGATGATTGCCAAGCTGTGAAAATTGCACGGATTTCTAACACCTTTTTTTTTATAAAATTTGTTGATTGTTTGCTTTCGTTTTTTCTTTTAGTTGTGTCTACTTGTGCTCTCATTTGCCTTGTACTTTTGACGGATGGGTTCACATTCTTGATTTTTATATACAGGTTTTTCTTCAAAGATAGAAAAAGAAGAAGAAGAAGAAGAGAGACCCAGAAAATCCAATCAGTTTTGAGGATGTTCATCCAAATGAAAGTTGATGGCAACGAACCATTACAAAACATTTGTTGGTTGTTTGCTTTTGTTTTTTTCTTTGGGTTGTGTATATTTACTCGTGTTCTCATTTCCCTTTACTTTTGATCGATGGGTTCCCATCCTTGATTTTTATTTACTTGGTTTTGCTTCGTTACAATAATAGTATAGTACCTTGGCCATTTCAACACATGTCTGTTGAATAATTAATTAATTTTGAAAAAATCATTTCAACAAATGAAATATTCCTAAATATTCATTATTCTCTTTCACAATATTTTTGATTTGGAAAAAATAATTTTTGAAATTCAACAGTTTTAAAAATAACATAATTAGTGTCAAATTGGCCAAGGTACTAGGGTATACAACATACTTGCTCAGATCAGCTAGCCTTAATACCACATAATACAGGCGCAGCTTCAGCACATGTCTGCCAATTCATCAATTAATTAATTTTGAATTTCCCATTTTCAAAATTCAGTATCCTCGAATATTCCAAACGATTCCTCGTTTTCTTTACAGGAATTTGTTCTTTTGGAGCAAAGTAAAATTTGAAATTTTCAGCATTTCATTTCTAAGATTAAAAAAAAAAATTACATCGAAGCTGGCAAGGTTCTATGGTAGCACTTTGATTGATTGATTGAGGGTCAATCACTAACAACCCATTTGCATCTCTTTGCTATTGAAATCCATTTTTACTAGCACCAAGAGACATGGCGAACAAGCAGCTCAAGCTTCGGTTTATTTGTTGTTGCAAACACCCACCAATGCCCACCTAAACACACCAATGTCCATCACATGTTATTCGAAGGGCAATAAGGGGAAGGGAAATATTAGGAAAATTCAATTATGCTCTTCCAAAGAGAAACTCATTGATTGAGGGTCAATCACTAACAACCCATTTGGATCTCTTTGCTATCGAAACCCACTTTTACTATCACCAAGAGACATCAAGAACAAGCAGCTCAAGCTTCGGTTTATTTGTTGTTGCAAACACCCACCAATGCCCACCTAAACACACCAATGTCCATCACATGTTATTCGAAGGGCAATAAGGGGAAGGGAAATATTAGGAAAATTCAATTATGCTCTTCCAAAGAGAAACTCATTGATTGAGGGTCAATCACTAACAACCCATTTGGATCTCTTTGCTATCGAAACCCACTTTTACTATCACCAAGAGACATCAAGAACAAGCAGCTCAAGCTTAGGTTGATTTGTTGTTTCAAACACCCACCAACACCCATCACATGTTATTTGAAGGGCAATAATGGGAAGGTAAAAATTAGGAAAAATAAATTATGCTCTTCCAAAGAGAAATTGATTGTGTAGAGTGGCACCCACAGTAATATCATAGTAAGAATAAAAAACCCATCTTCCATCTTCCCCCCCACCCCTCCTACTCTCGCCTATCTTTTTTCCTTTGGTTGTAAACAATACAAATAGCTCATCATAAGAGTAAATCAAGGTCTTCAAGTCCAAATTTAACATTATCCAGGCTCAATATAGCCACCAAGGGGTGTCACTCAAATATGTGAACCAGTTTGGGTTTAGGGTTCACCTAAGACAAACAAGGTGAAGATTTGTGCCCAAATCATAAAATGGCATATGCCCACAACAAAAGTGACTTTTCAAAAATGAGGAAAACAAGGTGCACCAGTAATGTGCAAAAATTTAGTGAACTCTTAGTTTACTCAAGATAACTAAGAAAACAAATCCAACAATCCCATTGACTTGGGGAAAAAAAATGTTCAAGCTTAGATACAATTTTGTATAGTGAACATCGAAAATAATGGTCCCTTTCTACCATTCCCATTTGTTCTTTGCAATTCTCACAAACCCTACACGCATTTAATTTAATTGTTAGTTGATTCAACATAACTAGGAAAAATATTTAAACCACCAAATCCAGCAACTTCATTGCTCAGTAAAAATAAATAAAAAATCTTCAAACTTGCTTAAAAATCTTCCCACTTACCTACATACAAGACTATTCAACACCTTCTGTATCTTAGTACATTAATTTTATAAAATATGTATTTAATTAATCTTAAATTAAAATTAAAATTTTGGATTTTTTTAACTTGATGGTTCGGTTTTTTATTTTAATTATTGAAGTTAAGGCAAAACATTGAAAATGTATATTTGTTAGATTATCTAATGAAGCAAAAAAATTATTAATATATATTGTTGCATCATATGGTGACTTCCAAATCAAAGTTTTTTTTTCAAATTTTCAAGTTCCAAATGATCATTTATATTTATTTTTAATATATTTTATTCAAAAATTAATATGAAAATAATCTTTCAATTTTTTATTATTATATTGAAAATAAATTTCTCTAAATAAATTTCAATATTTTTTTAGTGCATCTATATGGACAAGATTTTTGATTTACAGAACAAGTTGCAAGTAGATAAATATATATATATATATATATTCATTTATTTATTTATTATTTATTATGGCCTTGTATTGAACCCCCAGGCAGACAAGCCATAATGCATTTATTAGTAGTAAGTTGGGGGCAGATTGAAGCCTTGACTCCTTGTGTAAAGCCCTTGGAGCTGATTTCAACTTTTGCACCAATAGGAATGCTGGATTTGGGTTGAACATTGGCCCTGACTCCTAGTGTAAAGTGGGCCTAAGTTTCTAGTTGTTGCCCACACATTGGCTTCCAAATTCAACCTAAAATTGTATCCCAAATTGTACACATATGCGAAGTTATATACACCAAAGTGTGGTTCTCAGTTGGAGCCAAAATTACATCCCAAATGCTACAAGGGTGCAAAGTCTCTTGGCTGTGGGCAGAACAAACAAAAGGTCATGAAAAAGGGTTCAATACTTTCTGCCCTTCAAATGAAAGACAATTTTGTTTTAGTCTGGTTCAAGGGCTTGTTCAAATTTTAACTCTGCAAGTGCTTGAGAAGGGGGAGGGGGGTTGTCTCTTGTTAGCCTAGTGGGTTTAGGGTATAGCCAAAATACTAAATAAAAATTAAAAAGTGCTAAAGTCAGGTGCTTTTTGAGATTTTCATTAGCTTAAATTCGATCAAAACTTAAAGAAAAAACACCAGATTTCTATACATCATTTCAAGTAGATAGCCGAAAAGATATAGAATAATTTTTTTAATTTCAATTTTATATTTAGCTTGTAGCCAATTGTGGCTAAATCTTCTTGTGGATCATAATCATTTTACATTATAATAAAAAGTGACAAAAAGAAAGGGGGTGGGGGGATAAAAAAAAGCATGCTGTTAATGCAAACACTAAATAATAGCAACAAATTAAATGCGACAACAGGTTTGACACATTTGTAATACAATGCTCAAGATGAAAAAAAAAATTTGAATTTTCTCTTTTATCTGTACCTGCACTATCAAGTGTAATGGTGTTGAGGGCCCACCCAAATCATGTGTACCCATAGTATCCAGAGCCTTCCATTCCCTTGCAGGTATTCAGAGCCTTCCATTCTCTTTGTGGTATTATTAGTGCTCGGAATTCGCAGCAAGTGGGCACTGCAACTAAATCAGCTGCCAACAGCAAGTCTGGACAAAACAAGATGCACATCGGATTGTATATAACTTCACATTCTTTCATTCTTCTTCTTCTTCGTCGTCCCACAATCACAACCACCCGGAGCTGAGCTTTGCACGTATACCCAAACCAGCAGCCACCATCTTCTTCTCTCTACCTTTGCACATATACCCACAGCGCCAGCACCATTTTCGACTAATTCAAAATAATCTAGCATCCCCATTCCTCACAATTGCAGCCAGCATTTATGAACCCAAGGAGCGATAGAGAGAGAGAGAGAGAGAGAAAGTAGAAATTAAAGCTGCCAAGTTTCTAAACCTCTCTCCTCAGCACTTTCCTCAAAAAGGATTCACATCAAGGTGTTTAACACTCTCATAACAGCCTTGCTTCTCACAAGCATCCATCGATGATGAATGAATCTCAGCGATTTTTTTGTTCTTGCAAAATTGCAACTTCCTAAATTTGAAAGGAGTGTGTGTAGGCAAGTTCCCTAGTTTTTAGGAATTTTTTGTGGAATTCTTAAGGAAAAGACACTCTACAGAATTTTTTTTCCCCTTATTTAACACAGTTTTTAGTTTTTGGGCAATTTTTCTGCCATCTTTTGCACTTCGTCCCTAATTAATGCTTAAATCCTTCCTGGGATAAAGTATGGTAGTGTATTTGTGTCTCATACTAATGAGGTGTGAGCACCCCTAAAGCTCAATTTTTTTTCTTCTGTGATGGGCAACTTTGATTGGCCCATCACAAAAGAAACAAAAAAATCAAGCCTTTGGACAGCCCCAAAAATAGATATGTTGTAATCTCGTCCTTTGGGCTGTTTCATTACAAAAGAGTAAAGTTTTTGGCAAAGGATTATGGGATAATGTGAGGAGCTATTGGGAGCATGTTGAGGAACACATTGGGAACTTCGAGAACATGCTGAAAAGTTCATGAGAACACATTGGGAACACAAAATCCAACACACTTACCCTCCCCAAAAAGAAAAAAATCTTCACCTCATTGGCTTCAAGAATTGTGTGTTCTTTGCCATTTCTGGGTGCCTATAATTGTATCCTAGTGTGATTTGCATTGATTAGATGAGGTGCCTCCCAAGTTTTTTTGTTTTTTTTCTTTTTTTTGGCAATGAGCCAATTTGATCGGCCCATCATCCAAAAAAAATAAAAAACTATGGAGGCTCCCCAAAATAGAAGGTTCTATTTTGAAGTACAGAATTCCTCCCCTTTGGCCCACCTAAATAGGTGAAAGAGGACAACATTTGCCAAAGAATATGAGATAAAAGTGAGGTGTTATTGGGAACTCTTTGGGGAACATGTCAGAAATTTGGGAACTCTTTGCTTTGACACACCCAGGACCCCAACAACCCCCAAAAAAATTCTTGCATGGAAACTCCACAGTCCAAGTGGAAAGTGAACACTCCACTCTCCACACCAAACAGAACTTGGAAAAAAAAACCCCCTTCTCCCCCCAGTGCCCACCCACAAGAAAACAAGGGAAGGACCCTTCACTCCACGACAAGCGACTTCTCATTGGTTGCATGGAAATTCTATTCCTAATATTGGGTGCCACTATTTTTGGCCTGGACTAATAGCCCTTTCTAAGAACACCCTACCCGACCTATTCACTAACTTCGCTACATCAGAAAACTGGAAAATGGCAAAAGAAACAAACAGATTGATGATTAGCCGGAAGAGAATATTCTTGAGTCCTTTAAGGATTGTTAATGGGTAAAACAAAACTTTAAAGTACTAAGGCCCACTTTAGACGAGGGTCCAGAGTCCAATTTCCTAGGAACCAATTTGGACTGATTTGAAGCAAATTGAATCCTTGAGTTGGACTCTACCTTGGTCCTTAGCCTCATTCTTGGTTCTCCAAATAAGGAGCTCTCCTTTCAGCACTGCTTTTGCCTGCAAACCAAGTGATTTTCCCTTCAAAACAGGTGCCATGTAGTTTAGCCTCAATTTGCCACTTTTTGGTCTTGGACCCTCGTCTAAAGGCCTTGGGACCAATTTAAAACTTTCGAGCAATAAGATTGCTTGAATTCATTGGTCCCTGGACCTTGGACTCTCATCTAAAGTCGCCCTTAGATGCAAAGGTTGATGAATCTCTTCGTCTACTACATACTAGCCTAGTCTGCTGCAAACTGGCACTAATAGCACTAGTGCATGCAACGAGCTTCAACTGAGTTCATCGAACGGGGAACCTGAAAAAGCAACATGCGGCTACAGCAGCTGGAGATTGCAGCATGTGTTGGAGTTCAGAACAGGCTCTGAACTGGAACTGCACTGGAGAGATTTCTGACTAGACTAATGGGAATGGGCTTTATTATGACATTACTACTGTAGCCCAGGCCGCCTCCTGTTGAGCGAGGAGGTAGTACATAACAGAAAGACCATTGGGAGTAGAACATAACAGAATGGCCATTGGGCTGTGTACCTGGTGTACTTCGATCATTCTACTTTGTTCCTACAGTATCCTCTCAGCTATTACTACCTCAGGAAGTAATAAGAATGTAAGTAAATTGAAATGTAAGAATGCCAAGTACAACGAGTACTTGTATCTGGTGACCCCTACTACTCATCAAGTAGCTGGCTCGGATGGGTTGGCTCCAGTCATTTATGGTCCTTGATCTTGCTTTTGCAGGCCTTGGTGGAAAGCATGAAAGAATGGGAGAAAGTGTAAACCAGTGTTGGGCAGTTGTTTACTTTTATTGAGCATCTCCTTTGTGGCAACATCTTAAGAACTTTAATGTTCACAAGATGATGATGATGATGAAACCCTGCCACTCATAAACATCATCAAAGCACCCAAAAAACAATCCAATCACAAGAACTTGGCAGGAGTATTTGCTCACATTAAAGAGCTATCTATCTCCCCCAAGAAGTAGTATAATGGCATGTATAAAAGTATTTTTGGATTCATGTAAGGAGAAACTGAGTTTGGACTTGTAAATATGCACATGATACCATTGATCTCCACAAGGATCTCCAAAAGAAAATGATTAATTTTTTATTGGCCCAAAGTGCTAGCATTTAAATAATCTCAATTTTTATTGTCCAACTTTCATGTTTATATTCAAGGATGGGGAAATAATCAACACATAATATCTGGTTGTCGTAAACTTTAAGAGACAACCAAGGTGAACCTGGGCCAAAGTGAATAAGCACCCATGTTGGTACCTTAACCTCTTTGAGTGAGGCCTCTTAATAGTGAGCATATTAAGCTCAAAAAAATGCTAGATCTGAACTTAGAGACCCTAATTTAGTCTCCAACAGCTTGCTGTACAATAGTGCTTGAAAAACCATGATTGTTGCAATGTTAATGTATTCGATTTTCAAGTGACAGTCAATTCTCAAACAATGATTGAAATTGAAGATTCAGCCATCTCATATATTTCTTCAACATTATATAATGTAATTCAACTAGTCCCAAGTCTTTGCATAACATGGCAACTTTACTTTCAACAAAAATGTTTAGCTTCTTCCCAAGTGAACAAGGGGTTTGTCACACTGTGGCCTTGCCATTTACATTACAAAGTATCTTAAGGCTAAAGAAGAATTATGGAAACTCAAATATTATTTCACCGTGCAAAAATATCATCTTCAAAAAAATCCTCTAAAAGAAACCAAAATCCTTCAAGATGTTATAAACTCTATAATAACTAATCCCAAGTTTCAACACAAGCCAAAATATCATCTTTCAAAAACCCTCATAAAAAAATAGACCTATTTATTACCGAGGGGCCAAAATCTCTGAAGCTACCATACTCTAGAACAAGTCTAAACACAAACAATATCCTTGCCTTGGTAGGCAAGGCCAACAAAGAGACTAGACTGGATTTGTCAACACCTTTTTCAGTGTAGTACCAAATACCAATAAACCATCTACCTCGGCATCAAACAATTCTTTCATCAACTTTAGTTATATGGGGCCATGCCTCTAGGTAGGCGAGGACCATGCACACACACGGATCTAAACACCTAACACTAGAAACAGGTTGGACATTGAGGATGGAAATACCCTAGTACTTGGCCAATTCGACACTAACTATATTATTTTCAGAAATGTTGAGATTTTCAAAAAATATTTCTTCCAAATCAAAAAAATGTTGTGAAGGAAAATAGTGAATATTTAAGAATATTTCATTTGTTGAAATTAATTTTTCAAAATTAATAAATTAATTATTCAACAGACATGTGTTGAAATGGCCAAGGTACTATGGTGGTTGATTTTCAAGCTGCTGGCAGTGAGTGCACTTATATAAAATAGCTAGTAATTTAGAACTAGCTTTAAAAAGTAACTAATTTGGACTTAAAGCTTCAAAAAGACACAAATGATTCTATCTATTGTACTTATTTCAAAGAGTTAGTGTAGAATTGCTCATCATCGATCCTTGGCATATGGTCAAAAATTTTGGTTTTACTTTTTTTATTTTCTTAAGTGATGTAAAGACTTATGAGAACATTATATTATTTTTTATAAAAAATAATTCCATCTCCAGAGACAAAGGAACAACAAAGAAAAAGCACAAAAATATGGAAATCACATAATGTGATTTTTTTCTAATTTTTTTAATTTTTAGACTTCATATCTTTTTTGCTTCTTGTCTGTATTGAATTATCTAAAGAAGTATGGGCACATTAATCTTTGAGCTCCAGAAACAAGGAATAACACCAAAAAAAACAAAAAAACCTGTGAAACAAAATGAATGTGCTAAATTTTTAAGTGTGAATTAGGTTGGCATTGACCCCACATATTTTAAACAACCATATCTCCTTATTTTTATCTATTTTGAGCAATCTAAACTGCCATAGATGTATAAAGTTGAGCTCTAAAAAAAAACCTTTGGAACTTGAAAAATAAAAAAGCAATGTATTAAGATTTGAAACTCCTAAAACCTTAAGTGTTTAATCATCAACATGTTTACCCTATTCCATTGGAATGCATCTCATTTTAATTCATTTTTGTGGAATTTCGATTTTAATTTTCTAAATCTATGTCAAGGAATAAAAATTAGCATGTGCCTAAAAATAATAAAACAATATGAAATGTAATTACGTTTAAAACTAAAGAAAATAAATATAAATGTCATAACATGGACCTTGTGCATTTAACAGCTTCATTACCAATGAAATTTCCATCAACAAATCAATTTGGGTTTAGTCCCATATCCAAGAACCATTTAGACTTTGTCATATCTTGAATCACAAATTGTGAAATGTGTGGCCCAAGCGTTTGAGTTCATATTGAACTTTATGTGTTTCATTATTTGCCACTTAATGGCTTCACAAACTAGTGTCTTGTGTGGGTATAACTTTGTACTTGGATGAAAAATATAAATAGTTATATTCAAGTCAAGGTTATACCCAACCCATTTGAGTTATTGTTGAATTTATTTTCACTAACTTGATCATTTATTTTACTATCCTATAGATTAAAATTTCAATAATTAGGTTGACTCACATAGGTAGTTTTGATTTTTAGTTTTTCATTCCCACTTATTGCAAGTTTTTAGGTTAGTCCAATATCTTTTCTTTTTAGAGTATCATAGCTTAGGGTTAGCTTCCAAATTGACAAGACAAATAACCAATTTTTTTAATAAAATAATCCATGTTTTAATTTGACAAAAAAATCATGATTTACCATGGTATTATTATATGAAGAATGAAATTATCCAAGTTGTAGGTTGCAATAGTTATGATGGTTTTGCAAACATCACATGCATATTTTCAAAAAAAAATCGTTAGACTATTTGAAAGATCATTTAATAACAAACTAACCTTATGATGAAATAGTAGTTCATTGTGTTATCATACACAACTCTTGCATAGGCATAAATAACATGCAAGGGTAAGATCTACATGATATCTTCCTTAAACAAAAACATAGTTGTTAACATTTTTTTTAAAAAGGAAAATAGCATGTAGATTTAATGTTCAATTCCAACATGTGATACATGTATAAGCAAATTGTTTCAAAATATCTATATTTGAAATTTCATTGAACTTTTTTGAATCACTAGTGTTAATTCCAAAAATATATGGACCCACATTCAAAATGTGAAAGGAATAATGATAGACATTAATGAAGGTGCAAGTAAGGATGTGACATAGTTTTCACAAGTGTTTAAGTTAACAAGAACATATTTTATAGTATGTTCACACCTAATGCTAATTAATTAACATTTTTAATTTCTAAGATTAGTTTACATTAGAGTTTAGGTTTTTTTTTTAATTTTTTAATTCTAAAAAAATTAGGACACATTAACTTAACATTCTAGGTATAAACATGCATTTACATCAAATCTCAAATTACCACTAGTTTTAGGGTTAATTTAAAAATCATTTAAGCTAGTTTTGTGTTCATACCTAAAACTAAAACTTAAATTAACATTTGGGCGGTTACAACAAAAGTGGGTAGTTATGACGAAAGTGGACAATTACAAGAAAAATACCAATGTACTATCAATGCAAAGTTTCGACATATCATGGGTGCAAAATTTCATCACAAAGTTTCATCATCACACAACATGTTGCATGATGATGCAAGAAATCAAAGCTTCAAGCTATCTCATCTCCAGATTGTTTGTCCAATATTTTCTACATCTTCACATCATTGTTTTCATTTTTGTAGTTGTTATTTTAAAAAGTTGTTTGCTTTGTTTGTCTTTCTTTCATCTTTAGATCATTTGCACATTTGGTTTCTTGGTCATTGTGTGTTCATCTTCACATCATTGTCATCACATCTATTTTTATTTGTCTTTTTCTCATTTTCATATTTGTCTTCACACTTGGTTTACTGGTTTCTAGGTGCTCATCTTTACATTGTCATCTTCAATTTCTGCATCAACTCTTTACAACAACAAGTTTCTATCAACACAATGGACATCACCGATGAACTTACAGCTAGTTTTCTTGTTTTATTGATCTTACTGCTACAAAGTTTGCGTTTTCATGTTGAACTACCTCCTTCTTTTTCAATTTTTTTGCCGAATGTTGTTGTTATAACAGACATTGAAGAGATTGTCATAATGTCAATTTGTCTACATCATAAGATCACTTGCGGGTTGGGGTTATTGCCCACAAAGCTTGGTCACTAGGTGAAGTTGAGGTCAACAACTTGGTTTTCCATCTTCGTTTTAAAATAATATGATGATGCACATTGGCTTCAGAACTTATAAATGAGGAAGCAAACTTTGTTTGCTATTGCCAATTGTCTAAGGCCTTTGATTTGAAAGCAAGAGACACATTACAGGATGTCTATCCTAGCAGAGGTGTGAGTGGTTTGTGCTTTCGACAAGCTTGCAAAAGGTTGCAATCTTTTGATTTGTAGTGAATTGTTTGTTGTGAGTTGATCGACTATTTCATTTGTTTTGAAAGAAATCATCACAGCATTCAATGTCATTTTCAAGAATTTTATTTCTTAATCATCTAAAATAAGATGGAGATGGTAATGCAAGGTTTCAAAACTCTTTGTGGTCTCCCAAGCATTTAAGGGACCATTGATGGTACACATTTTTCATCTCCAAACTTGATGGGGTTTTTTTGTGAATATTAGTTTTACCACAAAATAGGAGGTTACAATGTTATTTGTCAAGCAATTGTAGATGACCAAAAACAGTTCACTAACATTTTCGTTGGTCTTTTAGAAAGTGTCAATGATTCCAAAATGCTTAAAAGGTTTATAATTTATTATTTTGTTCAATCTTAAGGACTTTTTGGTGCAAACAAAGGTTAAGAAGGTTTTGCTCATTTTTTGTTAGGAGACAAGGGGTATCCCCTATTGTCCTAGTTGATGATGTCACACAAAAAAGGAGATCACAACCTCCTTGAAATGTTGTACAATAGAAAGCACAAGTGAACTCAATTTGTTATTGAAAATGCCTTTGGCATACTAAAAAAGACATTTCATGAACTTCAAAGGAAAATAGAAATTCACATTAGCTTTGTTTTTTATTTGATCACTTGTTATTTTTTGTTGCATAACCTACTAATAAATCACCATGAAATAGATGTGGAATAGATCTTGATTGTGCTAAATGAAAAAGTTGTTGTTATTCAAGAAGGTGTTATAGTAGTTGAAGACGAAGAAACTTTTGGTGAACAACAACATGTTGAGCTTGAAGTATATCTAGGGCAACAAAGAAACTTGGTTTGAACAAAAACTTTGTGCAAACACATAAACCCTTGAAGCTACAACATTGTTTTCCTTGAAGTAAAAAGAACACATTATATCTTTTCATGATTTTCCACTGAACAGTTATCTAATTGAAGGTGTTGAATTTTCATACTTGTTGCTCTTTTCTTCTACAATCATGGTAAGTGAAAAAAAATTGAAAATGAAAGGTTCAAAACAAAACTGAAGTATAATCAAATGTATTTTCCAACTTCTATGTTTTTACTTTTTATACAACCTATGTTCTTGTCTTTTGTAATCATGGTTATTTCAATCACATGTCTTTTATGTTTTTATCTTTTACAAGAGAATCAGAACCAGTTACAAGTTTGCCCTTTGAGTACATCATGCCCATTACCTAAGTTAATCCAAATATGGCTTAAACCATTTTTCTAAATGTTATTGATTTCAACATCTCAAGACTTGAAGTAATCGATTTGCTCAATGTTTCTAGACTTGAAATAGTCAATTTGCTCTTTCTAAAGCTTTTTTTGAGTTTGACTATGTGATCTTTAATTTCCAAGTTGGTAGTATGGATCTTGTCGATAGATGATACCAGCATTTTGTGCCTTTATTCAGTTACATCCACCATGTTGTTGAGAGCTATAGACAACTTTCTTTTGATTCTTGTGTTCTTAAGAGCTCCTCTACCAAGAATAGGTGGAGGTTTGATGATTCTTATTGATGCATCAAAGTCCTAATAGAACGAGTCTTCTATTGTGCCACGAGTGTTTGCTACCTTGTTATATACATTTTCCTCTCTTGTGCCAATTCTTATTAGAGGCAAATGTACTGCCTTGTTGCTTGCACTTTCTTTTGCAGTTGTTGATGGTATTATAGATAACCTCGACAATCCTCTTTGCTTGTGCAAAATGAAGTTGGGAAAATCAAGTAGAATTGTTTTATCCTTGCACTACTACATATTGTGCCTTTTTGCGAAAGGCTAAACAAAAAGCTTGAAGGGTTTGCGAAGCAAAAACAACCTGCCATATTTGCGATGCAACACGCATCGCACCTTGTGGTGCACCACTCATCGCTAATTTATAATGTACTTTACAATCATCGCAACACTTTTGCGACATATACCACAAAGAAAACTTTGCGACCCGCTTAGTCTCCGTCCACCCTAGCGATATTCCACACTTCGCAACGTTTAATCATACTCAAAACATCGCACATTTTACAATACAAAACGTATCGCTAAAAACTTTGAAAATCACAAGAACTCGCAAGCTTGCGTTATTCGGCGCCTCGCATTTTGTGTTTGAATATGTATCGCAAACCTCATCACAAATTTTTACAAAACTTTCCGGTGGTGGATGTATCACAAGTTGCGATGTGCGTTAGTTCGCAAATTAGTGAAAGGGTTATTGGAGAAGGCAGTTTCGCAAAAGGTTTCGCAATGTCATCTGATTTATCACGGACTTTTTTAAGTCGCAAAAAATCTCGGTGACATTGAGGTAGTACATGCGGTAGTGCAAAGGACAGTAGTACAAAGTTCCCAGAGGGACTACTTGCAGAACTATAAAGGCTAAAATTCTTGTGAACAGTTCCATTGTGTCAGGATCCCTTTAGCATTCGCGATTTCTTCGAGAGAGAGCTCAAGAGGAACGAGAGGGTTGGCAGCGATGCGAAGGAGGTCTAGGAATTCAGTTAGGGTTAACAGTAGTTCACGAGATTTTTGGGCTTAAGGTTTTGAAACCTTTTTGCGTTCAGAGATTTCAACTATGGCCAAAGATTTGGAGGCCATACCTTCATCCTTGTCAATGCAGTATCCAACTACTAGGGAATTACAAAGCATATTGAGAGAGATTCTGAGAAGGATGAAACTAGAGCATCTGTATTTGATTCCTTGGGACATACAGGATGGCACTTACCTTGATTTCTACAACGAGAGAATAAATCCAAGATATTCTGCAACAGTGAGAGGTAAACCAGCTGAATGGGACTTGGAATTTATAGGAGATTCATTTCAATTACCTTTGGAGGGGCATGGATTTTTGTCACAGAAGGATCCTTTGTCTGAGAGGTATTTTGCACAGGATAGAGTAGTCTCACATGGTTACAAGATCTCATAGTGCAAGGATCCCGAGCTGATGAT
>Ga0209208_10004871_pt1 | contig 18858 bp, 12 predicted proteins | sample S1TSphfallax_3_FD_187694 | JGI IMG/M metagenome (GOLD analysis project Ga0209208, IMG submission 187694) | Host-associated microbial communities from peat moss isolated from Minnesota, USA - S1T2_Fd - Sphagnum fallax MG (SPAdes) (version 2) | ecosystem: Host-associated > Plants > Peat moss >... | reverse complement strand
ATTCATTGTAAGTGACTTATTGATTGTAAGGTTTGTTAATGTTGATGGCAAAATTGTACTTTAATAATCAAACTAGATAAACATAAGGAGTACGCATTGTAATGTTTATTTTGAGACAAGCATAACATAGCAGGTTTAGTAAGTATAGGGCAAGTGAAATTAAGATTGTTGAGGAGGAGTTCAAACCATGACTTTTGACAAGAAAGTTGAGGATTAAGAAAGTTTTGGGTATTTTTTTTTTAAAAAATTCCTAACTAATTTTATATGTTTAATATTAGGAATACAAAAAAGATAGAAAGCATAATAGTAGTTATGGAAATAGAACAATTTTGAGGATGTACTTAGAGTTGTTAAACTATGATTTTTGATCTTTTGTTTTCTGTAGTTTTTTCCATGATCTAATTGTTTATTTCCTTAATATCAATATGAAAATTAAACAGTGGCAAAATTATGATAGATTCATAATTGTGCAAATATTTGGCCTATGAAGAATGTGATTGTTGAAACATTTTGGATTATGTATGGATTTCTAATACAAATTTTGTATAACTAAAAGTAAATATCTACAATAACAAAAACCTGCAATTGAAACAATATTATAATATTAAGATTTATTAATTAACTAAGATTTTGGCATGTACCTATTTCTTTTGTGAACTCTTTTTCAAAGAACTAATGTGTTAAATCCAAGTGTTGTTAGTTCATGGGTCATGAACTAGGAGGTAAACATAAGTTTATGGTTTGATGTAATTTCATCTTTCATCAGCCAATATATTCAACTATATTCATCAATTTTTTTCATCCATATTCAATGTATATTTCATTATTTCACACCCATGATCTTATGAATGATGTATAGGGAAAAGGAAATATTACAAATGCATTCAAAACTTTTTGAGATTAAAACCCTTGCCAATTACAAAATGCATAGATCAAGTACAAAATGAAATTTAAGCTTCACCATAAAAAAGACTCATCACATGTTAATAAATAAATTGATATCTATCTTTGTGCAATCCCATTTCAACTCAAAGTTAGTTGGTGGATGAAAAGATCAACTTTGGATCACAAAACATTAATACACATGTTTGCATAGGACAAAATTTCCTTCTTTCCAATAGAAAATGACAACATAAAAAAGAATATTTATAAACAAGGTAGCATCCCATAATGACATTGTTATAACTTTATAATGTAACATGGAATTCCAACTATTGAAATTACGTCACAAGAAAAAAAATCTCAATATGCAACTATAAAATAAATTACAACATGTACAACTAAAATTTCATTAGTTGCATAAATGAAGTCACATACAACATTTAGTTGCAAATGATGACTTAGCATGATGTCATCACACTCCATGTGGATGATGTATACAATCAACATATATACACCTTCATATGTTGATCATTCATATAAAGTTTCCAACTACTCACCATATTTGTAACTATGTAATAACCCATTACAAAATGCCATGTGACAACATAACAATTTTTTTTAATTATTTTATAAATTACATATTGAATATTCATCATCTATTTTGGATGGTGTTAGATCATGCCATGTGGCACAATAAAAATTTAATTGAATTTCGGCCAAAATACATTTAAATCAATATTTTGGTAGGTATGTATGTAGGTATGTAAATAGGTGGGAAGGAAAATAAATAGGAAAGAAGGTAGGTAGGTAGGTAGATAGGTGGGTAGGTAAACTAGGAAATAAATATGTAAATATCTTTATATTATTTTAGGTTTAGCCTTTAGGGTTAAACCTCTTTCATTGGCTCATTCCAAAATACAGATGTTTTTAATATATAAGTGTAAAACAAAACATTTTCCTTATATATTTTTACAAGATGAAAATGGAGGACAAAACATATGGGATAATTTTTTTAATTACAACCTAGTTTGTGACTAAGTTGAAACTAAGTTGCAACTAAAAAACTTATTTCATATCCTTTGTTTCCTTTTTCAAATTTGTAAATTATGTATTTAATATGTAGTTTACTAACTAATCAATTAATCAAAAAAATTGATTAATGAAATATTAAATAATTGTTTACCCACTCACCAACCTACTAACTATTTATACCACCTACTAATTTGATAGTAACTAGTAGTAGTATAAACTATTTAAAATATTACATAAACAATGTAATTATTAAAACATAATATATTTAATCAGTCATTTAATTTAAATAAATAATAATCAAATTATTATTACTCAGAATAATCAATTATGTAATAATTATTTATTATTAGTAATAATTCAAAAATATTTCATAATTACAATGAATTAATAATTAGTTCATTTTTTATTGTTGCATTATTATCATTATTATTATGATTATTTAGTATATATTAATAAAATAATAAGTATTATATATTTAAATTATTGGATAATCATAAATTTAGTAAGTAGTTTAATTTAATTATATATTATAAAATATTCATAATAAATAATTATATATTCATAATAATTTATTTTCTTTTTATATTACCATACTTATTAGTATGAATTAATTAATTAACTTGTAATTATAAGTAACTATTTTTATATTAAATATAGTAGGTAATTTTACTTACTTCACTATTTAACTATTTACTTATCAACTTGCTTAGCCTACATAACCACAATATTTGCAAAATATATATTGAATATGCCCTAAATAAAATATATTTAAATTCCTAAATATATAAATATAACCATAATATATTCTAAAATACCTTAATATATATCAAAGGTATATGTACATCACATAGAAATAACCAAGTTGCGACTATCTTTGTAAATAATTGGACATAAAGGCCCTTTTTGGATGAAAAACCCACAAATTTAATCATTATAAAAGAATGTAAAACCTAATAACTGCAAATTAGTTACACCACAGTCACCCAAAAACAAATTCAAACGGATGGTGATTAGTTGTAAAATGTCAAAACATAGTTACAAATGACATTTAATTACATATAGTTGCAAATTGAATGGTTGCATAGTACAAGATTTCTTACAATGTAAAACCCATCAAATCTAAAAACAAATATATCAATTGACACAAAATTGATGGATTAATCAAATTAACTATCTTTCATTTGGGTCAAAATGAATTTATATGAGCCAAATGCGTTGTTTTTTTTTTTTTTTAATAAAAAAACATTTTTTGTCCAACATCAAATTTTCATATGGCAAAAATTTCAAGAATGGAAATTGTTAATGAAATCTTTTGCAACTTGTTATATATCATGGGCTATAATCAATTTGGGCCTTATATTATCTTTTTTTTAATTAGAAATTTTGAAAAAAATTGTTGAAATGTCAAAATCTTTGATAGATACACATTTTAAGTGACAAAATTTGAAGAAGCTTGAAAAACTAAGAATCTTAAACACATTTTTCTATTAGTTCAAGGAATGTGATAAATATGAAGAAATTAATATTTATGTATTGAAATTCCTTTGGCCTTTTTCAATTTGATAGTTATTATATGGGGAATACAACAACTATAAAAAAAATTAATAAAAAATTCAACCTAATAGTTGTGAAATCTATATATTTGATTTATTAAATTAATCATCAAAACTTATACAAAAATATGTGATAAACCTAATGTAAAATAATGTGTGTTGCAAGTTGTAGTAATATTTTAAAAATGAAACTTCAAGGTCTTTATACATGTGAAAGAAACAACCATGAAAAGGTTATTTTCTACTTACAAATAATCACACCTATCATAATCTCAAATATGGAGTCCTCCAATAGGTTTTGCATATTTATAATCTATGAAGAATTAAGGTTTTTTTCCACTATGAAAAAAATGATATTTAAAAACTAGTTTTGCAACTCAATTTATCATAAATATAAACTCAATTTTGAGTTGCATTGAACATTGCAACCCACTATATTTATACACCGTGAATGCTAACGAACAAGTTGAATGACTTGCAAAATTGTAACTCACCATATATATTGTGCAACTCATTGCAATTCAATTGTAATTATGTAAAAAAACTCATTTTCAACTATTATGCAACTCCATTATAATTACACCCACGATGTCATGTTAACATTATTAATTGTTATCCATCCATTAAAATTTAACACATAACATTATGAAAAAAATTGGACATACAAATTATTTTCTTTTTGAAATATCGTTTTCCATCATCCATTATGATTATTAATCATGGTCTAGATTTGTGACACATGGCAAAAATTTAAAAATTGCCACATGGCATATTAATTGTATTTTGAAATAAATAAATATAAATATTTATTTTAGTAATTAAGTAGGTCATACATAACCATAGGTAGGCTAGTTGATAAGTCTTAGGACCTACATACCTATGTACTTACCTAGGACATACTTACCTACCTACATAGATAAGTAAAAAAGTAGGACCTATTTACTTACCTAAGTAGGTCAATAAGTAGGAATGCACAAGACTAAATGAATTAAATAGTAACCATGAAAAAAAATTATGTTTTGCCTACAATTTTTATGAGTTCAACCCAACATGGCACTTGTATTTTAATGTGAAAATGTAAGCAATGATGTCTTTTTTACATAGTTTGTGAAATGGGATCTGGAAGACAAAACACATGGGTTAAATATTATAGTTGCACCTTAAACTTGTAATTGAATTGTAATTACCAAAAATATTTTTCACATAATTTTAATTTTACAAATAATTCGAATTTAATAATTAATCGTCTTACATAATTACATGAATTTTTAATTATTTAAATTAAATATATGATAATTAATTATCCTAGTAGATTATTTTAATTAATACTTATAATCCCAAATAAAAATTTAATTCAGATAATTGATTATCTAAATTCCAAAAAGAAAAAAAATATTTTATAAGTTTTATTATTTAAATTAATTAAAATTCAAATAGTTAATTAGTTAGTAAATCTAAATATTTTATTATTACATAAGTAATTATGTAATTATATATATTTATATATTATTTGAATAACTAAGAAAATAATTATTTAAATTTGGTTAATGAATTCATATGAATATTTTATTATTTATTTTAATGAATTAATTAAATTAAACATATTATATATTAATTAATAATTAATAAAGTATCAACAAATAATTCATTATGAAACATTGAATAATAAACATGAATTTGAATAATAGATATCGAAGTATATAATGACATATCCATATGTACACCCTTATAGAATGTTTAATAAAATAAACACATTGGTTTTAATTTCAATTCAAAAGTGTCTTTCACAAGGTCCATGAAATTTTATAGTTTGATATGTACGTAAGCCAACATGATATTGTGAATTACAACATAGTGAAATATTATTAATATATTATTAATTGAAGACTAGTCACAAAAAATAAGACAACATTATTTACCACAATAATTAGAAATTAATTATTTAATTAATTATCTTAATCGATTAACTTCATTTTTTTATATTAAATTGATTAATTTATATTAAGGGCTAATTATTTAACCTAGTTTTTAGTTTCATAGGTAATTAAATAATCTAAACCATAAATTATTATTTATTATTTATTAAAATATTTATATATTATATATTATATATGTCACAAGATGCAACCTTTGTGTGTGCCAAGGAACTATTTGCAAAAAAATATATTATTATCAATTATGCATTTGTTCACGTAGCTCATGTAAGCTTAAATACCTTGATGTACCTCCAATATAAATATAATTTATGTAACATTGGGATATAATTTGAGGTTTACAAATTCACATTTTATATGAATAATGAATCAATAGTACTTTATTAATGGGCAAATAATGGCACTATAATGGCCATCCAATTATAAAACAATGCCAATATTATGGCCCCATAGTGGCACATCTATATGTAACAATTAATGGCATCTAGGTGGCCATGTAGTGGCATAGTTGTGGCACAACAATGGCATTGACAATACCGGGCAATTAGTATTTTAATAGTGGCCAACCAACTGCACGAACAAACTTCATAATTAAAACCAATTACAAAGAATGTACTTAATGGACGGTGGGAATGCAAACACATGGCATAATCAAATGTATGAAAGTTATATGTTAGCTTTAAAAAAATTGTTCAATGTGTACTTTGTTTTTAATAATCCTAACTTAATTGCACCTTACAAAAGGTCAAACATAATTGACTACATGGATAAATACGAAGCTTATAAATGACCACATAGGAAACACATTTAGAACTATGGTGTAATTATCAAAAAATTAGCTTGTTTTCTAACATGGAAATCATCATATTTATAAATTGGAATTGCTTAGGAGTTACACTTTGGAGGGCGTAGTTGCAACACAATTGTACTTGAGTGATTTTTGAACTCTAGTTGTAGGGAAGTGTGGTATCCATAATCACAATTTATCATAATGTTCATTGTTTCTTATGGTTTGGAATGTCATGATCATCTTCATTATCTATCTTCTCAAGGTTGTGTATCTACTTCCTTCAACTATTGTTGATTCATTGTTTGTATTGTGGAACTCCTCCAAGTTCAAGCAATTTAATGCAATGTTCTTGTTTTTTTTTATTCAAACTTTTTATGAATGTGTTTATTATCATGTTTTATATGAAAATACATCAAGTTTTAATCAAGTTGTCTAAATTTTATTATCTAATAAACTAATATTATATATCTATGTGCTTATTTTCAATATAATGAACAATGTCCATACCAACCTATGTGTCAAAACAATTTGAACTTGCATATGTTATTACAAAATGGCTTTAAGTTGCATATGCAACTATGACTTACAACTATTGTTAGTTTCAATAAAAATTAAAATGGAAAATGTACTCATATCATTCAACAATTAGTAACATCCAAGGATAGATGAAAATTTACTTGTTTTTGTGACTATTAATGTGATTTGTAGGTGATTTCACACCGCATGACATCTTATTTAACTTGAAATAACTACATATTACAAATGTAAATGTACATTTGTCTAAGTGCAAAAAACAATGTTATGGCTAATGAAATTACTAGATTTTTTTGTTTGAATTTTTGGGCTTGAGTGAACAAATAGTTGAGTGTATAATAAAGTTTTATAGGATTGTGAGAATTTTAAAAGACCAATGGAAAGGGTAGAAAGGAACCATCATATTCACTTTTCCATTTAATAATATTGAGTGTACATATTTTTCTTTTAAACAAATTGGGATTATTATTTTTTATGGTCTAAATTCTTTTAAAAGTTATCTAGAGTCAAACATCATTAGGTCCAAATGAGATTTAAGGAGCCAACGAGTTTGTTTTAAATTAAAAATTATTGTCCTTTTGAAATCCTTTTGGCCAAAAAAGAACTTTCATAAAAAATAATTTTCAAATGAAATTTTTGTAACTTGTTATTTATCATATTTATAATTTCCCCAATATGTCACATGATTTGTGTTAATCATTTTGAATAAATATCAATTTTCTAAAATGCATAACTTTGCGTTTCATTTAAAACATGATCACAATTTCAAATCACACCCAAACATTTGACATTTTAGGTTTTAATTTCTTATATTATATTTTGTTTCAAAGATCATATACATTGCATCACATTTGCATATCATAAAGGATTTGTGAACTTTAAAGTAAACCTTGAATTGTGTAAAAAAAAAGTTTTTATTTTAATTTTGAATGTTTGTAGGCTAGTTAAATAAAAGCAATTAAGTCTTGTATGAATAATAATGTGCATTAAGTTGTCAATAGCTTGTGGATATGGAAATGATGTCATCAAATGATGTTTTTCCTCAATTGTTGGGCAATTAGTTTTAGTCAATTTGATTCCAACCTCCCAAGGTGTGAAAATGCGAATATTATTTTCATTTCATATGGCTTCAATATCCTTTGAAAATATTTTGATTCAAAAATAAATATGCAACCTTTAGCACGTTCTCTTAAACCCTAATTTGTATTTTTAAAAATGGAGGTATCCTAACAAATTATTTCAAGGGCTTTTGTTATTCTGTTTTCTATGTTTATAATTAATGGCATATCATTATTCACAACAATTGTGTCATCCACACACATAATAAGAATGACAAAACCTTTTTGACTTATCGTGACCAAAACATTAAAACTGGTTTTACATCTTTCAAAGCTAGTGTTCAACAAATAATCATTGAACCATTAAAACAATTATGAAGTTTCAACACCAAATTTGAATCCTTATGTTATTATACTCCTTGTGGAAATTCCAAATACATTTATGCTAAAATGTCATTTACAAATGTTGTTTTAATATCAAATTGATGGATTTCTCGATCATATTGAACTACCAAAGTTAGTAGGACTTCTATGAAATCATTTTTCATAACAAATGAAAATGTGTGGACCCATGTAATCAACCCTATCATCTTGAGAAAATCCTTTTTGCAATAGGGTGAAGTTTTGAAAACAACCAATTACTTGTAAACTAGGAGTCCTATAAAATGAATAAATGTAGTTGGTCATTCCCACTAGCATTTGAATCTTTTGTTTGAAACTCCATTTTGTTATGGAATATCACGAATTATAGATTGTCTCATGATTCCACTATCTTCACAAAATTGTGTGAATTCATGATATTTTTATTCCCCTTCATTATCCACCCTCAAAATCCAAATCTTTTGACTTGTTTGGTTTTCTACATTGCCTTGTAATGCTTGATTTTTTCAAAGGTTTCAAATTTGGATTTGAATAAGTATATTATAACATATATATTGAGATAGGTCATCAATGAATGTTATGAAATACCTACACCCATAATGAGTGAATGCATTGAAAGGACCACAAATGTCCAAATGAATTATGCTAAACAATGTATATGTTTTGCTTCCTCCATCCTTGGGGAAAGTTTTGTTGTGTTGTTTTCCCGCTATGTATGTTTTGCATATGTGAATGTTTTTGACATCAAATGTGCCCAAACTTGTGGACATTTTTTGCGATTACATTGCATTATTTTATCGTATGTGTGACCTAGCCTATGATACCATAGTTTGTTATTTGTGAGGTTAGTTTATGACTAACATGGTAAAAGGTGTGTCATGTTTATGAAGTGCATTGCCAAGTTTATACAAATCATTGTCCATTGTGAATTATGCTATTAATACTTCTTTAACATTTGTCAATATATAACTTGTTGCTCTTATGTTAATTTGACCTCCTATTGCAACAAATTATTTGGTTACACAATGAAAATGCTTTGAATACAAGTAATTACATGTCAATTGTTTTATCTTTACAATCATAGGTAAAAAAAACCAAATGGGAAAAAATTGCATTTCAATCTTAAACCTTTATCATTTTTCTTTTTATTTCGTATCGAATGCAAGAAATGTAAATGGCATGTGCCTCACCTAGCCCCATTTCGTCAATATTACAAAAACATATTTAAAACTAAATAAAGAATGTTAGGCTTTTTGAGTGATGTTAACATGTCATTGATGTCCTATCTTTTTTGTAATGTATGAAACAATCGTATATAACACAAAAACATTTTCGATTAAGAAAAGTCAATTTGAACTTTTACATTATTGTTTTGACATTTTTTGGAAACCTAAAACAAGGTTTCCAAATAACTTAGCTAGTAGTTTGCCATAATTTTTTTACAAATAGACAACAATAATGTAGTAATCAATTGTAATGAGAGAAATAAACACCATGTTCCTATCACCAATCCATAAGCTTTTCCAATATTTAGTGTAAGCTTGCAAGACTATAGTTCAAGTTGAAAGTCCTTGGATATTACAAAAGTTCTAAAACATCAAATTAGGAACCTATCCACCATAAAATTGAAATACCAAGATGGTTGTAAAAACTTATATTGGGAATAACAAATCATAACCTCATTCTACCATTAGTAGATAAACATGATTTTCCAAGTTGTCGAAGTTTATTACACTACTAGAAATTATGTCATATGCAACCACCATGTTTGCAATTGGGATGCAACTGCCGGTCGCATGCAACTATGCAAGGTTTTTTATGCAATTGCAATGGATTTTTGCCCCCTTTTTGGATGTGTATGCAACTGTGGTGCAACTATGTTCACCTTCATCCTGACTTTTGGATGATTTTTGTGAATACTATTGTATATATTTGATATGCATATATTCATAGTTGCATGTGCAACCAAAATATGCCAACTATGGTTTTTTGGTAAGCTAGGTACACAATTCTTGTAGGCATGTCTAGGATTAGGGTTGTTTACAAATGACAACCCCATTGATAAGGTTTAGGATATAGGTGAAAAATAACCTAATCTATTTTGCCACCTACCTAAAATAATGAATCTATCCCCAACTTTTAGTAGCTTGCTCCACAAACATTTAGAAGACAACTGATAATGGAAGATATCGATTTTATTTACAATAGTTTATCACTTGATGAAGCAAAACAATGTATGTGTATTCAACAATAAGGGCCAATTAATCCCCTCAAGATTACAATACGTGGGTTTGACATGCAAAAATAGTCTATTTTATTCCAACAATTATCCAGTACAACTGAAGGTTTCATGGCACATATACACCTTATAGTCCATCTAATGCACGAGTTGGTTCCAAAGTATGTGGTGATTAGATATTAAAAAGGGTTGACATTGGTAGATGTGAAACACAATAATGACTAATGATGTAACCTAGCAATGAAGAGATGTTATTCCCCAGAAGACTACTATTCATTCAAAGCCAACTTCATCATCACCAGACAACCTTTGAAGCTCTTCAACAGCTAAAATCGCATTAGCTCCAATCAATTCAATTGCACCAACAAGTGTAATGTTCCTTAGTATTTTTGGAATTTTTAGAGGCACATCTACTTCAATTAAGTTGTCTAACATGGTAACTTCATCACTATCAAATACTAGGATGCGTTTGGACCTCGGTTCTTTGTGGAGGACAACCTTCCATCCTAGCATGTTAAGGTCATCTGCATAAAAAACATGTTGCACATGGGCTGGAAATACATAAGGCTCATCAACCCGTGCTTTCAATTGTCGAAAATTTACCAATAAAAACCCATCATCATTGTGCCTATATGTGGCATTTCCCCATCTGTCCAATCCATTTCTTACCTAATCACATTTGAACAATATTACTGGTTGGGATATAGGGCCATAGTCTAGCAAAATTATGTCCTTCAATATCCCCACATATTGAAGTGCCCCAAGTCTCGTGCCCTCTGTTGATTGTTGCTCTTGATGGAAAACTAATGCAACTCCAGAATCGTATGTGGCACTTGTGTTGCCATAGGTATATGTAAAAACTATGTAATGATTTCCATATGCCTTCATTTTTGTGTACCTTGAAGCAAAAAAGGATGGCAAAATTGATAGATGGAGTGCATCTTGGTCTTCAAGCACACCCCCTTGTGTGACATGGCTCCGAATTGCTTCACGCACCCAACTTACCAAGTTTTGTGCCTCTTGGAACTCTAGTGGAAATTCCACATGCATGTTTGTTGTTCTATGCCCCCTCCGCCATTGTCTTTCAAATTCTGCTCTTAACTGCCTTATCCGAATTGTTTCCTACTCATGCATGCTACATCCCCAATAGCCAAGCCCCACATTAAGTTTATTAATTTTAGCTAGTTATTCAGTAAGAAAATAACTTACCCATGCATCTATGACCAATTTACAATTTTCCAACAAAGGTTTAAGGGGTTAAGGGTTGTGTATTGAACCCACGGTGCTAAACATGCCACATTTGTGATAACATATTGATGTGCCACATCTCGTGCTACAGGGTCTAAAGTCAACTTTGTGGCAGCCCCTTCCATAACTTCACCATAAACCCCCTCCTCTTCATCTACATCCCAAATATTGCGTCGAACATGGCAGAAATCTTGTAGATATTTGGTGACAAACCCAATTGTCTTGTCCAAAATGTAACCTTCTGCCATGGAAGCCTCTCGCCTTGACCTATTACATACATAACCTTTGAAAACTTTCATAGCTTGTTCTATTGGGTACATCCAACGAGTATGAATTGGGCCACAAATGTCTAATTCTTCTACAATGTGCAATGTTAAATGTGACATCACATCAAAAAATGCTACCGAGAATTCCCATTCAAGCATTCTAAAAGTGATTATTACTACATCCTCCTTTAGGGTTGGTAGGTCAATTGGATCCAAACCTTTGCACATATGCTATGATACACTCGACTGAGGTGCATCAAACTTAAACGTACATGAACATCTATTAGGCCCCTTAAAGCTAGAGGCATTAGTTGTTACATAGAATAAGGCACCTAACAAGCGGACCCCCACACCAAATGTAATGTACTCCCCCCCCCATTTTCAAATATTTTGAGGTCCATTTTGATGTCAAGATACTAAAAGTAACAACATTATTAAAGGCACAATATCTGTGAAATTTGTGACTGGTCCTATGAACCTTGCCAGTTCGTATTGAGTTGCAATAATGTTTATCAGCATTCTATTAGAATTTGTTTGTTTATATTTTTGTAGATCTCCCTTTTAACTCATGGTTGGTAGCATATTCATGTACTTCCTTGTTTATACCCCCTTAAATTCAAAAGCCTCTCAGCCATAAGATTGTGAGCTTTGTTGGTGTGGTAATGTGTTCATTTTTTGTTGATTTAATAATGGTTGCCTCTAGTTTTGTGAATATTAACTGAATGTACACACATTGCTCTTATATCATGTAATTGCCTTGTCAAAATCAAAGAGTTAATCAAATTGCAATTATGGGTCACTAGTGCTCTTAGGCTATTGATTATTACCTATGTTGCAGCTACCAATCATGGTTAGTACTTATCTATGCATGCGTTTGATATATAGCCCTATTTATTTGATTAAGGTTGTTCATGATTGATAAGTTTACCATAGGAATCTTTGTTCTTTTCGGATTTACATGCCTCATGTTGACAATATGTGATCAAACTGTATTTTTTGCTAGCTTCTACCAATTCCCTATATCTAACGTGTTGTGTGTGTGCTTGAGAAAAGAAAGCAACATCAAAAAAAGCTCGGGTTGAAACCCCACCACAAGTCGATATGGTGAATGCCATTGGGCTACAAGGGAACACATTAGCAATAGTACAAAGTGGCAAGCATGGTGGCGACTTTGCAAGGTGCAATAAGCAAGCATGTAAGCATGGTGCTACAAGTTCAGAATGCACATGGATTGCTGGACAATGTGGGCACACAGGACAATGGAGTTCTTGCCAAGTGTCACAATGTCCTAATTGGAAGGTAACATTGAGCCTTGGGCATAAGGGACTTGAAAATTGTTGTGCCCCTTGTGGAAGGGCTAAAAGTAACATGTGTGAATTAGCATGGGGTGAAAGAGGGGGTGTATGTGATCAGGGGCTATGTCAAAGGGTGCAACCACATTCACTAGTGAGAAGGCAAGTAGTAGAAGCCCAAATGGGGCAACACCCAAAAACACAAGCACCATACATGGCCTTGGACAATGAAATAGAAGTAGATGCTCGGTTCAAAGTTTTGGCCGAAAGTCGTATGCAACAACGGGCTTCAAAGCGAGCTATAGAATTTGAAACTACATAACGAAGGGAAAAGGCTTGCCACCCCATAAGGTGCAAGTGACAAGGCATGGCAAAATTGATGGTGCATGTGAAGGGAAAGATGCATGGGATGGTGTGATTAGGTCACTAACACCCCGGACTTTGAACATGGCAATGGTTAAGGTTACAGAACAAGACCATGCAGACATGGCTAGACTTCGCTTACAATGGGATGGGAAATTTGAATACCTAGGTGGTGAATTAAGTGTTGCTGGCTTTAGGGATTGTGTAAGGCGATTTATGAAAGGAGAAAGAACACATTTAAAAAGAAGGTATGCACAGAAAGGTGCCAAAACCTGCCCACTTGGAGTGGACCGAGAACAATGGGACAAACTAGTGATATATTGGCAACAACGTGACACCAAGACCAAAAGCGAACACATGGTTGATGCAAGAGGGGCAATTATAAATGTAAGCCACCTTGGGCGTGGTGGTAAGGCAGTTATAGAAGCAAAATTGGTAAGTTAACCCTAAAACCCAAAACCTTTGTGATGGCCAAATGGAAACTACATAATGTTGAAATTATTATGCATTCACATGCCACATACAATGTTGAGCACTAAATGATATCAAAAATGGGTAAATGCAGAAATCTAAGCATCGCCGAAGCCCATCAATATCTGAGATGGCTGTTGTGGGACTAAATTTTAGTGGCACACCTAGGTATGTAGTGAGTTTTCTTAGCTGCTTCATTTTGTTTTTGTCTTCATGAATTTGATAGTAATTGGTAAGTGGAATACTTATGTTGGATTTATAAGGATCTTTTTATGGGTTTATTGGGGAGGCATCACAATCTCCCCATTTGTCTTCTCGAATGACTGCCATTGAAAGGAAGCTGCCAGAGATGAATGGCCAAGTTTCCCAAGTTCTTGAAGGGATGGATAAATTAAATGCTAAGGTAGAAAGTTTCATGCAACAATTGCTACCATGTCGAGAAGATGGTGTGAATGTGAGAAACCCAAAAACTGTTGCAGCCACTATCAACATTGAAGAGGTAGATGTTACTACAAGGAATGGATCCCTCGAAATTCTTGGTGTTGCAAAAAACATGCATGAGGTTGTCCATTCAGATTTTGATGGATTAGGGTTAGGCACAATAGTGGTTGAGAGTGCCATTTTATCCACACAATTAGCTCCAAAAGCCCATCATATGTCTACATGAAAAGGGGTGGGCCAACAAGTGGATGGTGTTGTCCCTTCACATGTCCCCAACTATGCGTTAATAGGAGAGGATATGGGACAAAATCCTAATAAGTTAAGGAAGGACATTCAAGTTGGAGTAGCTTGCAAAGGCGGTGACTGTGTAGATGGGAGCAACCACCAATGCCCACCCTCAAAGGTACAATCTAAATGCCCAACATGACCAACACATTAAAATTAGAGTCTCCACAATGCTATGGTTTGTTCAATTGTGGGATAATCTTGCACTTTTCATCAAATGTGGCATATGTGTGGGATGTTGGGAATTGCACCAACTACATGGCTAAAATAGGATATAAGTTAGATTGTGGAAGCTAGATTTGTTGTTCTTATAGTTACAATCTAGAGATTAAGAACATACCCACATTGTTTGGGGTCTAGGTACATACAAGCATCAAGGAAATCGTTGACATGGTTTCATGTTTGTATTCATTGATGAATTTGGTGTGGCAAAAAGTGCAAAAAAAGGCGGCAATTATGGCAACACTTGAAAAAGATGTGAGTAGTCGGCTACGCTCTAATATTGGTGCAAGGGTGGGGAATGTAGGAGAGAAAGCATGGCAACATGTAAGTTAATACCAACATGCTTTTGAGTTTTTGTAGTTCATAACTAGGGAACACAAATGCCATGTTTGACACAATGTTGTAACAAAAATTTATTCCATTTTCCTAAATTGGTTGCTCATGGTAAATTGAATGAAAGTTCTTTATTGGCGTTGATGTGCAGTTTAAAGTAGGGGAAGCAATTATCTTATGTAACCTTGATGCTGAGGTTGTAGTAATAAGGCTGATAACGGGTGTTGGAAGACAAGGATGTGTCCACCATGGGGTGGCAATCAAGGAGTAATGGTTTCGTGTCCAACTAAGTGAAGTTGTGGCAGGTAAAGGCAACACCTCGTTGTTAGTGCCAAATGAAAATGATGATCCCCCACAATGTGTATTAAAGGATGTAATAGGTTTAAGCATTGTATGGGAAGGTCGTTTAATGCGAAATCATGCTTAAGTTAGGGGCACTATAGGTTGGGAGCTAGTTGATTTTTGGATCCTAAAACCCTAATGAATAGTTATGGCCTTTTTTGGGTGTCAATGATATTTTGGACATTGTATGGTTTAATAGACCTGATAATGTGATGGACTCCTAGGTTGCTGTAATTGGAACAATGGGCAATAAACCTCATTGGATGGAATTTCAATGTTAGTATAAAGGGTAATTCGTTGGTTAAATAACTTCATATTTTTTACATGCAAAATTGCAGATCACAGATCAATGTGTGTAATATTTATTGGTTTATTTTTCAACACTAATGGAGTATAATAGAAAAGTGATATGTATAATGTACATTAGTTAAAATGGGTGTAGGTGTGTAAATAACCCAAATATGGGTAAGGCAATGGTTAATGTTACTAATCTAATTACACATGTAACTATAGTGGCACACCTTAACCTTAAAACTATTAATGATGAGAGTTGCATGCCATGGGCCAGCAGTTACATTTGTAATTAAATCTAATAGTTGTTGTGCTACCATGTGGCACACTATAAACAATATGATGAAAACCCTAAACCTTAACCCTAGCCCTAACAGTTGTTATGCTGCCATGTGGCACACTATAAACAGTATGAAAACCCTAAACCTTAACCCTAACCTTAACAATTGTTGTGTTGCCATGTGGCACACTACAAACAGTATGATGAAAACCCTAAACCTTAACCCTAACTTTAACCAGTTGTTGTGCTACCATGTGGCACACTATAAACAATATGATGAAAACCCTAAACCTTAACCTAACCTTAACAGTTGTTGTGCTGCCATGTGGCACACTATAAGCAATATGATGAAAACCCTAAACCTTAACCCTAACCCTAACAATTGTTATGCTGCTGTGTGGCACACTATAAGCAATATGATGAAAACCCTAAACCTTAACCCTAACAGTTGTTGCGTTGCCATGTGGCACACTATAAACGGTATGATGAAAAATAACCTTAAACCCTAACCTTAACAGTTGTTACGCTGCCATGTGGCACATTATAAACGATATGATGAAAACCTTAAACCCTAACCCTAACAATTATTGTGTTGCCATGTGGCACATTATAAATAGTATGATGAAAACCTGAAACCCTAACCCTAACTTTAACATTGTTGTGTTGCCATGTGATACATTATAAACGGTATGATGAAAACCCCAAACCCTAACCCTAACATTTATTGTGCTGCCATGTGGTACACTACAAACAATATGATGAAAACCTTAAACCCTAACCTTAACAATTGTTGTGTTGCCATGTGGCACACTATAAACAGTATGACGAAAACCCCAAACCTTAACCCTAACCTTAATAGTTGTTGTGCTGCCATGTGGCACACTATAAACAATATGATGAAAACCCTAAACCCTAACCCTAATAGTTGTTGTGTTGCCATATGGCACACTATAAATGGTATGATGAAAACCCCAAACCCAAACCCTAACCTTAACAATTGTTGTGTTGCCATGTGGCACACTATAAACAATATGATGAAAACCCTAAACCCTAACCCTAACAATTATTGTGTTGCCATGTGGCACACTATAAACAATATGATGAAAACCCTAAACCCTAACCCTAACAGTTGTTGTGTTGCCATGTGGCACATTATAAATAGTATGATGAAAACCTTAAACCCTAACCCTAACCCTAACACCTGTAAAGTGAGACCATGTGATTTACATGGCAATTCAAACTCTCAAAATACTAGTTGCATTATGTAATCATTAGGTTGCCATATGGCATGATCTTGATAATTCAATGGGTGTTAAACCTTATAACCCTAATTGTAATCTTCCCCACATGTATAGTGACATAACATGGTTGATCAAGCCTTAAACCCAACACGTGTCCCAACCTCAACGGCTACGACTTGGACTGTCTAAATTAATTAAAATAATTATTAAAACTAAATATTTAATTACAAAATAAAAGTACATGTGTTTGCATACAATTAAGTTAGCTAATTAACATGTGTTGCAATGGGAACACAACCCCTATAGTTGCATGCAGTTGCACTTACAACTGTTAGTCTAGAATATGGGTGGATGAAACTGTATAACCCAACCATATGTACTTGTCATATACGGAGTGTCGAATGTAATTATAATTTTTTTGCAACTTGTCTTAGGCAACTGGGCTAATTTTCAGTTATAAATGTCGATTGCAACTAAAAACCAGTTGCATAAGATAGTTGCAAAATGCTATTTTTCTAGTAGTGTTAAGTAGTCACTTTTGACTAACACTACTACATATTGTGGCCTTTTGCGAAGGGCCAAACAAAAAATGTAAAGGTTTTGCGAAAGAAAAACAAATAACCTGAAGGGTTTGCGAAGGAAAAAAAATCTGCCAAATTTGCGATGCAGAACGCATTGCAACTTATGGCGCACCACTCATCGCAAATTTAAAATGAACCTTTAATCATCATAGAACTTTTGCGAGATACACAACAAACAAAACTTTGCGATCCGCTCAGTCTCTATCCACCGTAGCAATATTCCACCCTTCGCAACGTTTAATCATACTCAAAATATCGCAACCTTTACAATACACAGAGTATCGCTACAGACTTTGAGATCCATAACACATCGCAACGTGCGGTATGTGGCACCTCGCAGTTTGCGTTTCAATATGTATTGCAAACCTCATCACAAATTTTTACAAAACTTTCCGGTGGTGGACGTATCGCAAGGTGCGATGTGAGTTAGCTCGCAAAGTAGTGAAAGGGTTACTGGAGAAGGAAGTTTCGCAAAAGGGTTTCGCAATGTCATTTGATTCTCAAAACGCCATAAAAAAATTAAATTTTTTTTAGACCAAATGGAAGCTATAAATCCACTTAACCATTATTATAATCTATATTGCCTTGGTAGCACTAGTAGAAAACCCAGGATTTACGACTGGTGTTTACAACTAATTTTTAGTTGCAGGCGACATTTTACAATTATTTTGCTGTTAGTTGCATAAGACAAGTCGCAAGCGACAAATAGTCGCAAAAACCAGTTACATCAGCATGACGTCACCAAATGATGGATGGAGCCTAAATGTAGTATATACGGTTTCATCCAATGGTATCCTGA
>Ga0209208_10004870_pt1 | contig 18862 bp, 13 predicted proteins | sample S1TSphfallax_3_FD_187694 | JGI IMG/M metagenome (GOLD analysis project Ga0209208, IMG submission 187694) | Host-associated microbial communities from peat moss isolated from Minnesota, USA - S1T2_Fd - Sphagnum fallax MG (SPAdes) (version 2) | ecosystem: Host-associated > Plants > Peat moss >... | reverse complement strand
TTGAAATAATTTATTTAAAATTTTACATTCTTTGGTGAAATGTCCTTCATTATAATAGTTATGGCAATAAACACCTCTTCTGATAATGTCAAATTGTACTTTAGTATCCTTTCTTTTGGTTTTACTATGATTTTCTTCATCTAAAGATCTGATTGTTCACTATCTGAATTAGCTTGACAATATCTTGTTATATTTTTATGCCTCACTAGTAATTATTCTTCCATAGTAATTACAAATTCTATTACTTTTGCCAATGTTTTTCATAACATGCTAATGATAACCATTTTTTATTTTGGTTATCTAAACCCTAAACCCTAAACCCTTCTCTAAATGCTTCACATAAATAAATATCATTAGGTTGTTGTGGAATTTAACTGCACATAGTTGCAGGAATCAATCGTAATAGTCTTCCACTAACTCATTTTTCTTTTGTTTGGCATAACATAAAGTTGTAGTACCTTGCCCTTCATTTTGAACCACTAAATTGTGTAATGAATGTTCACTATACTTGATTCCATGTTGTTGCTAAACGTGTAGTTTCATATTTAACAAACCAATTGGTAGCTCTTCCTCTTAAAAAATTGGGAAAATATTATATCTTATGAGCATCTGACTCCTCACCATTAGTTACACATTCTTTGGTTAATTGTCAAATGTGTAATACTAGATTTTCATTATTGTGATACTTTGGTAATTTGATTCTCAAAACATTAATAGGTGCGACAACCATGAAGGAAGGTACATTCATAGTTGGTATGCCAATTGACATTGTCAATGTTATATGCACGTTTGGTTGAATATTTGTTTTAACAAAATTAGTGTTTTGAGTGAATAGCTTGAATAAGTTACGCTCTATTGTTTCACCACTACTGTTATAGGCTTCCGTTACCAGGTTGTCATCAATTTTTTGCTTGGGTATTAATGGCCATCCTTCTTTTGTTACCCAATCTAAAGTTCCAAACACATTGAAAGTTGACTCTAGTGTAATCAATTTAGGTATATTAGTTCCAATCGATAGCTCTTCACTTTCTGTAGCCAACAAACCAGATTGAATAGATTGTTTAGTTTTCTTAGTAGACGACAATAGAGTTTCTTCAACAATAGATTGAGTTGCTAACACTATATGTTCTTCCTTTAAGGGTTCCAATACTCGATAAATATTCGTTGGACTAAAGATAGTTCTTAATACTTTCCATTTAGTAGATTTGTCTACTTGTTGAGTTAAAATAATTATTTATTTAGTTTCCTTTCAATTCTATCTTCTCTGATCTCTCAATCTATTTTTTTCTTCTCCTTTTTTACCTTTATTTGTCATAGGTTCTAAACATAGTTTCCTATATTTCCTTTACAACCATTTCTTTTACTATTTTCAACTTAATTTTTTTTCATGTAGATTTGATATCAATAGTTATGACCAAAATTGTTTTAACACTATTTATTCACAACAATATTCTTCATTGCCTCTCAATGTTGACACATATTTAGAATTAGGGCACCTAAGAGCCCATAATAAATCACAAGGCATCCATTTTTCTATTAAAACATCAATGTTTAGTCTTGTAAAATTTCTTCTATCAAAGAAACTAATATTTTGATAAGTTGCTATGATTTTCTTGATTGGTATTAAAGTAAGTAAGCATACCATTATTGGTAGCCACCTCCTATACTTGGTTAATTTTGAAGCATCAATTGTCAATGTTCTATGTTGAATACACTAGACTTCACTTCCCCCATGTAGTTTCTTTAATATTAATTCTTGAACATTCTCTAGTAATTATTTAAATCTTTCCCATAAAATAATTGCATTCACTACACTCCATTTTATTTCCCAACATGTTTAAGTAGTTTTCCAAAGTCCACCCATAATTATTATATTGTCCTAACCTTGTTTTTCCCTCTTCAACTCATATCGTTTCTTTTAACCATTCCTTCTCTCTTCTAATAGCACTCATATAATCTACCAACATTCATACCATCCCCACATGGCATGTCCATTGTGATTGTACAATGTGTAAGAATTTAATTGACAAGGATGCCAAATGGCATCTCCATTGTCAGTAGAATGTCTAATAATTCAATTGACGTTGATGCCAACTAGGATGTCCATTGTGACTAACTTGTCTAATAATTTAATCGATGTGGATGCCAAATGTGGACGCACTCCCAACTCCTTGAAGAACTCAAATGTGAGTCCAAGTGAAAGACAACGGAAGAAGGAGGAGTCGGGACGCGCTCCCTAGCTCACAACACTTTGAGGGGTAGAGGGGTGTGTTGGAGCTCTAGGATGGGACTAAGAAAAGTTGACAAGCTTATTCACTCACACGGGCCTGCACACAACCCACACAAAGTGGTTAGTGCATAGTTGGAGCACCTTTGGTGTTAGGACGAACCATGGGCAACACGGACACACTAGACTCACCACGGCCTGGACTTGGGGGAAGCCACCACCTTCCCGCTTATAGTATACTCTGGACCTCTCCACGGGGCCCATATCCAAATGGCTTTCTCTCCCGGGACTCCCGCGTGGGAGTCCCGAAATCCCGCCAACCGGGACTCCCGCGGCTTTGGAGCCCTATAACTTTGCGAGCAAACCTCGAATCGAAGTGCGGTCTAAAGAAAAATTGTAGCTCTCGTCGAGAGCTTTTCAACGGTATGTGGCACGTTGTCTGCAGCCAAGTAAATCGGGTCGATTCCTGACTTTTTCTGGTCGGGAGTCAAATTGGCAGTTTGACTCTTGGCCCTTCTTTTGGCCATAACTTGTGTTTCAGATGTCCAAATGAGCAATGCGAGCCCATTTTAGACATCTAAGTTCCAAGAGCTTTTCAATGATATAAAGAACACTACAAGCCATTGAGTTTTGACCCCTCAAATTGGTCTCTGAAGTTTTGGGAGTCCACCGGGACTCCATCTCCCAAAGTGGGAGTTGCCTTGGGAGTGTGAGGACTCACTCCCTCACACTCTCCTACACTCCCGGGAGTCTATGATGTGACTCCCAGGCTTCCTCTTGGCTCGCACCCTTGCAACCCCTTTGCCTTGGTCGCGAGCCCAAAGCTAGGGTTGCGACAAAAGTGGAATGTGCCAAGTGCCACAAATGTTTTGGGCAAGTCTCATTAATGGATTTAGTGCAACCATTTTTTTCCTAGTGGAATAGGCATTTGTGGAAATTTTTAAAGGATTTGATTTTTAGGTAGTTAAAAAAATTCAGGTCAATTTTTTGGTGTATGCCTATAATATTGCCCATGCATTTTTCAAGTGGAATGCATCACCATACCTTATACCACTACACCACTAGTCAAAAGTTGAAGGTCCATTTTATTTAACCAATGTCATACATCTTGTACCCAAACATGTGAGGGAAATTTTCTAGAAAATTTTCTTTCAAAAGTTCACTTACATTACAAAAAAAAAAGATGATAGCATGGCTATGTAGCCCACAAATATAAATCCACTTGTGCTGCACTTGAAAATGGAAACATGGTCATGATGTCAAAATTTTGTATAAGTCAACTTGATGTAAAACTATACATGTCAAACTATACCATGTTAATTAATGTTGCCCATTGGTATAGACTTAATTGTTAGAATTCTCTAGCAACCCCTTGCATTCTCATAGAATGTAGCTCTTGTTGGCCATTAAAGACACACATGCCTCATCCAAAGTTTGGACATTTGGGTTTCACTTAAGTTCTTCAACCATGAACTTGACATTGGACTTATCAACCTTGGTCACCATGACCGTTTGCCTACCTAGCTCACATAATCAACCCCTTGGATGCATGGTTGACACCTACAATGCCTTCTCCAACCACCCTCCTTTTAAACTTGGGGTGGAAGACACTGCATTTTGTGCCAACCTTCAATGGAGCCTTCAACCGCATACCCAAGAAAAGGCACACTTGCAAGTTATGTTATGAACACAACATTCTAGCACCACATGCATCATCACAGCCTAGCCCTAACTAAGTTGGAAAAAAAGATGGTCCAATTATTCACATCATTAACTCATGGCACATTAGTATTGGCCTTGAGGGCTTTCCCTTGGGTAATTTTTCATAAACATCCCAACTTGGCTTGAACACCCCTTTGTTGGTTCCTCGACGAGTTGAAATGCCAATAGGGGGGCTTGACGCATGACTATCTCCATGTATACTTGCTCCAACTATCTTTTCACTTCTCCACATTAGAATTGAATAGTAGTGGCTTCTTTCTTGTAAGTGGGATGTAACCACTATCAATTTAATTACAATACCACTGATGAAATGAACCTACTTATACCCACCAAAAATTGGTAATATGTCTCTTATTGGATTTAAATTATTAATTGTTTGCAATTTATTTTTTAACTAGTGGGGCCATAATGTCATGCACCACCAAAGCTTGATGTTGACTTGGTTTTGGTTGCCAGCCTAATCTTCCTTTATTGTAGATTGGGTTGAGGTTGAATATCAAGCACAATAACCCCCACATCAATAGTGGTATATCCCACCAATTGGGTATTTAACTCCTAGTTATCACATGGATGTGTGACATATGTAGAAAGTACCTCCATGTCTCCAAGTGTCACTTGGTCACTCTTGCTATTAGATTCAATCCTAAATATGGTTAAGGATTTCTTTGTGTTATGGTCTTGTCCCTTTCCTATGTTGGTGTCTATATGCCTCCCATCCTCCACCTCACCTTTGGATGTAGGTGGCAATTTTCCTTAAAAAAACATACACAAGCCATTGATGTGTTTAAAGCATCCAACATAAAAACCCACTAATTCATCAACATTACCATAACAACTAAACATCCTTGCCTTCTTGGTGACAATTGCCCATCAAATGAAACACATTAACTTTGTTGAAAACCCACCTACTTTCTACTTTGGTGAACCTTACAACCCACTTATATTTCACGTTGGATCAACCTACATCCCACTTTGGATGCATTGAAGGTTCACTTATAGCCCCCCCAAGCCTACATCAAAATGACACAAATTCTAAACATTTCAACAATGTTAATGTAAATTGAAGCCAATGAAAATCACTTTAGATTAGCCCCAACTAGACCTATCAACATATCAAGTATAAAATGATCAATCAACAAACACACGCCAATTAATGAACAAAGATGTCAATTATGTGTGTACTACCATGCCTAGTTACCAACAACTATTTTAGTAAGAAAATATTGCTTACACTTATAGCCTCACCTAATTTCCACTTTTATTTCACTAAAATTCCACATATGTTTCACTTTGGTTCCACTTGGATCACACTTTGGATCCACTCTAAGTGCACTTTCATTCCATCCAAGATCCATTTAAAATCCAACATTGACCAAGTGCCTTCAACTTTGGTTCCACTTACACATCATTTACAATGTGTACCCCCTTCAATTCCATATGCATTACAATTTCTAACCACCCTATGTCCACCTACATTCCATTAGAAGCTCACTAGACTTCCAAACTTGGATCATGACATTTCAAAAATCTCCATGTTAAAACAACATATGTCCATAATTCTAAATTAGTACCAACTAAAGGGACATACCAATTGAGAATTGGCCATGAAATAACAAGAAACACCAAATCTTACATCATGATACCAACTAGATGGCCTAACTTCTTAATGACAACCACCATTGTCCACCCCACAAGGTGTCAAGCATTGGAACCATGATTTACATCATATGGAATTACATAATTCCAATGTCATTTTACAAGTGTATTGGGCACCTAGTTTGATTTGGAACCATTTGCATTAGACTAATATGGATCCACTATGAATTCACATAGATTCCACCCATACCCCATCCAACTTCCCAACATTTTACATGACACTTCAATTCAACTCTAGTTCCACATACATTCCACTTCAACTCCACCCAAATGCAACATTTTGAATCCGCTTTGGCTAGGTGGTAGGCCTAGCCACCTAGCCACTAATTTCACTACATAATTAAAAACCTCTTGTAAATCCAAATATCAATTGAAGCTTGGAAAATGTATTGAGTGTTTCACACTTGATATGAAAGTCTATGTAGGAGTGCAATCAAGTTCAAGAATAATAGTTGCCAAAGGGCATGATCTGGACACATGGCATGTAAATAAGAATGCAAACAAAAAATGGCATGAAACCACATCAAGCCCAAGGGGGAGTGAAGTGACCACAATTACTTGTTACACATACCACAGATGATGCAAGTAGGAAACATAGTTGTTTTGCCGATTATAAATGTTTTAGTGTAGTCAATCTCATTCAAATAGTCCAAAGAAAGTTAAACAATTTTGAAGAGGCCATTGGATGCAATAATTGAAGAGAATCCTTATAAAAATCTAGACTTTGGGAGATGTTTACAACTTTGTAACATTGCATAAATAAAGTTTAGTATCTTTCGATGAATTTCCAAGTAGCAATAAAAGGAAACAAGGTTTGAGTTAAATTGTTCATTTGCACTGTGTCACAATATCCATATCCAAGGCACTAATGTCAAAAACTACAAGATTTGGAGTTTTATCCATTAGTAGAAAGGCCTTGATTTGTTTGAGTGTCCAATTTTTGGTATGGTATTGGGTGCATTTTGTATTAGGAAAGTTCGTGTTAAGGACTAATTTTGTTGGTGGTACTATTGTGAAAATTAGGTTTTGATTATCATTTATTAATGGCAAGTACAAGGATCTTGGAAAATTCAAAGGGGGGGCCTTGGCAAAAAAAATCAACCTACACAATTTTGACACCTATTAGTGACGACCACTAACTAAGATAAAAAGAAAGAACATAAACCAAACTTTTAATGAGAAAATAATAACAGTTGGCTGATAAAGTTTGTGTAGGGGGTGGTGGTAGCACATGACCCTTGATAGCAAGTAATTATATTTTTATGCCCTCATGTGGAAGAGACACATTTCTCTGAACTTGGAATAGCAGGTTTTAGAACTTATGTTGAAGGTTGGCATGTAGCAAGAAAGCATTAACTATTGACTCAACAAAATCCAAGGCATATTAAACCCTCACGAAAGCTGATGTGATTTATTAGAAAAAAGAAATTTGAAAGACTAGACATGGTGCCCATGAGATAGAACTCAAAGGTCGGCTAGTGGTCGACACATGGCATTCACTAAGAGGTTAATTTAGTCATGGACTATGGATTGGTTACATCTCCACTAATGCGTGTTCATCATACATGCATAATCCCACAAGATGGTAGATGCTTTACACGAGTTCCATTTGTCATTGATTATTTGCAAAAAAAAATTTGAAACATCAATAGGTTGCCAAAATTTTGCACAATGCTTAAACTTGGTTGAATATTCACTTGTAGCTTGTAATAACTATACCTATGGACATGGAGTGTATCAAGGTTGAAGTTGCTTGTACCAAAATATTAACAAACTTGAAACAAAAATTCTAGTGACAAAGGAATATTTCTGCAACATTTTAGACCTACTAAGAACTAGGATCAATTATAGATGCAATGAAGACGATAATCAACACATTGCAACTAAGACTGTGATGTTCAATGGGGTGCACACAAGGGCAAGAACCCTTACATGTATTTGCGAGGTTTTGATCCTTATATGAAAACACAAATTGAATACTTATGGCCCATAGTGCACCAACATAAAATGCCATCTATAGCAATTTTTTTAGTTTTTCGGAAAGGAATTTTAATCGAACGCAAAAAGTTGGAAGTGGACTAAGCTAGCCACACAACTTTCATCAACAAATTGCAAACTAACCGTGCTCGTTCAAAAGGATTTTTGCCCCCCACCCCACACAAAGGCATTGCAAATTTCTATGTCAATGTCAACAATGTCAAGGGAAGAGGAGTGCTTTTTGGCAAGGGGGCATGGAGAGATAGGTGGATCCAAGAAGGAACAATGGATGTTTCTATAAAACCCAGTCTAGAAGCAAAAATAGCTTATGTGTGTAACCTTAAGGAGTTACTAAACCTTGAACTGTAAGCTACTAGTGTGGATGTACTAGCCTTGAGTGAGAAGAAGACAACTGCCCAAATAGATCTTGTAGCCATGCAATCCAAAGTGATAGTTGCAGAATGTATGCTTGAAAAAACAAATCATAAGTTGTTCAAAAAAATTGGAGTTAGTTGAAATTTAATTTTATGAACAATAAGTTGTTTTTGTGATATTTAACTTTTGAAATTTTTATTTCATCACAAAATTCAAAATCTTGTTCATTCTTTACTTCATTTTTTGCAATATTACATAAGCTCACATTTGTTGCTTTGGCAGTTATTGATTGCATTGAAGGTGTGTTTGGGATGTAACTAACAAGACCTAGAATGTGCATTTTTTTTAGTTTGTCAAAGTAGGCAAGGTTGTTAGAATAACCCATGTTTATTACTTTTGTTTTGGCTATGGGAATTTTCGACCTTGATGTTTCAACTTTGCTACCTCTATTTTGGCTGGGGGGATTCCGACCATGAAGTTTCAACTTTGTTGCTTCTATTTCAATTATGGGAATTTTGACCTTGGGATTTCAACTTTGCCATTATGTTGATCATGAATAGATCGTGCATCCATTCAATTGTGTTAGGAGGTTTGAAAACTTGAAAAAAAAATGACATTTATAAAATATGGTCACAATTGGGAAGCTTTTATGCATGAAAGACAACTGTTTTGGAGTCAAAATTGGTAGCTTTACAAGATAACCTAAGAAAAATGAAAGATAGTGGGTGAAGATTGATAGGAGTTATGACAGAGCAGTTAAAAAATCCATTACCATCCACTATCAAAAATCCCACCGAAATACTCGTTGCAGAAAATCCCATGGCACCCACCAAAGAATTTCATGAAAAGACTAAATTAACATAAATTGAGGTGATTGCCAAATTTCAAAGCTTACAAGCAAACAAAAGCATGGCAAAAGTTCTACATGTTCAATTGCAAGTTGGGAAGGAGAAGCTTGGAGGTGTTAAGATGGAATTTGAAAAAATTAGGATTACAACCATAAAAGTTGAGGAGAAGGTTGCAACAAAAGCAATAGACTAGATGAGACTCACAAAATACAATACTAGCCATGGAGAAGGGACCTTGAAATCCATTTTCACAATAGAATAGGTACATCTAGCCTTCCAATCAAAAGAACCAACTAGTTTGGAATTAGAGCCATGTGCTATTTGTGGCATCTAATACATTGAAACAACATCCTGTTGCCATTTATACCATCTTAATTGTCTTTGCATGCACTTGCAAAAATTAGCATCTTGTAAGAAATGTGGGTAATTCTTGCACCCACTTTGGTTTAATAACAAAGGCATTAAATGCATGGAGAGGGAAGAGTATAAGAAGAAAAAAATGGCATTGGGATTGGATGCTGAGGTGAAGATGTGGCTGGAGCATCGTTGATATGTTGCAATATGTCTAGGTGAGCCTACTTAATACATTGCCCAAGTCCAATTTTGATCCTTTTTTGTATAATCCTATTGATATCATGTGTATGTGCTTTAGTTGTGTTGCTTATGCATATGCTTGTTTAGAATAGTGTGTGGATGAGCTTAAATATTCCATTCAATTATATGGAAATAGGGATCAAATTTAATTTGATGTGGTCTAGTCATGATCAAGTCTATCCATTGTGTTAAAGCATGAATTAGATGTCTTGGAAGTTGATAGGCAATGCCATAATAATGTGTAACTCACCTTGACAATTTGTTGAAATGGTAAACATGATTTGACATCTTGACTTTTACTATATAGTTGGTACATCATAACAATAGTGGTTGAAGGTCTTTGAAATTTGGTTAATAACTAGTCATTCAATATGGCAATGTTGTGAAGATGGGTACATCTGAAAATTTTGATTGTCTTTAGTTAAGAAATTGAGTTGAATGTAACAAGATTAGGGTTTGGTGTTTTAGGGTTCCATGTCCATTGTGTTACAATATGAAATGATTATCTAGGAAGTTGTTTTGTAAGCAACACCATGATGTGTAAACCCCACCATGAGTATGTAATGAATGGTTTTCCCCTACTTTTGGGTTGTTTGATCACATGTCAAAGTACTATACTTGGACTTTTTGGACATTTGGTCTTACTTTACCTGTTCAAAAGTGGGGTTGTTTGTGACATAGATGGGTTATAAGAATTGGTTAATCCAATGAATGAATTGGTCATATACTTTGAAAGGAGCAGCATTTAAAAACACTACCTAAAAGTGTAATGATTAATCACATCAAAATTTCAAATTCAATGTATGTTATTAGGTCTATTTGTGATGTAAATGGATTTTGGGAATTAGTTGATCCAATGACAAAGTCATTTATATATCTTGAAAGGAGTAAAATCTAGAGAGATTGGCTAATTAGGATTGTTGATATCCTTCAAATTCAATGTATGCATTAAATAGTTATATCCAAGTAGGACCATGGGATTGAATTGATATAATAAAACTTTACTTTTTGGTTTGTCACACTATGTTTTTTGTTCCTATGTTTGTTGAATTTGTGGGTCACAATATTGGCAAACTATCTTCATGAGTTATATAAAGGGATCTTACATATTTTTGCTAGTGAGTTCCATACATGGTCAAATTTTCTGCTATGATTACTCCTTGCATTACCTTATTTCCTTCAAGTTTGATAATGTAAAAGTTTATCAAATTTGATCATGATGAACTTCATTTGTTTCTAGTCATGATCTTGTTTATGTTGTATCACAACTTGAAATGGGTCTCTTGGAAGTTTAGGGTTGGCAACACCACTTTGTTGAAATACTATTTGGAATAACTTAGAATACATGTAAAATACTTTTGTGAATATTGCCATGTTGCAAATACTTTAAGTTTATAGTGTTCTTGGGTATGTGGTAATGCATTTTGGTTTGAAAGAAAAAAATTCCAATGTATTTATGGTCAGTTGTAATGTAAGTCCATTGTGCAATAAGGGTATTATTCTTCACATGTAGTATTACAAGTATTACTCTTGTAGAATTAATAATTTTACAATCTAATAATAATATAATACAATATTGGTAATTTATTATCACTTGTAATGTTTCTAGTATTGTTAATACTATGTTAATAAAGGTATCTAATGGTCAATTGTATTTGAGTATTATTAGTATTTAGATTTAGGTTGTATAACTAGGTATTCAAGTATTCAAATATTTAGATTATACAACCAAATATTCAAATATTCAGGCTATATAATCAAGTTTTCTAGTATTCAAGTATTAAGGTTATGGTTTTATATTGTTACTATATGTGCAAATATTGTAATTTTGATGCAATACATCTAGGGTATTCTTCTAGTATTTTTTGTTTACTGAACATAAAAATACCCATATTTATAGAGTTATTCCATATCCAAAATGCTTTTTTTCCCTAGTAGGGACATAAAATATGGCTTCTTTTTGAAAAGTTTGTTTATTTTAAGCTAGAAAATTGAGCTAATTGTGGCAATTTTTGGCTTAATCATGTTCAACCCCAAGTCCAATCTTTACATATAAATCATCTTATATTAGCGTAAGTCCTTATACATATATTGAACAAAGGATAAAATCAAATGAAGCTTTGCCATATGTCTAAACAATTAGTGTTCAAATGAGTTTTGTTGAAAGCATGATTGAGTTTATGTTTATAATCTTTAAATTAATTTGATTTGGAATAGTTGCTATGAACATATGGATGCAGTCATTATCAAATGTACCAAAGACTATGTTGAATGTAGTAAAATCTTGCACCCCCTTAACTTTGAAAAATTATTACATGAATTAAAAAAATTGGAATTTAATGAAAGTAATTGCATAATTTCTCTTAACTTGTGAATTTTCATCTCAATGGTTTTTGTGTAATTCCAAAATGTTTCACCATACATTTAATGGACACTAAGCACTCAAAACTAGGATGTTGAATCTAGTTGAAATTTTAACGTCCTTCATCCTATGTTACACTAACCCATTCTTTTTGAAATTTTGTGCATGACCATATATTGATGATTATAAAATCTTGGTAGTGAAATAAATTGAATTTGTGTTTTAATTTGGTTATTCATTATAGTCTTTTTTTCAGATTTGAATGTGATTTTGATCACTCAAATGTCATAATTTGAAGACCTTCTTCAAAGACAAAATGATTATTATGATTTAAAAGAAGGCAAGGTTGCAAATTTTTGAAGTTCCGATGTGTTAGGTACAATTATTCATATATATTGTGAATATGTTTTGTTGTAATTGGATTAAAAATGAATAAACTTATATGTTTGATTTAAAATTCATTTTGAATATATGTTCATTTAGGGTTTGAAAATGTATCCATGAAGTCATCTACTACTAAGACCCCTCCTCCAATGTAACATTTTAAAATAAAATTCTGAATTTTAATAAGAACATAACATGGATATATAATCATATATTTTCTAAATGTACATGTGCGTCTAGATGAAACTTATTCATCCTTATATAACACTTTGAAACTTAAATATTTCTTTCCTATGTTTGGACTTTATTTTGGAATTTAACAAAAATATTACATTAATTTGGATAAGAAATACGATAAGTTCACACACTTTCAACAATGTCTGCCACATCCTTTGAAAAGAGTGGCAAGAGAAAAATATTCACATGATGAACCCCTTGATGTAGGCAAAAATGGTGCAAAATCCTCAGACAACAAGGTTGATGATTTCCTTATATTAGTTCAACTCTATGGTAATTAGTAAGTAGTTGTTGCGTGAAGACATTACTATAGTAAGAGGGGGATAATTTAATGAAAAGATTTTGACATACTAATAGTTAGAAGGCAAAATAGGAGAAAGGAAAGAAAGGACAAGTCAACTACTTAAACAAATCAATAGATTGTTGTAATTGCAACGTTATAACAAATCAACTTGATAAAAACAATTTTTGCAACAAGTTTATTTGTTATGTCAAGTCAATTTGTCAAAATGATTAAACAATTATGATCATATGTGTACTATTTAAGGCAAGAATCAAGAAGTAAAAGGGGTTATTCTATTGAACATTTGAAGGTGTTTGGGATTAATTTTCTAAATTTGAGTGGCTATGAGAGGATTGATAGAGATTAATAGGAAAGAATATAAACTAGTATGTGAAGGAAGTAATGAAAATATGAAGAATAATGAAAATGAGTTCAAGGTGGCATTGTTGTTCTTTTTTGTTATCACTCTATATGCTGAGTATTTGTTGAAGTTAGTCTTAGTTAGTTACATACGTGGTATTTACACCAATAGAGGAAGGCAAGAACCTTACAATGATATATGGCAATGATGAATAATAAAATAATTATTAGTTAAATCTTTGTAGAAACTATCATTAATAATGTCACCCCAATTTGGTTGCATTTCATCCATATTAAAGTTATCCTTAGTAAAGTTAAGAAAAGATGACACCAAAACCCCTTATTTGGTCACATAAAGGATGAGATTTCAAAAAACAAGGAAAAAAGTACATTGTGTTTCAATGCAGTATGAAATTCAGTTTAGTAGCAAATTTGGTGTTAAAATGAGTTTGTCTTATCCATTTTTTTCTTGAATGCCTTCAACTAATCATTACTTTTGCTATGTGTACTATAGCTATAAATGTTCTAGATCTTTGTGCATTTAATCCTAAGTTTCAATATCTCATACCCTTATTTAAGAAAATTTCATGACTTTGCAAACACCAACCAAGAAGGGATGAAACATCAAATGAAGGTGCAATTCAAGCGCAACAAAACATGACTTTTTGGATAACTTTATTGGGCTTTGCCCCCACAAGGTTAGGGTGTGACAAATTTTTGGCTTTAGGTTTTTGAGTGTGAACAAAAAGTAGTTTAGGTTTTTTTTCTTTTTTGTTGGCGGCTAGGAGTTTTTGCTTTCGACGGCATGGAGACAAAGAAAGTTGCAGAATGGAGATGCGCTGGTGTTTGGTAGCATTGAAGCATTGGTGTTGTTTTCTTCTTTTTGGTGTGTATGCTAGACGCAGGATGATGGTGTGGCAAAGGAGTTGCTAGGGGAGATGTGTTCGGTGGAGATCTCGCGGAATAGTTGCAGAAGGATTTGTTGTAGAGAAGATAAGTAGTGGAAGTTTTCTGTTTTGTGGGTAGGAGAAGTTGTGGGAGTGAAGTTGGTAGATCTTTGTTTCAAGGGAAAGTACAAGACTATCCATTGCGCAATGTATTCAAAGAGGCAAAGTATCTATCTTAGAACTAGATATGATGGTGGAACAGGGGGGATGATGAGAAGTTCTAGAGGTCTTGAGAGTGGCCAACAACTCTTCTCAAGAGTTTATGTTTGTGTTTTGTTTGTGTCTAGGTTTTGTTGTCTTGCTTTTCAAGAGCGAATACCCTGATTTTGGGAATTCCAAAGGACTGTAATAGTCTATTGAGTGTATAAGGTTGATCACAAAAGGGATGGGTATAGTTCTTTGTAATCATTCTTGAAGTAATGGCTGAGGGAAGTCGATGTGTTGTATTCATGTCTTTTGTCTTATCAAATGGAACAATGGTGTCAAGGAAAATTGATCATGTGATTTGTGTGGGTCTGAGACTTTGAGAAGAGAGGCCAATGGGCTCAAGAGAGTGAGATCAGAGTGATCTGACCCCTTGAAAACCTCAAGCCTTTCTATGATGAAGAAGGCAATTTCTTTGCTGGTTTATGGATAAAATTTAGGTGGCCACTGGCTCGGGCTAGTGTGAAGTTTGGAGAATGTATTTGATGTTCAGTATATACATGTTTTGCATTTTGTTTGTTTGTGACCTCGTTTTTTAATCACAAGGGATTGTTGCATTCAATCCAAAGTTTGCAACTTTTACCTTATTGAAACCACTTTCATACTGTGAAAATTGGGTTTTTGATGGACATGTTTACATTGAGAAAAAAAATTTATCCATGATTCTTTTGGGTGACTTGATTATGTCTCCCAATTTGTATTACCACAATGAAAATAAACTATTTATTGGATATTTTAATCATTTTCCCAAGCATATTTAATTCTAGATTAACTATTAGATTTAAATGCAAACCAACCACCAAATAACACTTAATACATGTGATGGGAAAATGGTGCAATTTATTTGTAAATCAAAACCATTATTAAACAATGAATTCATATTAACATGTTGAAAAAAGAAAAAAATCAATATATGTTTGCAAGGCTTTTCCCATTTATTTACTTTAAAATTTTTTAAAAATATATGTTATTTTAAATATCAAGTCTTTGTCTTCATTTTCCTAATGAAAACTTTTGCTCTCTCTCTTTTAATTATAAATGATTATCGATGGAGAGACATGTTTTTTATTGAAATTCTTGTTCTTGTTTATATACATATACATGTACCCATGCACATATATATATGAAAACATATATACATTCATATATACATAAACATAGATACATACATACATATATATCACATCCATGCACACAAACATACATATTTCTATAGACATGTTTTAAATACATCTACAAGATATCATCTGTAAGCAGGGCCTACGTGTTTGTGACACCTTGTTCTATCCATCCATTGCTACCATTTTTTCAAAGCATTTTAGTGTTATGTGCATATACTGCTAGACCCATTTAGGGAAAGTGCCTACACATGCAAAAAGAAAAGAAGAAAAGACCTCAAATCTATTTGTACACAATATCATTTCTTTACATGTTTACATTCACTTCTGGGGTTGGAAATGGGGTGAGCTTGATGGCCTCATTTAAAAGCCAATGAACTCTTAACTCATTTAATTTGAGTTCATAATGATGAAAACATCTCTATTACATGTTCTTCTAAAAATTTATGTAAAACCTTATTTTAGGACAGAGCCTCACAAACTTGTTTTCCTTCCTCAAAATGAATTCTTTCATTTGTGTCATCGCATTTCAAAGACTCGCTGTTTGCATTTGCCTTGCAAATCATGCTTAACAAACAAATACATGGTCTTTCCAGGAGCAATTTATTGAACTTCTGAGGGATTGATTCTTGATAATGGATTGGGTTGGCTTCTGTAAACCCTTCTGGAAACCTTTCAGTGATTTACTTTGTACAGGAATCGAGTGACTATACTTAAGAGTTGTAAGTAATTTACCTGAAACTTCTAGAAGACTGTCAAGCCTCTCCCAGCACATGGCTGACGACAATAATATGCGACCCTTTATCAGTCTCCTGCAAAATAAAAGGTTAGAAACAGGGACCAGTGTCTTTTCTTTAAAATTGTGAGGTAGGTAAGTTAGTAATCATCCACAAGAGGACATAGGCAAAGGTCACCAAATTTCACTACAGGTCGAAGAGGAGAGTAGAAAAGTTAGGAATCATACTATATTTTTGTGACATGCTACAACATATTTTCTAAATATGGCAAAATCACTTTTTTTCCCTCATAATCTGGCCACGTTGTGGCTTTAAAAAAAAAAGGAAACAACCCTTGTACTTGTTACTCAGGTCCTTTCTTTGTCTCCACTATAACACAAATATCCAAGGAATCTAGAAGGTGGTGGAAGAGTCCCAGACATCTTCAGTGTGCTTTCTTTGACTAACTCCTACCTTAGCCTAGACTTTTGATTCCACATTCTTTTCAAATTATTCAGAGTCCCTTTGAACCACTTAGCGTTCATTAGTCATGTTCAGTCCACTGCTGACATTTGCAGCACATTGAAAGAAGATCCTGGAGTGTTCCAAATCAGTTTTTTTTTTCAATTTTCTGATGTTCGGTCATTTTGGCAAAGTTTTGCACTAAAAGAACAACACTGGTTCCAATCCACATGATAAACTCTCTAACTAACTTTGTATTATGTTACACTGCTTGGTTTTAGGCTATTAAAATACATTTGAAATTTGAGCTCAAGGTTGGGTCAAGAAGTTAATCTTGATTCTAGAATTTTTTAAATTTAGCTTAGGTGGGAGATGCTCCACAGGAAAGATGTAGAAAATTTAACAATCTTCCCTAGGAAGATTTAGCCAAATCTGGCCATAAACTATATATGAAGCACAATTTTTTAGTTTTCCTTTCATATTTCTGGTTACTTTAGGAACCAAATATAGCAATCTGGCAATTTTCCCTTTTTTGTTTCTGATAATGACCGAAACCTTAGAAATAACCTTCATACTAAATTTCGCCAGTAAATTAAAGGCTGATGATATAGACAGTTGAAATAGGAAGAAAGAGTTTGAGGGCTCAGGGCCATCTAGAGTATGCTTTTTCCTACAGCACCAGGTGATCCCTTATGACATAATGGATGAAGTAACCTTTGCGGGTTCATTTGTTCCAATTTTAAATATGTAATGTTTATTGTTGCCCATGGTACAATAATGTTGAATTAATGTCAATTTACCATTCATTGGCTCTGTCCTCCAGAGGCATTGCGGGAACACCTTCTAAGCGGGTATAGGGGTCCGAGAATTAAAAGTTGGCTGAATGAATAAGGTTATAGGTTTATGAGTAAGTTTTTTATTTGCCCAAGCTAATGGACGCGCCTGTGTAGATTTTGGGTGCACCCATCGAATTGATGGGTTGTTTTGAAGTCTACCCATCTACTTCTTGGATTTCTTTTCAACATATGAATGTTGGGTAACTGATTGAATCATGTCTCTATATCATTTTATTTTTTTGGGTTGTCACTTGTCTTTTTGTATCACGAGGTTTCATATCACTATGAAATGTAAAAACCAATTCATATGATTAATTTTTAAAATGAAATTTGTTTGATAAACATACAAATAATTAGCTTCAATTCCTATAAATAGTATTATAATGAAATTTGAAAGATTATGCAAGAATTGATTAAAATAAAACAAGTCAATTTTAGAATAAATATAAATTTTAATATGGAATTCACTTTTGAGATATAAATGTGTTTAATTAATTTGATGTTATTTCTAAAACTTCAATAAGGCTTTGATGAAAACTTGATAACAAAACTCATAGTGAAATTAGTTTTTAATTGATTTTTTTAAATTTTAACTCTTTTTTTTGGTTTGTGTTGCCTTTTATGTTATAAAAATTTATTATTGCCCTAAGATAATAGACATGCATGTATGATTTTAGCTTTTATCAAGCATGCATGGGGCAAACACAATTAGTTTATAAAGTTGGGTGGGAGTAAAGTGGGGTTTATAGGTGAAAATTTAGGAAGAGCAAAAAGGTTAAGGTAATTTTTTTCTCTCTCATGGGTTTGGTTTTTATTATAGGGTTTCAATAGGTATAAGGAGTGGATAATTCAATTAGATTTAAGGAATCACAAGTTGTAAGTGGAGCTTTAAGAAAAGGGGACAAGGGTTGATTTTTTTTTTTTTTAAATTCAAAAGGGTTTTTTTTCGGGTGAAGAAGGGAGGATGGATCAATTCCACCCCTTTCCAAAGGAGTTTTTTTTTAAGGGATTAAGAGAAGTGAATTTTATTTGCAATGCAAACTAAGCCAAGGGTTTGCTTCTTGGGTGACATGGGAGGGAAAAGTTTGGTTGATTCTCAAGGTAATTAGGTGGGATTTTTTAATTTTTCAAAGAATTATTTTTTTGGTGGTATGGGATGGGGTGGTTGGAGAAAGGGGGTGGGGTTTTTTTTTCCCCCCTCTTTTTTTCTTTTGTGACATGGTGATTTAATGAAGATTTTTTCTCAAGAAAATATTTTATAAAAATTAGTAATGTGTTTCTGGGAATGGAAAAATTTCATCACAAAAATTAAATTAAAAAAATTTAACAAAAAGAACAAAAAATATTTTGTTTAGTTAATAATTACCAAGAGAAAAAAATTACTTGACCTATAATAATTCTTACAAAAATAAATGTAATTATACAATAAGTAATGTAATTAGTTGAATAATAATTTCTTAAAAATTCGTGTAAGAATTTACTTTATAATGAAAATTGTTAATTCATAACTTATAATTTTAACAAAAATATTTAAAGATTTTAATCTTTAAAGTA